>ENA-OSET01004194-OSET01004194.1-sediment-metagenome-genome-assembly--contig:-NODE-4194-length-12878-cov-4.090696_pt1 | contig 12878 bp, 8 predicted proteins | sample MGYA00237882_ERZ534229 | MGnify/ENA primary metagenome ERZ534229 (study PRJEB26408, sample SAMN06266212) | sediment metagenome | isolation source: Hudson Canyon methane seep mesocosm | place: USA:Hudson...
AAAAGCCTTGCCGAATTGATGGGTGGTGAAGCGTGGCTGGAAAGCGAGGAAGGGGTGGGTAGTACGTTCTATTTTTCTGCCGTGTTTGGGGTACAAGAAATCCAAAAATCGAAAGAATGCTTCTCCCCCGGACTGGAGGGTATTGAGGTTTTGGTGTGTGATGATAATCGTACAAGCCGTATCATTTTAAAGGAAGTGTTGGAGTCGTTTTTGTTTAAACCCACTTTGGTAGCGACCGCGAGGGAAGCGATAAAGGCGTTGGCGGAAAAGGAAACTAAGCCGTTCGACTTGGTTTTAGTCGATTGGAATATGCCGGAAATGAATGGGCTGGAAACAGCTAAAATGATCCTAAAAGATAAAAACTTTATCACTCCAATCCTTGCCATGATCTCTGCATTTAGCCTAGAGAGCATCGCTTCAAGGGCAAGTGAGATCGGCATCAAAGGATTTGTTACGAAACCAATTTCTCATGTCTCATTTTATAATTCTATTATTGAAGTACTCGATAATAGACATAAAGAGAACAGGGTGGCTGTAGCAAGTGAGCTACCGTATCTGGCTAAAATTGAGGACATTCAGGGAGCAAGAATTCTATTGGCAGAAGACAATGAAATCATTCAAAAGCTTGTTGTTGCATCGCTTGAGGGGGTGGGTTTATGTGTTGATATAGCTAAAAATGGCGATGAAGTAGTAGAAATAATGTTAGCTTCTCCGATGTCTGAAAAATACGACTTAATTTTGATGGACATCCAGATGCCGCTTATGGATGGCTTTGCTGCGACTGTCAAAATCAGGGAGCTGGAAAAATTTAAGGATCTTCCGATTATCGCTATGACCGCTGATGTCATGGTGGGAGTAATGGAGAAGTGCACGGAAGTGGGCATGGACGACTACTTCATTAAACCTTTCGAACCTGACGACCTACTTTTAGTGCTTTTGAAGTGGATCAAACCGGGACGGCGCCAAGCTTCAGAACTATTGCAATTGAATAGTGAAGACAAACCCATGGGCGTGATGGCGTTAGACGATGTGTAAGAGGCGGTGTAGAAACAGATGTGTACCGTGTCGGAGTGAGTACGCGCTGATACCGCGAACGTCTTATCTCATTTAATCCCGATTATCGCAAACGGCTCTAGACATTCACAGGCAGGCCGTACATTCGTCGGGGCGGCATGGCAGGTTGGGCCTAAACCGTTAGGGCGTTGCACAAGCCAAGGTATCAGTGTTAGGCGAATAGCTTAGCGATCCACTAGCCGAGTGTTTGAACAGTTTCATTAGACCATTACATAAGACGTTGATCCAATTTCTAAGTAAGGAGGAAATGAATGAGCCATTTTGAGTTCATCATGATAATGCTATCGATCATTGTTGGTCTTGGGGTATCAATACTATTGACCAATGTCGCCCGACAGATTAAAGCTGGAACGAACTGTAAGCCTTATTGGGTGCAAAGCATTATTACTCTCACGATATTCATCGGATTACTTCAACAGTGGTGGGAGAGCTGGGATCTCCAAGTCGTTGACAGTTGGACTTTCCCCATTGTTTTGGTGATGCTGGCTGGACCGATTGGACTTTTTATTCTCTCGCACCTATTGTTCCCGGAAGAACTGGATGGAGCCGATTTACAGCAACATTACTTTATGGCTTCCAAAGGTATTTGGGGTATTGCAATGATGGTTGTCATAGCCAGCACCTTATTCCGTCCGCTCGCTTTCGCATATACGTTAATAGATTGGGATAATGCTGCATCTATCGGCTTGTTGTTTGTGTTTGGAGTGCTTTTTCTCTCCAATAATAAGAGCGTACACCAGCTATTGGTTCCCTTGCTATTTACTGCGGTGGTTTCGGATATACTTATTTTTAATTCGACTATTTAGTTTTTGCCAACGCACGCTCTTGGCAATTCCGACCGCTCCGCCAATCAGAAATACAGCGGCAATTAACCCATCAACTACGGACGTTTAAGAGCGGGTTAAAGCGATCGAATTTCCGTCGCAAAAGTGCCGTGAACGACATCAATACTCTTAATAATCGAAATATGGATGCTGCTCGACGAGTCTAGAGTGGTACGGGAGAACAGGGGTCAGGTCTTTGATTTATGATAATCTGAAATTTTCTGGCGATGGTGTTCGCTTAGTGATGGCTTTCCCATGCGTTTAGGTTGAGCACCAGATGTACGTAAGAAAAACGGGGTACTGAAATATAACCAGAAGGTTTCAAACGACTTTACTTACTTGGGTTTGTGAAACAACGATAAAAGATTTGGATTCTCGGGAATCATAAATCAAAGACCTGACCCCAAAATTTTCCAATCCCCGCTCAGCGACTGGATAGGTATAGCCCGTCGTAATATACCTAAGCGCATGAGGTGGCCAAGGTGAAAGGCGTCATAGCGATCATCGGTTCGTTTTAACCCTGAATACTGAACGATCTTTACTGTATTGACTAACATCACCTCAAAGCCTGCTTCCATCAATGCATCGGCTAACCAGTACCAGTTGAATGTCGATTCAATGGCGACTGCCTTTAGCCGGCGTTTATACGGCTTGAGCGCCGTTAATACTTGATCAATATCGTTGTCCAGTTTTCTTTCAAATAACCGCTTGTCTTTGTCATCGATGACGCAGATGTAATTGTTGTTTGAATGTAAGGCTAGGCGCCCCCATCATTCCGAAATAGAGTGTCATGATAGCCTCCAGATAATTGTTTGGGTCGCACTTAACAATTTAGTCCGAAGTACGGACTCTGGAGGCTTCCTATATGATTATCAGATCTTTGATTTGTGGTAATCTGGAATTTTCTAGCTGTGGGTTTAGCTTAATGACGGTTTTCGAACATTTTTCTAAAGCGTCAGATGGACGCAAGAAGATGGGGTGCTGACCGATAACCAGATGATGTCAAACTACTTTAAGCCCATGGGTTTTGTGAGCAACAATAAGCACGTCTGGGTTCCCTGTGATCATAAATCAAAGACCCGACCCCAATTCTCTTGTGTTGGTGAAAATGTATGTCTAAGGAAGAGTTACTGATATTTTTGGCTGATGTTATTTTGGTCTTGCATGTATTGTTTGTTTTCTTTGTGGTGCTGGGGCTTTTTGCCATTTACCTGGGGCATTTTCTTCAGTGGCATTGGGTCAGGAATCGAATATTCCGAATACTGCATTTAGTCGCCATTGGCGTTGTGGTTGTTCAGTCGTGGGTTGGTGTCATTTGTCCGTTAACGATTTGGGAAATGGCATTAAGGGCAGAGGCTGGGTCAGCGGTTTATTCGGGTTCCTTTGTTCAGCACTGGTTGCAAGGCTTGCTTTACTATAGCGCGCCAGAATGGGTGTTCATTGTTTTGTATACCGTGTTTGGTAGTCTGGTTTTAGCTAGTTGGTTTTTGGTGCGGCCGAATATGGGTGAGAGGTAGAAAGGGGCTGTCTATCTATCTCTTAACAGCATTAAACCGCTGCTAATATTGGCTAACAAAAAGCGACGGCAATGGCCGCGGCCTGGCTCAGCTGCACAATTGAGGGTACGGCTTGAACTATGCCTTGAGCTACGTACCAAAATAATCCACCGGAAAAAATTTATCGATGAGCTAGGAATCGTATCAACAACTGAAATGGAGATAGTGCGTGAATACTCAAATTGAAACGTTTACAGGCGGGTGCAGTTGCGGGTATGTAAGATACAACATGAAATCAACACCTTTAATTGTTCATGGTTGCCATTGTCGTTGGTGTCAGCAGCAAAGTGGAGCTTCCTTTGCATTGAATGCGCTTGTCGAAGCAGATCAAGTGGAGATCACGCAGGGAGAGACTGTGGAAACCATTGTCGAAACGCCTAGTGGAACAGGGCAGAGAATTTTCCGTTGCCCGAAATGCCAAATTGCTATTTGGAGTAACTATCTCGTGTTTGGTGGCGGTCTTGGTGAGCTAGTTCGCTTCGTTAAAGTGGGTACCCTTGATAACCCCGATCAATTTCCTCCTGATGTCCATATCTACACCTCGACAAAGCAACCCTGGCTGATTCTTGGTTCTGACACACCGGCTGTTGATGAATATTACGATACAGGCGAGATCTGGTCTCGGGAGAGCTTGAGACGTCGGGCCGTTTTATTGAAGGTGGGTGAAGGTAAAGCTTCTTGACGGGTTAGAGCGCCATTGGGTGGTTGGTAACTGTTGACGATTGCTTGATGACTGTAACTTGCTTAAAGAGCTGCTTTTTAAGACTGTGTGTAGTTATCTAACCTATTATCTTGGTTGTCATCGCGTCGTTCCAGTTTAACGGGCATTCTGTTGGCGCATTGTTGTTATCGCTGAAACGCTTGTCGGTATTCACTCGGTGTATACGACGAGACTTTTTTGAAGGTACGACGAAAGGCCGCGTCATCAGAGAAGCCCAATATGTCGCTGATGATGTTGATCGGCTTACGGCTATAGATAAGATATTCGCTGGCCTGATGAAGTTTAATCAAGCGCATGAAACTTGCCAGTGGCAGGTCCGTGGCCTGCTTCACTTTGCGTGTGAGAGTTCTTTCTGTTTGATTGAGCGTTTGGGCTAATGCCGTATTGCTCAATTTGCTAGCGGGGGTTTTTTCAACCCAAATGTAGAGTTCCCGCAGCACTTTGTCGTCGAGCTTCATTAGTTTTATTTGGGTGAAGGGTTGTATCGTTTTTTCGGGTTTGGGAATGACCATGAGTTCGATGATGTCGCGCAATACGTCCTGGCCGCAGTGTTTTTCTATTAACGCTTGTGCGATGGGCATATAACCATTGAGCCCTGACGCGGTGATATGGTTGGTGTCGAATACGCAGGTCTGACTAAAATTCCAGTTGACCGCAGGGTAGTTGTCCTGGACAAAATCGGCGATCCACCAGGTGGCGGTGGCGCGGTTTTTGTCGAGCCGACCGGAGGCCGCCATCATACATACGGCAGTGCAATAACCCCATAGCTGCGTATGGGGTGGCAGTTGTTTTAGGGCAGCGGTTAATGCCTGGTAAGCTTTGAGAGCGTGGTCGATATGGTCTTGATTGTTGGTCCAGAAACCGGGGATAAGCACGGCGTCGAGAGAATGGTCTTGCAGCGTTGTTTCCGGTGTCATGGTGAATGCCGGTTTCTCACTGCCGGTTGATATTGCGACGGGTTTATCATCAATGCCGGTCCACTGCAGGGTAAAGACTTTCTTGCCGGCCCGTTTGTTGGCCACTTCCAGCATTTCTGCAAAGGCAAATAGACCGGAAGCAACGCAGCCTGGATACACTAACAGACCTATTTTCATCGATTATCTCTCATGGCGTTTGTCCTGCTAGCGTTGTCGTCTAACGTTATATGTAAGGTTAAGCGGCTTGGTTTTGTGCTAAGGTCAAGTGGTCTTGCAGTAATTGGTGTACCTCATTGGCCTGATCGACCATCGGCCAGTGCCCGCTGTTTTCCAATACATGAACTTTGTCTGTGCCAAAACGCAATGCCAGTGCCGGTGGTAGAAAGCTGTCTTGTTTACCCCAAATGACCTGGGTAGGAAAGTGTTGGCTGAGTGAAGGCAGGTGGTTTTCCCACTCTTTAAATACCTGAGGGTCAAGGGCGCGATAAAAGCGCAGGATCATACGGCGGTTACGCAGGGTGAGTGCATCGTAATTGGATTGTATCTGGGCTGCGGTCAGCCGGGGCGCGCTTTTTTTCATGGCGCTGCTGAATTGTTTGTGTCGCATTAAGTACATGGCCAGCTCACCAATAATGGGTTTACGCCAGGTGTTTGCCAATGCATGCCATTGATGGTTTGAAAAGAAGGTGGTGTCCATAATGGTTAAGCTTTTGACTTTTTCCGGATGTATGACAGCAAAGGCCAATCCGACGATACCGCCAATATCGTGAATGACCAGATGCACGGCTTCGCTAACATTTAGACTGTGTAACATTTGCTTAATAAAGTCTGCCAGGCTTGAAAGACTGTAATCAAAGTTTCCTGGTGCCGTTGTGCGTCCAAATCCCGGCAGGTCTGGAGCGATGCAGTGGTATTGGCCGGCTAATGCTCTGATCGTGTCGTTCCAAATGTCAGCGGTGTCGGGTACGCCGTGTAGAAATAACACCGGTTCGCCCTTGCCTTGTTGGTTAATATGCACGCGATTTTGATCTACGTTATAAATTGTCATCGTTTTACCTCATTGAACGTTGTTGGCTGTGAATACGGTGTGAATTTTGACCGTTAGCCGACATGGTTGGAATGGCAAAAAATGACACTTAGCATACATTTTACAACTAGATGGGGGTTTTTGGTATTCTCTTTTTACTGATGCGATGAATAGCTGGTGCTGGTGTCTGGTTACTTGAGGCGGCGAATGGTACTGGACCTTTCAGCGACGTCGCGATTGAATGTTATTCAATAGGTTGTTAGTGGCGTAGGCTTATCGATATTCGGTAGGAACTATCCTGCCGTTTTTTCATGCTGATCAGGGTTCAGGACTAAAATGCGCTTCCAGAGTATCTAATACTTGTTGGGAATTGGGCGTGAGTTTTGACATCACAAAATAGACGGGGAATTTGTTGACGGTTCGATAGCTGAGGTTAGGGATCGGAGACTTTTCGAGTATCGCGTTTACGGGATGTTTATAATCGAGCACAAAATCGACTCGTCCATTTTGTAGCATTGTCAGTGAGCTTTGTGTTGAGTTGGCTTGATCGACAAAAGTCAGGTTGTTAGGCGCTGTTAACTTGACGTAGTCTCCACCGTAACCGTAGCCGTGTTTGATGCCGATTTTCTTACCCAGTAGACCCTCCACCGAGGACGGTATTTGACGGTCGCCAATGGCGTAGATTCTCTCTTCCAGATAAAGTAGTATTTTTTTGCCGAACAATACATTATTTTCGTAAAGCTTCTGGCCTTTAATTCCGGAAGATAAGTCGGTTGTTCCATTCGCCATATTTTTGTATAGGCGTGCCGTCGGAAAGCGCTGGGAAGTGTAGCTAATTCCCGCTTTATCGAGTGTTTGGAAAACAATATCGGCTAATTCGCCGGTTGGGATCGAGCCAGCATGGCTCACATTTAAGGGCGGGAATTCGGTATACCCAACGTTGAGGTGTACGGTTTCGCTTTCCGAAAAAGCGGGCGCTGATAAAATGAACAAGGCGCTGGTCAAAACAATCGATGTGTTGAGAGCGGAATGGGCGCGTGCGAAAAGTTTTGTAAGCATATTATTTTTTTGGAATCTTGGTTCTTGGTGCTGTGGTCAGACTCTCCCGCTTTGTATCAATCCTGGCGTTATCATACATCACTTTATTGGGAAAAGGGGTCAGGTCTTTGATTTATGATAATCTTGGATTTTCTGGCTATGGTATTAGATTGATGACGGTTTGTTTTTTCGTACATTTAGGTTAACCGCCAGATGGATGCAAGAAAACGGGGCACTGACAGATGACTAGGAGGTTTCAAACGACTTACTCCCTTGGATTTTGTGAAACAACAATAAATGGACTTGGGTTCTCGGGAATCATAAATCAAAGACCTGACCCCAAGAGGTTTACAAAATGATCGTCTAATGTATTCAATATTTGTTGGGCATTGGGTGTGTGTTTTGAAATAACAAAGTAGACCGGAATTTTCTTTAAGGTTTTATAACTGATATCGCTTATTTGTAATTTCTCGAGCAGTTTAGTGACTGTGTGTTTATAGCCGAGAACATAATCGACGCGGCCATTTTGTAACATCGACAACGAGTGTTCGAGTGAATTGACCTCATCGACAAAGCTGGAATTACCGCCATTTGTTAGTTTGAGATAATCGCCGCCATAGCCGTATCCACGTTTTACAGCAACTTTCTTACCGAGTAAACCGTCGATGGAAGAGGGGATTGGACGATCGCCCAATGTGTAAATTCGCTGTTCAATATGGATCAGTACTTTCTTTCCCCAGAGGACATTGTTGTTGTACAGCGCTTGCCCTTTGACTCCGGTGCCTAAATCGATTAAGCCATCTCCCATATTTTTATATAGACGCGTGGGAGGATAGACTTGGTACGAGTATTTAAAACCGGCTTTTTCCACGATCCCAAAAAGTATATCGGCTAATTCACCCGCCGGTCTCATTCCTTCCCGACTTATGTAGAGTGGAGGGAATTCGAGGTGCCCCACTTTAAGTTCGATACCTTGATTTTCTACTGTCTTGTGATTGTCTGCAAAAACTCGAGCCGACGATGTGAGGAGGCTGCCGACCAAAACAATCGAAACAATGAGTGAGTATAACGTGTACTTGGCTAATATCGTCTGCATGCTGGAGTCGAGTATTCCCTATATGTTCTGTAAAGATCCCTGTAGTGCATATCCGTTTGTCACATTTATCATAATGAATTTTTTGAGCTAGTGATAGTAGGGTATTTGACTGATTTCGGGTGCACATTTAAGGGCGGTGGATGTAATTGCGGCGGAAGTAAGGACGAAAGGTGTAAGGAAAGAAACGCGAGATTTTAGTTTGTTAGTTGTCTATTGCGATGATTGATACTGAGATTCCCGCATCACTATGCTCCTGGCAATGATGTTTTTTCGAAGGACTTAACTCATGATGCGGGGTCAGGTCTTTGATTTATGATAATCTTGAAGTTTCTAACAAGGGTATTAGATTAATGACGGTTTGTTTTTTCGTACATTTAGGCTAAGCGCCAGATGGACGTAAGAAAACGGCGTACTGACAGATCGCTGGAAGGTTTCAATCCACTTACTCCCTTGGGTTTGTGAAATAATAATAAGCGGATTTGGTTTCCCGGGAATCATAAATCAAAGACCTGACCCCGCAAGATTCTATTTCTCTGGTTGATTTAAGAGATTTTTGGCGAGAGGAGCGTCTTCTGATTTTTGTCTGCGTCGGCTGACAACCAGTCCAACCAAACCGAAGGCCAGCAGTGCAATTGATCCGGGTTCGGGGACTGATGCGGTCACGACGACATTATCGAGTAAGTTACCAACGGTATCGCCTCTTCTGTCGTCTGACCAAAAACCGATCTGAGACATCGAGCCGATCGCGACAAAGCTGCCTCGTGCTGTGCTCCATTGTCCGATTTCGTGATTTGTATATATCGCATTGGCCAATACTTCAGGTGTTGAATCATCGAAAAAGTGCGTGATATCCATATGAAACTGTTCGCTGTTGTCGGATCGTGCCTGATAAGCGAAGCTGTAATCGTAGCTTTGGCCAGCCACTGTTTTGAAGTTTTGGTAAAAACTGTAGTCGCCATCGCCGCCGTGTGCGTTTAGTTCGGCAATCTTTCCGCCGTCGACTGCAGTGACCCCGAGAAAAGGCGTGTTCCAAAACTCCATTGAACTGCCATCACTCCACGTCCAACCATCCACCTCATTCGGGTTGGTTCTATAGGTCCAGTTACTGTCGAACTTTAAAGATTCGAAACTACCGTTTGTTAGTAAGTTGATCGGCAGTGCCTGGGATAATACTGTTTGGCCAAAAAGCGCGGCGGCGATGATAAGTTTGGTCACAGCTTTCATTAATGTGTTTCCTGTCTTGGGATTGGCTCGGTGGTCGTATTAAGAGTACATGCCTATAGTGCAGGAGCTGTGCCACGTTCGTATTATCTTTATTTTTCAATAGCTTACGTTATTTTTTAATCCTGTATGTTTTTTTATCCCCCAAAATTGTCGACACGGTTTGGCAAAAAGTTACAAATTTGGTTAAGTATAAATACGGACAAAGGTATTTTTTTACACAAAGAAAGCGTGTTGGGGATTTTGTATTACAATTAAAGAACATGCTATTTTCGAGGACTGTTCTGCGGCGTTTATGCAGTGGAATGAGCCGTAGGGATAATAAAAAATCGGTGGAGTTCAGGCTGACTCTTCGGCCTGACTTATGAGTCTTGAAGTAAAAGGCCTGTAAACTCGATCCTCTCGATTCAGTAAGTACTATTGATTTCATGTCGGGCCAACTTATGCGTAGACGCGGACGTTTTTCTATTCCAGCGATGATCGGTTTTCCTTCACGGCTGTACCTTTGTTGTAGGGTTCCCTCTGTTCTTTTTGTACTGCTACTGTCAGCAATTTCGCCAACCGTTGCTGCACAAACGCAAGATTCCATTAATCTGGCGCAACAAATGTATGTGGCCTACTACGGGCGTGCCGGTGATCCCGGTGGTGTGAATTATTGGGCGAGCCAGTTCGATGAATCCAGTAATTTGGACAGTGTCTTATCAAACTTTGGTAATTCCCAAGAATACAGTGACAATTTTGGCTCACTGAGTTTCCAGCAATTGGTGAGCGGTCTTTTCCAGCAGATGTTTAATCGCGACCCCGATAGTGGTGGCTTGGACTTTTATGTGGGCCGATTGCAAAGTGGCGAAGCGACGCTTGCCTCGATCGCCAAACAAATTGCCGATGGTACTCAGGGTGATGACAAAGCGACGCTGATCAACAAGATTGTCGTTGCAAATGACTTTACGAATCGTATTGACGTCAACGGCCTCAGCTACACCGCGGAAGATATCAGTGCTAGTCGCGCGATGTTAAAGACCGTTACAGCAGTGGCGGGCACGGTACCGTCGGGCAAGACGTCGGTGGCAGTTTGGGTGCCGTCGCTGATTTTACAGCGTTGTAGTGGTTGTATCAGAGCTGAGATAGATGGCCCAATTGTGAATGCTGAAATTAGCATTGCGGCACTGCGAGATCCGGACTTAGTACTAATGAGTGGCCGAACCTTGAGCACTGCCGAAGTGATTGATCAGGTGGGTGCTGATACGTGGCAAAAGGCCAGTCATGTGTCGCGATTGTCGGTGATGGGCACGTGGGTTGTTGATACGTCGGCGCTAAACGATGAGAGTTTGTATTTGGTGACCGTGACCGGAGGTGTAGACGTCGACAATGACCTGGATTTGGTGATCGATACCGACTCAAAGACTAATCCACGAAGTATTCACGCCATCGCCAAGGGCGCACATTTGAAAGAGGATTTAACTGCGCGGGCTAGTATTGTTACAGAACTCGTTTATCGCTCTGTCGAGGGGCAGATATCCCAAAAAAGTGATGTTGAAATTGTCGAGCACCTCGAGGACTCGGCCCGGGACATTGTGGTGGACTTTTGTTCTGAATCTTCCGTTACTTACGAAACGGTATTGAAGTGGTCGCGTTTGAATCATTCGGAAAATAGATATAAAAAAGATATCAACGTACTCAATATCGTTGCCGATATTGTGAAAGATCCAGACTTTGTCAATGACGGACTCGCGTTGGAAGTTCTCTCGAAAAAGATCTTAATCACACCGGGTGCTGACGGTGATGGCGATGGTATCAATGACCACGCGGATGCGTTTCCCTTTGACGCCAACGAACACGCCGACTGTGACGGCGATGGGGTAGGCGACAATAAGGATGAGTTTCCCAAGTCGGCGGCGAGAGTAGCAAAGGCTGCTATTGATATTAACGGTGACGGTGAGCCCGACGTGAGCATTGGCGGCGATTACAAGATAGAAGTGACTAGCGGACATGATGATCTCGTTATTGATGCGCAGGGTAATGTCGACGTTGATGGTGATGGGGATATCGATATTGGTATTGACGGCGAAGAGATCAGCATTGTGCAAAGTTCCACGCTGGTTGTGCTATTTGAGGATAGTGACAGTGACGGGATAGTCGATTCGGTCGATGAATTTCCCCTGAATGCAGCGGAAAAATTTGACAATGACATTGACGGGATCGGCGATAACAGTGACGTTGATGACGATAATGACAGTTTTTCTGACGATATTGATACCAGCCCCATTGTTGAGGGGTCTTTTGGATTGATTGACAGTATTCATTTTGTCGATTCAGATTTGCGCGACTGCGTATTTGACTCAGCCATTGAAGCGGGAAAGCTCTACAGTGAGGAACTTGTCAGATTACGTTGTGACGCTCAACAGATTAAGGATTTAAAGGGGCTGGAAGCGTTTAGTAATTTAGTGGAGGTTGACCTTAGTTATAACGAAATCGGCGATATCAGTGCACTTAGTACGATGACCAATATGACGACTCTATATATTCAGTACAATAATATCAGCGACATGAATCCTTTGGGCGTATTGAATAACTTGGCGACCCTGGTAATTGGGCACAACGACATCATTGATATTAGTATTTTAAGTCAGATGCCAAACATCACTAGTTTGCAGCTACAAGAAAACTATATCGAGGATGTGAGCGCGTTGAGTCAGCTGTCAAACTTGCGTGACGTCGTGTTTGGTTATAACAACGTGAGCGACATCAGCGCTCTCAGTGAGCTAACAACACTAAAGGAGTTGCAGATTCCCGCGAATCAGATAAGCGACATCAGTTCTTTGAGCAAGCTCATATACCTGACAAAGATCGTTATCGAATATAATGATATTAGCGATGTAAGCCCAATGGCTGAACTGACAAATCTTCGTGATTTGTGGATCGCAGGTAATAATATTACCGACTTTAGCGCTTTGTTAGGGTTGCCCGCGTTACGGTTTCTGGACCCCCAGGGAAACGATTCGCCAATCCCCTGTGAAACTATCGACGCCTTTCGAAGTAACGGCGTAGACGTACCATCATTTGACGAGGAGTGTCCCCTATCTGATGAAGGAAATGCCAATGATCTCGACAGCGATGGCGATGGCGTGTCGGATTTGCTAGACCGGTTTCCCCTCGATGAGAGCGAATATTTTGACAATGATGACGATGGGGTCGGTGATAACAGCGACATTGACGATGATAACGATGGAATTAGCGACGATGTGGATACTCATCCTTGGAAGCCAGGTTCAGGTACAAACATGTTAATTAGTGCGGTGGTTTTTCAGGACCAGATTTTGGAAGACTGCGTTATCACTTCAGCAGCCAACTCCGAAATTGAGTATGTGGAAGATATGCAAAGTCTGAGCTGTTACGACATTAAC
>ENA-OSET01004197-OSET01004197.1-sediment-metagenome-genome-assembly--contig:-NODE-4197-length-12878-cov-2.630966_pt1 | contig 12878 bp, 14 predicted proteins | sample MGYA00237882_ERZ534229 | MGnify/ENA primary metagenome ERZ534229 (study PRJEB26408, sample SAMN06266212) | sediment metagenome | isolation source: Hudson Canyon methane seep mesocosm | place...
TTAAGAAGCACCAAAGTCTCAGTACCTGTTATTGTCATTGGAAATATAACGGTAGGTGGAACTGGTAAAACACCTATTACACTTTTTTTGGCTGATTGGTTTAACGATAAGGGAAAAAAGATTGGCATCATCTCAAGAGGTTATAAAGGGGCAAAAACCAGAGAAGTGCCCTTTATTTTATCTGAGAATGATAATGCAAACGATTACGGTGATGAAGCGGTTTATATGGCTAGAGAGTCAAAAGCAATGGTTTGTGTCTGCAAGAATAAAGCAAAAGCTGCTGAATTGCTTATAGATTCGGGTGCTGAGTTAATTATCTCTGATGACGGGTTGCAATACTATAAATTGGAAAGGGATCATGAAATTGTGGTGATAGATTCAACAAGACTCTTAGGCAATGGATATCATCTTCCAGCTGGCCCATTAAGAGAAAGTTCTGATCGGTTAAATAGTGTGGATTTAATTCTTTTTAATGGAGATCAGAATGAACAACACAATCTCTGTATAGGAAGTACCCCAACTCTCAATTTTAGTATTGAAAATGAATACCTAGTTAACTTAAATACTAGCGATAAATTAAAACTGAAAGACTTTAAAGGACAGACATTTAAAGTTTTGGCAGGCCTTGGAAACCCAGAAAAACTATATAAGAAGATTGAAGATCATGGGATAAAAATAATCCCAATAATAACTGAGGATCATGGTGTAATTAATTTAGACAAACTTCATAAAGAAGATTCTTATCCTCTGTTGATGACTCCAAAAGACGCGGTCAAATATAGTCGACCTTTCCCAGATAATAGTTATCTTCTTGAACCTACAATACAAATAGATAAGGATTATTTCTTAACAATATTCGGTCAGTACTTATGAGTTACTCAATTGTTATACCTGCAAGATATGATTCTAAAAGATTACCAGGGAAAGCCCTTGAGGATATCAATGGTAAAACCATGATCGAGAGGGCTTATGAAGCTGCTTTAGGTAGTCAAGCAGATGAAATTATTATTGCGACTGATTCTGAAAAAATTAAAGATGTTTGTAAAAAATTTGGAGCTAAATGCCTAATCACTAGTAGTGAACATAAATCAGGAACAGATAGGGTCAATGAAGTTGCAGTGATTGAAAATTGGTCTGATGAAATGATTATCGTTAATCTTCAAGGTGATAATGCCTTGATGCCAAGTAAGAACATAGATCAAGTTGCCAAATTATTATTTGATAATCCCGCATACTCAATAGCAACTTTGGCGACTAATTTTTTATCTAAAGATGAGGAAGAAGATGAAAATGCCGTTAAAGTATTTTTTGATAAAGAAACAGATGAAGCGATTACTTTCAAAAGACAGCTTAAAACCTATGGTAATACAACGGTCAATTATATGCGGCATATAGGTATATACGCATACACCAGATCATCTTTAAGAACCTTTAGTGATAGTGAACCATCTAGTGAGGAAGAAGAGGAAAAACTTGAACAGTTAAGAGCCTATGATCTCAAATTAAGAATTATTGTAGGAAAGGCAAGTATAACACCAGGCCCAGATGTGGATACTTATGAGGATTTATTATTGGTAAATTCAATTTATAAAAATCCAAAATAATGACCGTGGAAAAAACAGACAAGCATAAAATATTATTTGTTTGTATGGGTAATATTTGTCGATCACCTGCGGCAGAAGGTGTCTTGTTAAATAAGGTCAAAACAGAAAGCATTGATAAGGATTTTATTATAGATTCATGCGGAACACATGGTTATCACGAAGGCCAAGGGCCTAATCCGCGATCAATTAAAGCAGCTTTAGATAGAGGTATAGATATAAGACATCAAATCTCTAGAAAAATTGAAATAAAAGACTTTGAGTTCTTTGATCTTATTCTTCCTATGGATAATCAAAATCTTGAGTTTCTAATAAATATTTCAGATCCAATCTATCATCATAAAATATTCTTGTTTCAAGAGTTTAGTCAACAATCAGATTATATCGAAATACCAGATCCTTATTATGGTGGGGATAGCGGTTTTGAATTAGTTCTAGATCTTTTAGATGGAGCTGCTGAAGGGCTAATAAGTCATTTAGTGAATAATTAATTACCCATTATTATTTTGGGGGAACAATATCTTCCCAAGGCAAAACTTTATCTGAAGTAGTTATTTTTTTCGAAACTTTATTAGCAGGCTCCTTTTTAGAATTCTTCACAATTTTTTTAGGTTGTTTGGTGGCTTTCTTAGCAGGTAATTTTTTCTGATTTACTTTAGCCTCTTTATTTTTAGGATTAGCTGTTTTTTTTGTTTCCTTGGCTTTTTTTGCTGGCTTAACTCCTTTAACTGGTGAAGGAGCTTTTTTAGTTTTACTAGCTGGAGGTTTCTTACTTACAGATTTTTTCTTATTGGCAGCGTGTTTACTTGCGTTAGGTTTTTTAGATTTTGAATGAGATGGTTGTTTTTTTCTCGTATTTTTAGAATGTGGTTTTCTTACTCTTCTTTGATTATTTCTATTCTTTCTAGGAGCTTTTGTTTGCTTCGTTTTAACCTTGGGTTTCTTAGCTGATAGTATCCAAAACTTTAACCTATCAATTAAAGTAGGTCCCTTCATATCGTCAACATTCCAAGCTGTTATAGGTTCTTGTTCATTTGTTTGTTCAGTTTTCACAACTGCTGATTTATTTTTGTTTGCATTAGGTCGTAAATCTTTTTCTGAAACACCAAAGCTTGGTTTTCCATATGTTGTGGTTGTAGAGTCGTCCTCACGAACCCTTTTAATACTAAAATTGACGCTTGATAGATTGGGATTAGCTTTTAAAACAACATCAATCTTTTCTCTTTCTTCAATGTCATTAATCCAGTCACTTTTTTCCTTCAAAAGATAATTTGCAGTATCTGATGGAATATCTGCAATCACACTTTTTGTTTTTTCTTTTCTGGCTTCTTCTCCAACTAGTCTTAGGACTGATAATGCTAGTGATTCAGTGCTTCTAACTTTTCCAATACCACTGCAATTTCGACAAATACCGTAAGCTGAATCATCAAGTGAAGGTCTTAGTCGTTGTCTTGACATTTCCAATAACCCAAATTTTGAAATCCCACCTATAGAAACTCTTGCACGATCAATTCTAACAGCTGCTTTTAGGGTATTTTCTACTGCTCTTTGGTTTTTATATTGCCTCATATCTATAAAGTCGATGACAATTAAGCCACCTAAATCTCTTAATCTGCATTGCCTAGCAATTTCTTCAGCTGCTTCTATGTTAGTTTGCAAAGCCGTTGCTTCAATATCAGAGGCTTTAGTGGATTTGCCTGAATTAATATCAATAGCCACTAGAGCTTCTGTGTAATCAATAACTACTGAACCACCTGAAGGAAGTGAAACTTCATTTGAGTAAGCAGATTCAATCTGGTTTTCAATTTGGAATCGTGTGAATAAAGGTGTGGGTTCTTTATAATGTTTTAATTTTTTAAGATTCTTAGGCGTAATTTGCTTAACATACTTTGCTGCATCATCAAACGTAGAATCATCATCAATTACAATTTCACCAATGTCATCTTCTAGATGATCTCTCATTGCACGCACAATAAGATTATTTTCTTGGAAGATAAGTGAGGGAGCATTAACTTTTAAAGCTAATTTCTTGATTGCATCCCATATCCCAACGAGATAATTTAAATCCCACTGTAATTCAATTGAGGCTCTTCCTACACCTGCAGTTCGAATTATCATACTGGTTCCATCAGGGATTTCTAAGTCGGAGAGACTTTCAAGAGTCTCACTTCGTTCTTTACCGATAATTTTTCTTGAAACACCCCCACCTTTAGAGCTGTTAGGCATTAAGACAATAAATCGTCCTGCAAGACTTAAATAAGTCGTTAAAGCAGCGCCTTTTGTACCACGTTCTTCTTTAACCACCTGGACTACAATTTCTTGTCCTTCCTCAAAAAGGTTCTTAATGTTGTGTTTCTCACCAGGAATTGGTTCAGAAAGATAATATTCACGAGAAATCTCTCGATAGGGTAAAAATCCATTTCTTGTAGAGCCAAAGTCAACAAACACAGAATCAAGACTGGGCTCTACTCTTGTAATTTTGCCTTTGTATATATTATTTTTTTTCTGTGACTTGGATGAAAGTTCGATATCTAAATCGTATAACTTCTGTCCATCGACCATTGCAACTCTTAATTCTTCTTGTTGAGTTGCATTAATTAGTATGCGTTTCATAGTTACCTCAATGTTTAGGCAACAGGATAGAAATATTTTCTACTTAGATTGGTTTTCTAGATATCACATGATATCCAGTATGTTTTGTCTCAATAACTCTTATAAAACTTTAGTTTATACCAACAAAGATGCTTCTATCTAATTGTCTTTGTTTAAAAAATTCTTACCCACTTTCTGGGGTGTTTGTGGAATTAGTTCCACTTTTTTATTATTAAAAGTGATTATCTTTCATAAATAATCAATAATTTAGAGTGGAGTATAGCAGAGTTATCTTAAAATCAGCAAGAATCAATTATTAATTATATATATATCAATAATATATGAAAAATCCGAAGGAAAAAAATAAGTTTCAAATAGATGATACTTCTGACGGCATGAGGTTGGATAACTATCTCCTTAAAACAATGAAGGGTATTCCTAAATCGAAAATTTATAACATTATTAGAAAAGGTGAAGTTAGAGTTAATTCCAAACGAGTAAAACCCTTATATAAACTAAAAATAGACGATCTTATTAGAATTCCACCTAATTTAATTAAGATTGGAAGCAAGAAAAAACCATCAATTAAACATAAAGATCTTAATTGGATCAATGACATTATCATTTATGAAGACGATGCCTTCCTAGTTTTGAATAAACCCAGCGGTATTGCGGTTCATGGAGGCAGCGGTATCAGCAATGGATTAATTGAGCTTCTCAGAGCTCATAGAGACAATAATAAGGAAGACCTCGAATTAGTCCATCGATTGGATAAGGAAACCAGTGGGTGTTTATTAGTGTCAAAAAAGAGATCTAAATTAAGATTACTGCATAAATATTTTAGAGATGGACGTGTTAATAAAACATATTTAGGACTATTGATGGGTAGTTTTAAAAAGAAGAGTTTTGTAGTTGATCAACCGCTAAAAATTAATAGTGATAATAATCAAAGAAAAGCAGTCCCTGATAGCCATGGTAAGAGGGCTGTTACTGAATTTAATTTAATGGAAGAATTCGATAATTGTGCATTATTTCAAATTAAACCCATAACTGGAAAGACTCATCAGATTAGAGTCCATGCAAATTTTATTGGTAAGCCCCTTGCAGGGGATCAAAGATATAACCCTGAACCAGACCTTTTAGAAAATTTTGGACTGAAGAGATTATTCTTACATGCAAAATCAATTTCATTCCCATTGCCAAATACTTCTGAAAAAATTATTACTATAGAGTCAAAAATGGGAAACGAACTAAATGATGTTATTTCTAAATTAAGAGCTTAGTTTGTTTAATAGCCATTGAATTGGTAACCCAATAATAGCTTCTTCGTCTTCAGTCTTAATTTTATAAATAAGTTTTCTGAACAATCTTGATTCCATTTTTACTCCAGCTGTTGTGTTTAAATTGTCTTCTGAGTCTAAATAGTCTTTAAGCATTTGATTATTAAAATCTCTAAACGAGATTGTGGTGATATCAATATGGGAGTATTGGAGATTTTCATTTTTATTAATCAGCGCAATTCCAGTAAAAAATATGACATCTTCTTTTGAAAATTTCTTTATTGTATTAAATGCGTCTTCATAATTAGCTGGTTTTCCAAGTATGTTTCCCTTAAATGAGGCAACCTGATCTGACCCAATGATAAAACTATCAGGTTCAGTAATAGATATTTTTTAGCTTTTGATAACGCTAATCTTAACGACAGATCCTTAGCAGATTCTTTTTTTCTAGGTGTTTCATCAATATCTGGGGTACATGTTGAAAAATTTTTAATGTACTTTTTAAGTAGTCTAGATCTATAAATAGAACTTGATGCTAGAATGATCTGGTTGTTTTTAATACTCTCGCTCATTAGTGATTAGTAACCTTAAATGCTTTATTGATAAAATATTGATGAATTATATAGTTGCATAAGTGATGTTTAAACAAATATTCAGTTTTAAAGAAATATTTGATTTGTCTCAAAAAAAAGCAGATCTCACAAAGGTTTACTCTGCAAAATTACATTCTAGACTCAACGAAATACTTGTCGAAGATAACGATGAAAGAACAAGTGAAATATCTATAACCATGCAGTTTAGTCAGGATTCATCTTTGCAGCCTCTTTTAGAGGGAGAGGTAACAGTTAATCTGAGTTTAAAGTGTCACCGATGTCTTAGGCCTATTAATTGGCAAGACAAAATTATTATATCAATTGGATTTAATGAAGATGAGGACGAACAAGTAAATAATCAATCTCAAGTTGATAAGATAGAAATAGGAGATGAGGGTATTTCGATACAAAAAATTGTTGAAGATGAGATATTATCAACAATGCCGATGTCAGTAATGCATAAAAGCATTGAATTATGTGAAAATACAGATACCTTAGGCATGTTTTTATCAACTTCATTGGATAAAGCGAAAGAAGACACTAAAAATAAACCGTTTTCAGAACTTTCTGACATGATGAAGAAAAATCATGAGGACTTCTGAAGGAGAATAAAATGGCAGTACAAAAGAAACGAAAAACTAGATCAAGGCGAGATATGAGACGATCTCAAATTAAAGCAAAGAAGCCTGCAATATCTAGTGACCAAAACACCGGGGAAAATCATCTCAGGCACAATATTAGTCCCGAAGGCTTCTATCGTGGTAAACAAGTTATATCAGTAAAAGATAAAACAAGTTCAGACGACGACCAAGAGTAGGGACTTATCTTTGGATAATTTGATAACACTTGCTCTTGATGTAATGAGCGGAGATAGAGACCCACATGCATCTGTAGCGGCTTCTATCGACGTGCTCACAGAAAGAGAGGATATTCATATTCACCTCATTGGTAATCAGGAGCAGATTAAACACTGCTTACCAAATAAAATCGACGATAGGATAACAATTCATCACACTGATGAAGTTATTACTATGCAAGATTCTCCAATGGATGTTTTAAGGAGAAAGAAGAATTCATCCATGAGATTAGCTGTTGAAATGGTAGCAAATAATCACGCTGATGCTTGCGTGAGTTCAGGGAATACCGGAGCTCTTTTAGCTATATCAAAATATCTTTTAAAAACTATCCCAAGCATTAGCCGCCCTGCAATAGTTAAATCCATACCCACAATAAAAAGTTTTACCTACATGTTAGACTTAGGCGCTAATTCCAATTGTTCAGCTGAACAACTTATGCAATTTGCAATGATGGGTTCAGTGATTGCTCAAGAAATCAAGGGGATTCATAGACCAAAGGTTGCTCTACTAAATATAGGACACGAGAGAATCAAAGGGCATGAGGTTATTCAAGAAGCTGCAAGTTTACTTGAAGAATCCAAATTAAATTATATTGGTTTTATTGAAGGCAATAATATAGTGGAAGATATAGCCGATGTTGTAGTCACAGATGGGTTTACAGGCAATATTGCTGTAAAGACAATGGAAGGCAGTATCAATATGTTTTCAGCGTTTATGCATGAGTCATTCCAATCTAATAATTATAATAAACTTGCCTCAATTATCTCCAAACCAGCAATCAATAAATTTAAAGCTAGAATAGATCCAAGGCGTTTCAATGGTGGTTTGCTTATCGGATTGAATGGAGTCGTGGTTAAAAGCCATGGCGCATCAGATTCATTTAGTTTTTATCATGCGTTAAACACAGCCATAGATGAAGTTGAAAAAAATATCGTTTCTAAATTGATTTCTGTCTTCTAATAGAGGGACTAAAACATGTATTCAAGAATAATCTCTGTAGGTAGTTATCAGCCTGATAATATTGTTACCAATGAAGAATTAGAGCATAAAGTTGATACCTCAGATGAATGGATCAGAACCAGAACTGGTATTGAGAGTAGGGCTATAGCTGAACCAAGACAGGCTACTTCCGATCTGGCAATCCTTGCTGCTGATGCAGCTATAAAAAGATCAGGTATTACTAAAGATGAAATTGATTTAATTATAGTCGGTACTTGTACTCCTGATGTCGCTACACCTAATGTTGGAGTGATTATCCAAGAGTCGCTTGGACTGAATAGCTGTCCAGCATTTAGTATTGAGGCTGCCTGCAGTGGATTTATTTATGCATTAAATATTGCTAATAAATTCATTCTCTCAGGTGAATCAAAGTGTGCTCTAGTGGTGGGCGCTGAAACATTATCTCGAATCACAGATTGGAACGATAGAAACACTTGTGTTTTATTTGCAGACGGAGCTGGAGCCGTAATTTTGAAACCCTCAGAGGACACAGGAATTATATATTCTGAAATAAGTGCTGACGGTACTTATGCTGATTTATTGTATGTCCCTTACGGAACATCGAGAAAACCAATACATGAGAAAGAGAATGATTACTTTCTACAAATGAACGGCAATGAGGTGTTTAAAGTTGCAGTTAAAAAATTAGAATCTATAGCCATTAATACGCTAAAGAAAAACAACTTAACTGCAGATGACATTGATTGGTTGATTCCTCATCAAGCAAATATAAGAATTATCCAAGCAGTAGCCAAACGGTTAGGTATGCCCATGGAAAAAGTCATAGTAACCCTTGCTGAGCATGGCAATACATCTGCGGCATCCATTCCATTAGCTCTTGATAAAGCCATTACCGATGGCAGAATATCCAAGGGCGATAAAATTTTATTACAAGGCTTTGGTGCTGGTTTTACTTGGGGCACTGCTTTACTTACACTTTAAATGATCAGAATAAAAAACTTTCTCCTGTTCTTTATGTCGTTTTTTACAATAACTAATCTGTTAGCGGCTAATGTGTATGATTTTGATAACTCAATTCAATCATTCGGGCATAATCAATCGCTTAAAGCAGTGTATGAGGACACACTTGTAGATCTTGCAAGAAAATACAATCTTGGATTTAATGAAATTATTAGAGCTAATCCGAATGTTGATAAATGGTTACCTGGAGAAGGTACAATTATCAAAATACCCACGCAACATATTATTCCTAAAGGGTTCTCAAAAAAAGGAATTACCATTAATTTATCAGAATTCAGGGGTTATTTAATTAAGGACAATCAATTGATTACTTTCCCAGTGGGTTTAGGCCGAATGGATTGGAAAACTCCTCTTGGCATCTCAACTATTGATTTGAAATTAGAAAAACCTGCTTGGTATCCTCCAAAATCAGTCAGAGATGAATATAAAAACCAAGGAAAATTTTTACCCGCAGAGGTCTTACCAGGACCTGATAATCCTCTTGGTGAACTTGCAATGAGAATTTCAATTCCAGGAGGTTATTTTATTCATGGCACCAATAGGCCGGATGGTGTTGGTATGGAAATATCACATGGCTGTATTCGCTTATTCCCAGAAGATATAGATTATATTTTTCAACTTACTGATATTGGTACAGAAGTAATACTTCTTGATCAGCCAATTAAAATAGCAAGAATACAAAATGATATTTATCTACAGGTGCACCCAAGTTACAGTAACCAGCATGATTACAACTTAGAAAAATTAAGAATAGAAATAGAATTATTAGTCAATAATCAAGATGAGTTGATACAAATTAACTGGGATTCAGTCGAAAGCCTTCTAAAGGCACAGAATGGTCTAGCAACGAAAGTAACGGTAAGCAAATAAATTAAAAATATAGTGTTATTTTTTAGCTTGATCTCTTTCCCATATTCTTTCAGCTTTTTCCATGTCATCTTTTGCCTGTTCTGCAACCTCTTCGATTTCTTCTTGGGTTGCAATGTCTTCTTTCAGTTCTTCAATTTCGTTTTGTAAATTTCTATTTTGTAATTGTGAATAACAGCCCACTAGAAAGAACAAAGTTATTAAGGCTAAAAATGTTTTAGTTTTGTTAATAAATACCATCTGATCATAACTCCATAAAATTAAATTCGTTGTTTATAAGTTTCTACTAAAGTACTAAAAAGAGCAATCATTTAACTTTCCCTAAAAACAATTCTACCTTTAGATAAGTCATAAGGGCTAATGTCTACAATGACCTTGTCTCCAGTCAGTATTCGTATATAGTTTTTTCTCATTTTCCCTGATATATGTGCGGTTATTATATGACCATTTTCAAGTTCTACTCTAAAAACCGTGTTTGGAAGTGTCTCTTTGACCACCCCATTCATTTGTATTGCTTCTTCTTTTGCCATAGCTAAGTAATTTTAAGTGTTATAAGTTTAAAACAAAATTAATCTAAATTATCTAAGTATTTTTCTGCATCAAGTGCAGCCATACATCCACTTCCAGCTGAGGTTACTGCTTGCCTATAGATTGGATCAGCTACATCACCCGCTGCAAAAATTCCTTGTACACTTGTTTGGGTTGAAAATCTATTATTTGATTTATCCAAAACGATATAGTTAGAGTCATCTAGTTGTATTTGATTATCAAAAATCTCTGTGTTTGGGTTATGACCAATTGCAATGAAAACCCCTTGTACGTTAAGAGAAACATCCTCACTTTTATTATTGAGATTATTTAAGAGAATACTATTAACACCAGACTCATCACCCAAAACTTCTTTTAAGGTATGATTCCAGAGAATATCAATATTACCGTTGCCTTTTGCTTTTTCAAAAAGTTTGTCTTGTAACATTTTCTCAGCTCTTAACTCATCTCTGCGATGGATTAGAGTTACTTTTTTTGCAATATTAGAGAGATAAATAGATTCTTCAACAGCAACATTACCACCGCCTACAACAACTACATCCTGATCTTTATAAAAGAAGCCATCACATGTGGCACAAGCGGACACACCCTTACCTTTATAAGTTTCTTCACTTTCAAGACCTAGATATTTAGCCGTTGATCCTGTTGAAATAATAATTGCATCTGCTGTGTATACTTTATTTCCAGAAAAAAGTTTATGTGGCCTAATTGAAAAATCTGTTTTTTCAATATGGTCAGAAATAATTTCCGTTTCAAAACGCTCTGCATGTTCCTTCATACGGTCCATTAACGCAGGTCCTATAAGACCTTCTGGATCACCTGGCCAATTTTCAACGTCAATTGTTGTCATTAGCTGGCCACCAGGTTCTGAGCCAGTAATTAAAGTTGGTTTTAGGTTAGCTCTGGCAGCGTAAACAGCAGCAGAATAGCCAGCAGGACCTGCTCCAAGGATAATTAATTTTCTATGTTCAGTTGTAGTCATTTAGAAAAGTGTGTTGTTAGATTTTCCATAAAGAATCATAATATTGCAAACAACTATCAAAACCCTGCATTAAAACTATATATTGCAAATTACTTTAAGGAATTATTATTTCAATAAATAAAGTCAAAAAACTAATTAGCAAGATCACAATTCTAAAAGAATCAGTGGTGATTGTCTTATTTTCTTTTTCTTTAATTCTGTTTATCTCTCTCATAACATACAGCGAGAATGATCCAGGATTTAATACCACCGGAAACGGAGAGGATGTCAATAATTTTATTGGGCTCATTGGGGCTTATTTTTCTAATACTGCCATTACTTTTATAGGAATATCCAGTTACTTTTTACCACTTTTATTTTTTACCTCAGCAGTTGGTTTAGTTAGACCTGACGAGACAAGGTCAAATAAAGAGATACTGATTATTAAATTGATATCTTTCTTTTTTGTTTTTATCACCACCTGCACACTTGCATCGATACACTTCATAGTGCCTTGGATGCCTGAAGGAGCAGGGGGTATTTTGGGTATGATCATGGCTTCCTTTTTTATCCAAGGGTTGAATGTGGTTGGGACTTCACTGTTGATGTTGGCTCTATGGTTTTCTTTTTTACCCCTATTTATAGGTTTCTCATGGTTGAGATTAATTGAGATTATAGGAACTAGTGTTATTAGGGCATTCAGCTTTCTTTCTAAACTTTCATATAAGCTAATCAAGTACTTAAAATCATTACTTTCTAAACCAGTAAACATAAACATTAAAGCTGAGCCCATTAAGAATAAAATAGATAAAAAATTACCTGAAAGAGAAGCGCAACATAAAGCATCAAAACCAAAAATAGAAAAAACTGCGCCCCCAATTGAAGAAGGCAAGAAAGCTAGCACAGAAAGACAGTCTAAATTATTTGATACCTCATCAGATTCATTATTACCCAGCTTAGATTTACTTGATGAAGCATCAAATGAAAAATACGGTAACTCACAAGAATCCTTAGAAGCACTCTCTAGATTGCTTGAATTAAAATTAAAGGACTTTGGAATTGATGCCACAGTTGAGGAAGTGCTACCTGGACCAATTGTCACAAGATTTGAAATTAATCCTGCTCCTGGAGTAAAGGTCAATCAAATTAGTAATCTATCAAAGGATTTGGCTAGATCTCTCTCCGTGTCAAGTGTCAGAATAGTTGAAGTCATTGAAGGTAAATCTTTTATTGGTATAGAGGTTCCTAATGATAAAAGAGCTTTAGTGGTTCTAGGTGAAATATTACGTTCCAAAACTTTTGAAGAAATGTCATCACCACTCTCCATTGCATTAGGAAAAGATATAGCAGGTAATCCAATAGTTGCTGACTTACAAAAAATGCCACACTTATTGATTGCAGGAACCACAGGCTCGGGTAAATCTGTTGGTATCAATGCCATGATTATCAGTCTACTTTATAAGTCAACACCAAAAGATGTCAGAATGATACTGATTGATCCTAAAATGCTTGAACTATCAACCTATGAAGGCATACCTCACTTATTATGTCCTGTGATTACTGAGGCAAAAAAAGCTGCTTCTGTCCTAGGATGGGTT
>ENA-OSET01004198-OSET01004198.1-sediment-metagenome-genome-assembly--contig:-NODE-4198-length-12877-cov-3.815703_pt1 | contig 12877 bp, 9 predicted proteins | sample MGYA00237882_ERZ534229 | MGnify/ENA primary metagenome ERZ534229 (study PRJEB26408, sample SAMN06266212) | sediment metagenome | isolation source: Hudson Canyon methane seep mesocosm | place: USA:Hudson...
GACAGCGTTGTTCCCATCCCCCCAGCCCACTCTCTAAAAACATTCTTAAAAGGAGGGCTAGGAAGTTGTGCAATGACTACAGAAACCATAAACTAAGCTCATCTTTAAATTAATAATTTAAACACTATACCCCTACCTCCCCTATTTATTCAATATTAAATTAGCCAGATTCAAGTTAAGTTAAGTTAATGAAATTAATAAAAATACTCATTGAAAACATTCCACTATTCAATTACTCATAATATCTATAATATAGCGGTACAACCTCTAATTACATACCCCCTTATATGCATAAGAAAATTGCTATTTTTGAAGATGGAAATGGATTTGGCGGTTCGGTATTCGCACTATTGGAGAATATGCGTTACTTATCAAGTAATAAAGACATTGAATTTCTTATTATACATAGCCTTAAAGACTCACGATTCAATCAGTTTACGACAGAAACACACTGTAAACTTCACTTTAATGGCGTTAAAAACTGGAAACTAAGCAACCCATGGCTGAACACCTTTTTTAAGAGAGGCAACCTCTATTTAGCTATTAATACCCTTAACTCATATAAAGTGTTACGCCTATATAAACCTGACTTAGTTTATACAAACAACGATTTAGAATGTAACCTGCACGCGATTATTGCATCAAAGCTACTTAACCTCCCCGTAGTTTCTCATGAACGTGATATACCTAGTTTTTGGTCTAAAACGACAAAACTGTTTTATAACTCAGTTGAAACTGTTATCGCAATTTCTGAAGCGACACAACAAGCAATAATTAAACAGACATTCCCCCCAGAGAAAATCATAAAAATTGTTGATGGTATTGATACCCATCGACTTATCAATGATTCAAACCTTGTCGACCCAGTAAAGGTTAAACAACAACATGAACTACCATTGGATAAAAAGATCATTTTAATGATTGGAATGATAACAAAATGGAAAGGTCAGCACATTGTATTGCAAGCAGTACAGCAACTTCATTACACGCGCTCCAACTTACACTTTGTCTTTATAGGAGAAGAACCAACATTTGATCAAACACATTATCTTGATAATTTATACGGCTATATTACCAATAATTGTATTCAAAACGATGTTTCTATATTAGGCTACTGTAGTAATATAGGGGCTTTAATTAAAGCTTCTGACTTGGTTATTCATGCATCAATATCACCTGAACCCTTTGGCAGGGTTATTGTTGAAAGCATGAGTCTAGCCAAGCCTATTATCGCAACTAATATTGGAGGGCCTCAGGAAATCATAAGTGATGGAGAAACGGGGTTCCTCATCGAACCTAGTAACCCAACTAAACTAGCCAATAAAATCAATGAGGTTATCGACACACCAGAAAAATCAAAAAAAATAGCTAATGCAGCACAAAAGTTCGCACTAGCCCATTATGACTCCAAACTGGTAGCCTATAAAATAGGTGAATTGCTCAAGCTTTATCTCCACACTTCCTTTAAAGACCCTAAAACACACTAAACCTTAAGATGGGACATTCAAAGTAATATTAACAATTTTACTTATGATTTGTGTGTGAAAGCTAGATCGTCTTTTTTGAGAACCCTATTATTTTCCATCAGATTAATGGATCTCACTACATACCTAAAAAGTAGGCATTTAACCCCACCCTTCTTACTCACTGCCATTAAGTTAAGAGATAAACACATGTTAAACAATGACTTATATTGTTGGGTTAGCTTATCAAGCAAAGCGCGATAACGTAACCTAACAATTCCCCATAAATCAGCGAGTTGTTGGGTTACGTTTTTTCGCTGCGCTAAAAAATCTAACCCAACCTACAGTGTAATCCATTGATTATTAAAGAATAAACCCCTAACTTAATGGCAGTGGCCCTTCTTACTGGGTTCCTGTTTTTACACAGACACTTAACACATCAGCTAATTGCACAGCTCTCGACTTCCTTGATTGTGCCGTCACAAAACTACTTGTAGCAATAGAAGGCTCCCCAAGATTTAATCGTTGCAAGAATACCCCTAGCAGAGCTGTAATCTGTGCAGCATTATCCAAAGCAGCTATATTGTCGATACCAGCACTTCGTAACAAAGATGCAGTATCACCAGCAGAGTCTGTTAATGCAAAAATAGGTTTTTTAGCACGAAAATACTCATACACTTTAGCTGGAACTTGAACGTTACAATTTGCCCCTTGAAAAACTAACAACCCATCAACAGAAAGCATTTCCGCCAAAGCTTCAATATAATTCAATTGAGGTTTAATCAAGATAATGTCTTGTAAACCTAATTCATTAATAGCAATCTGATAACTCAATTCATTTCCTGGTGCACGTAAAATAATTTGCAAAGCACCAGTCTTAATCACACCACTAGACAACAAATTGGCGACAGCCTGAAAAAAACAACACGGATCACGCTCATCTGGATACAGGACACCTGCGTGTAATAATGTAATTTTATTCCCCTCATGCTTAGCCACCTTTTGTAACAGTAACTCAGCATCTAAAAATACCGCTTCATCAAAGCCATTTTCAATTAAGTGCCATTTACTCTCAGGATAATCAGGAAACTTAACTTTAGCATATTGAGATATAGCACTTGGGGTAGTAAACACAGCACAATGACAATGCTTGATTGTTTGAGCTTCAAGCCACTGATAAATTTTATACCGAACACCTTGAATATCTTCATTAAAATACAACATAGGGTCACGAAAATCAGCCACCCATGGAACCTTAGTCACTTTATGCAATAACAAAGCTAATAAATGAGCAGAAGCATGAGGATATGACGACACAATAACATTAGGCTTATATCGCTTAATAAACCGCACACCCGAAAAAAAACCAAAGAAAACCCAACTCACCCAGCGATCAGGCAATGCCATCCAGCTTAAATACCGGCCTTTAATCGCAAAATGAATTGCTGTATTAAAGGCTAAAGCCCTATTAACCAGCAAAGATTTAGGCAGGCCACTTAATGGCTGATGACTGATAGATTCCCCATAAGCCATAGGGTGCATCGTTAAAACAAGAGGCTCCCACCCTAACGCAGGTAAATACTGAACAAACTTCAAAATACGCTGCACACCACTGCTTTTAGCTGCAGGAGGGAATTCAGTAGAAATAAAAAGTACTTTAGGCATAAAGATTCATTACAATAGACTCCAAGTATTCTACACTTAATAGAAAGATAAAATTTCGAATAAACTTCAGAGGCTAACTTTTCCCCCTAATCGACTTATATATTCGCACTACTGCCACTACACATCAAAAACAGACAGACACTCTCATGCCTAAACAACATAAAATAAAACCTGTTTTATTTATATCAGATAACTTCCCCCCCGTTATCGGTGGATCATCTACGGTTTACGACCAAATATGCAAAAATAATGCAGATAAAATTGTCGCATTGTCCTCACGCACAACCCCCCAAGGCTTTGAGAAAACAGAGATAGAGCACTACGACCAAACATGTGGTTATCTAATGTACCGTATAAATCAACTACGTGTACCACATAATAACTCACAAACCAACACAACCGCATTCATGTCTGTGGCAAGTGAGATTAGCCTAATGCTTAAGGTCATGTTAAAAATCACCCAACTTTGCTTTAAGCATAAAGTAAAAACAATCTGCGTTGGTGAATTGGTTTACGGCGGCTGGATAGTTTTATTTTCGCGTTATTTACTAGGTAAAAAAACTATACTTTATACCCACGGAGAAGAAATATCACAAGAGTCCGGCGGCTTATACAATAAATATCGTGGCGTATTCTTAAGGTCAGCTCACAAAATTATATCCGTCAGCCTATTTTGCAAATCACAAATTGTTAGCCTTTACCATGTTTCACCCGGAAAAATAGAAATCATATCCAATGGAGTAGATACCCAACGATTTAAACCAGGCCCTAGAGACCACGCACTACTAGAAACACACGACATAAAAAAAACAGACAAAGTTATTCTATCTGTAGGCCGATTAGTTAAAAGAAAAGGACACCACAACCTTATTCTAGCAATGCAACAAATAGTGCAGCAAACAGCCAACGCCAAATTAATAATTATTGGTTCAGGCGAAGAACAACTAAACCTAATCAACTTAAGCCAACAATTAAAGCTCGATCAAGCCATTACATTCCTTAACAACATAGATGATGAAAAGTTAATACACTATTATCAATCAGCCGATATCTTTACTATGCCCAACATCACCCTAGAAGATGGTGATACCGAAGGCTTTGGCCTAGTCTTCTTAGAAGCTAATGCCTGTGCAAAACCAGTGGTAGGAGGACAAGCAGGCGGAGCAATCGAAGCCATCATTCACAATAAAACCGGCTTATTAGTTGATGGTTATAATGTAGCTGAAATAGCGCAAAGCATACAGCGCATCATAAACGATGCGCCCCTACATAAAAACCTATCAAAACAAGCTTATGAATATGTCCAAAGTGCCACATGGCAACAAAAATCAAAAATATTTTCCCATATAATAACTAAGATACAAACCCAGAAAGACTCACAAGCCATAATACCTTTCACAACAAGCACTCCAGTCACATTAAATACCAACAACCCACAAAAGCGACTGCATATCACTATAGACTTTGAAGAAATGTTTGATTGGTCTGATTTAAGCAAAGGTGGTGCAACAGTACAAGGCATAAAAGAAATACAAGCCTTTCATAACAGCTGTCTGTCCCATCAAATTCAACCTACTTATTTGGTTACTCACTCCGTTTTACAATCAGACACCGCTGTTAATTTTTTAAAAAATATTTATACCGGAAATCATGAAATTGGCATACACCTACACCCTTGGAACAGTCCGCCTTTTATTGAGCAAATCAATACCTTTAATTCATTCCAATGCAACTTACCCAATTATTTAGAAAAGTTAAAAATTGATGAATTAATCCAATTGTTTGAACAAAAACTAGGTTTTAAACCATTAATACACCGTGCCGGCCGTTATGGCTGCTCACAACAAACGCTCAATCACCTTAAAGCACATAATATAAAAATTGATTTAAGCCCCTCAGCGGGCTATAACTTTAATACACAAGGTGGGCCTGACTTTAGTAAAACAAAAAACGCCCCTTTTTGGTCAGATAAAAATAAAGATTTATTATGCCTTCCCATACCCAGCATTAACTTTTTAAAAGGTCCTGATTATTTAACTAAGTTATACAAAGAAATCTTAGCAAACAACCATCTTTTACACATTTTCAGTAACCCCCTACTCCCCTCAACACCTGTTCGGCTATCCCCTGAAGCAAATAGCTTAGAAAGAATGAAATTAATAGGCTCTTTACTTGATAAACAAGGAATTACTGATTTTATTCTATCGGTACATAGCACTTCTTTATATGCAGGCGGTAACGAATACTCTCTAACAGAACAAGATGCGAAAAATAATATCGATAAAATAATTGAATATACTCTATGGTCAAATAAGTATTTAAATACAAATTCGGCAACTACAATAGACTCTTATAATCAATATTCTTAAAAGTATATAGCTCTCACCTTAATAGCTAAAGAACCAAAGGAATCATAATAATGTTTGGATTTTTAAGATTTTTTCTTGCAACCAATGTAGTCCTTACCCATATTGTTCATATACGCTCACTAGGGCCTTTTGCCGTATATACATTTTTTATATTGAGTGGTTTTTTAATGACAACAATCATGAAGAATACTTATAATTACACTATAAAAGGAATAATGAGATATGCAATAAACCGGTTTTTAAAACTTTTCCCAGTACACTGGTTTTTATTACTATTAACAATAGCAATAATATTTATTACAAGCCCCGAATTTGCATATGAGTTTAATGAAAAGATAAAGATCCCATCTTCTGCCAGTGAAATATTAGCAAATATTACCATGATTTATCCTGCGTTTCACCCAGGATCATACCCTTCAATTCTAGCCGCATCATCATGGGCTCTTACCATTGAAATATTCTTTTATTTTCTAATTGGACTAGGTCTTTCAAGAAACAGAATAATAACGCTCTGCTGGTTTTTTATGAGTATTCTTTATATGTTTTATTTAAACATAAATAGTATCTATGGCCTAGGTTATGGAAACGTGCTGACGGCTTCATTACCCTTCTCATTAGGTGCTGTATTATTTTATTACAAGACACTCATAATAGATTTATTAAGAAAAATACCTGGAAACATAACAATAGTAATATCTATTATATTTACACTCAATTTAATTTTTACCAGTTCTAGTTATCATTGGTTGCCAGAAATAGCATGGAAGATAGCAATAATTGGTAGTGGATTAAATTTAATATTAAGCTCTCTTTTAATCATAGTCTTGTGGTTTGAAGGAAAGAACCACTTCTCCAAACCAGTAGATATTTTCTATGGCGATTTGTCCTACCCCATATACCTATTCCACATGAGCGCTGGTTGTTTTATTTCTTGGGTCATATATGACAGACCCGTTACAGAACTAAGTACAGAAGGCCTAATAACCTTTGTTGGAGCATTGGTAGCAACTATAATAGCCTCAATAATTACCACCAAATTAATTAGCAACCCAATTGAAAAAATACGTACAGCTGTAAAGAAAATATAACTAGCAACCGATATAAATATTTTTATACTTATAAAATACTTACAATGCTATTTTCCTATAGATATATGTAAAAAAATCTCTAAATAAGAATCGTCTTTTTTCAGATAACTGCCCAATAACTAGGGTAAATAAAAAAACAAGAATAGTAACACATAAAAAAACAGAAAAACTCCCATTGAGATCACTAACAAAGACACAAAAAACACCCAGAACTAACCAGTGAGTTAAATATAAAGTAAATGTATAATCTGCAAAACTGCGAATATATCTTTCAAAAAACAATAAAAAATTTAATTGAGAGTGTTTGGCAAAATAAAAATTCATCAACACGATTAAACAATTAACATAATCACTCAAATAAGCAAAAGCACTTCCTAAAGGAAGATTGTCAAACGGCCATAATTGTTTACCATATTCTATTAAAAACAAATCAATATCATGAAATTTAAAAGCAATAAAGATAAAAAAACTAAGAAAAAATAATAATCGCGATTTAAAAACATCAAACAATGCTTCATCATCATAACGATACAAAACAACACCTAACATCCAAACAGGTAATAACAACCACAGTTTATAGCCTATTAAAATAAATATTAATAAAGCTAAAACTGAACGCAGATACCCTTTAAAAAAATAAAGGATCGAAAATAAAATATAATACCAAACCTCATACGAAAGTGACCAATACGGCGTCAATAAAGGCGGTGTTTCTGAAATAGTCCACATTTCACCCAGAAAAAAACTGTAAAAAGGATAATAAAAGTACCATTTCTCGTAGACATAATTGGCATCATTATACTTATCGAAAAAAACAAGACTAATAAATGCAATACCACTTAAAATTAATAAAGGGAGTACAACTGAGTATATTCGAGTCAGTCGAGCAATAAAATACTCAACCAAGGTAGGTTTTTTATAATCGGTTGTATAAGCAATAACATAGCCAGAAAGAACAAAAAATAAAATAACTGCATCACGACCTAGTTCAGGAGTGAAATAAGCATAGCCCCCCTGGATAATATTCATTTGTACAAAATGCGATAACACCACAAAAACAGCGGCTAAAAAACGCATTAGGTCTAAATATAATGAAAAACTTTTAGACATAGTATTTAATACTTCACTGGTAAAACAATCTTAATCAACAATTTAACATGCTTAATTTGTTGCGAATATTTTAAAGACTCACATAATGCTTTAAATGCTGTTAAACATTGGTTTTTATTTCTTGCTTCCCACGCAACGCAAAACCATGCATTACCTAATGCCAATTTAATATTTTTAGATACCTGATTACTTAATTGCTTATGGCTAAAGGAAAAATCAAGTAAGGATTGATAGTTTTCAACCACACGCATTTGAATTTTATGCTCATCAACTTTTAAAGAGAAATAGTTTTGCCCTTGTACTCTCCATTTATAAATGGGTCTTCGTAACAATCCACATTGAGCAAATAGAGAGGCTTTTATCGCCCACTCTGGCTCAGGAAGCATTGATTCTTCTCGCATACCTCCAATTTCATTCCATAAAGCACATGTGAACAAACATTTCTGAAATGATACAGGTACACTAACTAATAAACCTTTATACAGCTGAGAATCAAACAAATAGACATTAGGGTTTGTATCATCAATATTAACTAAATCATATATATTTTGATTTGCCCTATTTAAATCTGATAACTTAGACTCAGCATCATCGCCAAAAGGTTCAAGATCATGAAAAACACAATTTAAACCATAAGATTTGGCTGTATTTAATAAATCTTCTAAAGCGGAAGGAATAAGTAAATCATCATCATCTAAAAAATAAATATATTCTCCTGTAGCAGCTGCAACACCAACATTCCTTGCGACAGCTATACCTTTCGATTCTTCATGCCTAATGCCTATAAACTTAATCGCTTTAGATGATAAAAACCTATCGACAGCATTTAAAACATTTTCTTTTGAACCATCATCTACAATAATTAATTCCCAGTGTGCGTAGCTTTGCTCTAAAACACTGAAAATGCTTTCTTTTAATAAATTTTCACGGTTTTTTGTACAAATAACAATAGAAATAACAGCGGTCATTAATAATACCTTATCTTAATAAGCAACAAGCTAAAAAGTTTTTCCAGGCAATTATTGAATACGGCGCCCAATAGATGCTATGTAAACTCGATTTAAATGCTTGCCAATAATTTTTATTTTTTCTATAAAAAAAACAATTTTGATGATAGAAATCTTGAATATTTGAATGTAATTCAGATTTGTATTGTACAAATTTAGAATTATTTAATAAATCTAAATATGCTTTTGGCGCATCATGATGTAATGCTTTACCTGAATTAACTAAACTGCCAGGTCGTTGTCGATAAAACGTAATAACTTCAGGTATAAAGATTAATTGATCTACTTCTTCAGCAATTCGTAACCATAAGTGATCATCTTCAGCCGAAATAAAGTTTTCATTAAAACCACCTAACTCCTGAACAAGTTCTTTTTTGACTAAAACAGTCCCTGTCCATACTAAAATAGAATGTAAAAAAGCTAATATAGGTCTATTTAGCACAATAGTTTTTTTTGAACTTAAAGCATCAGAAAAGGCTAAACTCCAATCATGATTACTGTTCGCTCTTGAAATTTCAGCATGCTTAATATCTTTATTAAAACAAGCATAATCAGCAGAAATAAATAAAGCACCAGGAAAAACACTTAAACAAGACAATCGACTTTCTAAAGCATTCGGGGTCCATATATCATCACCATCTAAAAATGCAATCCATTCACCTTTAGCAGCAAAAACCCCTGTATTACGAGTTCCTGAAGCACCTTTTTTATGTGTGTTTTTAAAAAAAACAATACGGGAATCAATTTGTTGATAGCGTTTAATAATATTAACCGTATTATCGGTAGAACCATCATCGATGACTAAAACTTCAAAATCAGTAAAACTCTGTTTTAATATTGAATCTAATGTTTCAGCAAGATAGTCTTGTAAATTAAAAACGGGAACAATAACACTAACTGTTGGGTAACCCTTATCAATCATATTTGTTTCTCAATTAAACCAGTCAATTCTTTATATAGTTTATTAGCCAAGTGACTACGCGTGTAATTTTTAATCCACATATCAATTTTAGATTCATCAATAACCAGCTCCTTTTGAGCAAGCTTATTTAAACAATCAGCCAGCCCTTGTAAGTCACCATCTGATATAGAAAAACCAGCCTCTAAGCTATCAACTATAGCACTCGCTTCACCTTGCTCTCCAAAATATAAAATTGGTTTTTTCAAAGACAAATAGTCAAATAGCTTACCCGGTATATAGTCTTTCATGCCTTTACCGGCTAATACTAACAAAGCATCACTTTCACTCATTAAATTTAAAGCTTCAATTTTAGCAACATGACCAATTATTTTAATATTTTTCTGAAACTTAAAATTATTTAATATAGATTCCGCTTGGGCTGATTTATTGCCAATAAATTGCACACGTAACACTTTTTTCAATTGAGGATTACTCTCAAGTAAAACACCTAATGCCGATATAAACTCTTTAGGTAATGAATGATCCCCCAATACTCCAATAAATGACAAAGTAAAATAATTATTTTCAGTATTGCTTACCATACAAGATGCTAAGTCTGATTCATCATAGCCATTAGCAAGCACAATACGTTTATCAATAGCAACATTACCAAAATGTGACTGATGATTTTGTAAGTGACTTTGGGTGGTAAAAATAATTTTATCAGCTTTAGAGCACAAGTACCGCTCAACTATTTGATCAAACTTTGATTTCTCTACCCACTCAAAAGGACATAATGACCATTCATCCCGATAATCAAGAACCAACTTAGCTCGAAAGGTTCTAGCTAAAAAATACCCTGTAATAAAGCTATTAAACTGTGGGCCTGACGCTAAAATCACGCTAGGTACTTCTAAGCCTAATTTTAAGATTGAATTGGCCATTTTTAAACTATTCACCAGCCCACCATCAATACGTGGTGTTAATTTCCAGGAAGGCTTAAGTTCAGAAAGTTTAATACGGTGTAAAACCCTTTTATCTTCTAGCTGGTTCAATAAATATTCACCCGCTTTAATATTGTCAACCCTGTGATCAAAACAAAAAGCATGACATCCCCAGCCATTACTTTTAGCATTTTTTAAAAAAGAAAAAGGCCGAAAAACCCCTCCCCCAGAATTAGGAGGCAAATGAGTAGTAACAACAAATAATCTTTTTTGTTTCTGTGTTGTCTTTGTAACAAAAAAACACGATTTTAAAAAAAGCACTAAAAAACCAAAATAAACTTTAATTGTATCAAGTAACGGAATATGCATAAAAACCTAAAATAAATGACCAAATGAGCACAAAATAACCCCGCTTTAAATTATTCTTTAATACTAATAATTATCGGAGTAAACAACAAGCCATAAAGTTCTTCCAAGAAACCCATGACAAAGGCTTCCAAAGCAAAGCAGCAACACTACATTTAAAAGCAGCCCACAAGTATCTTTTTTTTCGATAAAAAAAACAATTCTGATGCATAAAACTTTGTATTTGAGATACAATTTGGGGTTTATACGTTAAAAACAACGGATCACTTAATAACTTCTTATAAGCTGCAGGGGCATCATTAAAAATAGCCTTATCCGAGTTCATTAAGCTCTCAGGACGATGGCGATAATAAGTGACTAAGATAGGTACAAAAACAAAATCTGTCCTTACAACGGCTTGAAGCCATAATAAAATATCCTCAGCAGTTTTTAAACTCTCATCAAAGCCACCTAGCTCTAATAGTAAACTTCTTTTCATCATTACCGAAGAAGTAATAACTAATGATCCCTCTAAAAAGATATCCACGGGCTTTATCATATAAACGTTGCTCCCCGTTTTAACACCAGTAGAGAAATATTTATTCCATGCCATTACTCTTGACGAGGCAGGTAAAACATCTGCTTGGGTAATATCACTAGAAAAACACGTCGAATCCCCAGAAATAAAGCTAATATCAGGGAACTCCAACAAACTATCTAAACGCGCAGTTAGAGCATCAGGCGTCCATATATCATCCCCATCCAAAAAAGCCACCCATTCACCTTTCGCTGCCATAATTCCCGTATTACGAGCACCCGAGGCCCCTTTTTTATGAGTATTACTTAATAACTTAATGCGTGAATCAATCTGACAATATTTCTGAACAATAGCCCTAGTGTTATCAATAGAGTTATCATTAATGACTAAAACTTCAAAACTAGTATACGATTGGTTTAAAACGGAATTTAAGGTTTCAGAAATAAACCCTTCAAGATTAAAGACAGGGATAATAACACTAACAAAATTCGTATTATTCATCTGAATATTTCCTTGTTAATATTTTTTAAAGGTTAAATAAGTCACATAAAATAAAGAAATAATCCTTTTGAATAAATTAACTTTTGTTTTTTCTAAAGTTTTCAACAATTGTAAAGACGAACGTCCATCTATTATTTCATTTACTGAATCTAACCCTACAGTATTAACACTGTTACTATTAATAAACTTTTCAAAATAAAAGTTTATTTCCTCCTGATTTGCTGCATACCATACACCATCAAATTCACGATTATGAATAACATATTTCCCTCTAGCTAATGCTTCAACTACACTTCTAGGAAAGCCATCATGCTCAGTTATTCTTATTAATAGTCCTGTTTTATTCCATACAGGATCCATGTCATCAACCCAACCTAAACTTGTTACGTTGCTGTATTTTTGTAATGCATGCTTTGTATCAGCAATAATAATAAAATTCACATCGGAATATTTTTTTATTAAACTTTCAATATAAGTAAATCCATAAAATTCATATCGAGTATCGGGCAAATAAGCTAGCACTGATTTTCCTTTAACTGAAGGCTTACTATTCGTTTTAATTCCTGTTACGACCTGCTGTGTTAAAGTGCAGTGTATATCTATAGTTGCTAGCTCTTGAATAAGTCCTATATGTTCACTTGTTAAATTTAAAGCAGTTATATTATTTAATATTTTAGTTGATTTACAGCTTTCAATATCATTTATAGTATATAGAACATCTGATCCTGACCATTTCCTAATAATGGGTACGCCTATGCAACTAGCTATTGCTAGTTGTCTCATCTCATATTGTGGGATTACTGTATACCATTGACAAATTATAATGTCAGTATTTAATGTTTCTTTTATCCAGTCTTTAGTAGATATTTCATTAAAATCTATATAAAGGTAATTTACTCCTATTTCTTTTAAGCATTTTGCCCAGGTTAATGTTGGAGCTGTTTTA
>ENA-OSET01004199-OSET01004199.1-sediment-metagenome-genome-assembly--contig:-NODE-4199-length-12872-cov-3.270340_pt1 | contig 12872 bp, 10 predicted proteins | sample MGYA00237882_ERZ534229 | MGnify/ENA primary metagenome ERZ534229 (study PRJEB26408, sample SAMN06266212) | sediment metagenome | isolation source: Hudson Canyon methane seep mesocosm | place...
CCAGGAGTTTTAGTTGATATTAAAGACACTATTAAAGGATTTAATATGATTATGGATGGTGAGTTAGATAAATATCCTGAAGCTGCATTTAATTTAAGAGGATCTATTCAAGATGCAATTGATGCAGGTGAAAAAATGTTAGCGGAAGCTTAAAAACTGATAAAATATGTTTTTAGAAATTGTAACACCAGAGGCTATTTTATTTTCTTCAGAAGTTGATTCTTTATCAGTTCCTGGAGTTAATGGAGAGTTTCAAATGCTAAATAATCACGCACCTGTAGTTTCTATTTTACAAGAAGGTACTGTAAAAATTCATGTTCATACTCAAGAACATTTAGAATTAGATGATTTAACGGGTCATTTAGTTCCTCATATAGACGATGATAAAGTTTTAACTCTATCAATTAAATCTGGAACTCTTGAGTTAAATGATAATAAAGCAATTATATTAGTAGATTAAAAGCTAAATTAAGAACAGTATAAGCCCTAAATATTGAGATATTTAGGGCTTATTTTTTGTTATAATTAGAATGATAAAATCCATTTTTATATTGATTCTAGCTTAAAATTTTATGGGTTAGAAAAATTATTTCCCTGTCAATTTTACATTATCAATTTGAAAAGTAGTTGTAACTCCACCATTACTATCTGCACCTTCATACTTAAAAGCGATATGAACTTTTCCAGAAAGACATGAGAAATTAATGGACCCAGAGTTGACAAAACTCCCATATCCAGATGGAGGTCCTTCAGATATAACAGCATCTAATCGTATCCATGTTGTAGTAGAAATATCTCCAGTAAAGTCAGAAGATACATATGTTGTTAGTGCTTTACCATTATAAAAACCAGAATTAGTATCAAAAGTTAACTCTTCATCAGTAGTATTGTCTAAATCAATCTCAGGAGATATCAACCAAGCTTCTAAAGGAGATTCTCCACTTCTAAAACCTGAAATTTCGATATATCTATTATTACTAAAAATTTTAGGAGAAAATATAGTGTTTCCTGAGTTACTATTTATGTTTAACCAACCTGCCGTTGTTAAATCGTTAGCAGACGTGATAGATTGAAAGTCTTCATCAATTAAAATAATGCTTCCACTCACTAATCCATTACCACAATCTAAAAATGGAGGATCGCACCTATCCGTATTTGTAAAAAGGATGTCTGAAGGTTTGTTAATAATAGTAACTAAAAACTCTGATCTAAAATCTTTAGATAAGACTGCGGTGTAAGTTCCTTCTCCTAAGGGTAAAATATTTGATTTAAAGCTTGAAAATGTGCTAGTTTGTAATCTAATTGATGCCTCTGTATTACACTCAAAAATAGTTCTAAATCCATCAAACTCATCATATACTTCACCGGCAAAAGTTTTTGTTAAATCTGATTTTAAGAATTGGGCAGAAGATAATTTAATTAAAGTATTTACATGTTCTCCCTTAATATCTCCTAATTTAATATTTGTAGGGATAATTTCTTCAACTTTAGCAGATCTAAAAATATGCTCATTTATTAATGTAGACGGAATGTCATCTAATCTGCCTGCATTTAGATGTCCTAAAACATATTTCCCAGGAATTGTATTGGTTGGGTCTATATCATCATTTGGATTTGTATTACTATTATTACCACCATCATCATAAGAAACAGATAGTCCATCTAGCTTAATATATACTTTTCTACCCACATCAAAAGTTTCGCTTAAAGAAGTGTTATTTAAGATTATTTCTATACCTGCTGTTGGTTTTTCTACTTTGTCTTGCACTATTAATTTTTTATAAAAGTTTCCTGTTGCATCACTAGATATTACATATGCTTCTAAATAGGTTGGATTTCCTTCGTTTTCAAAAAAAGTATACACTATTTTACCACTTGAAATAAATTCTTGTTGTAAAGCAGTTTTAATAGCTAAAACAGATGAGTTTGGTGTAATATCTGGTTCCTCTATTGTTATATTTGGTAAAGAAAAAGCTCCATCTTTTACACAAGATGAAATTATAAAGGCAATTATTAAAAATGATAAAAAGCTGTAAAGTGTATGTGTTTTCATATTAATATTTTTTAAAACCTATAATTTATATTTAGGAAGTATGTAGTTCCTCTACCAAACCAATATTTATTTCCAAATACTGGAGTTTCTAAAGATCTATCTTCTTTTAGTTGTCTATAATTAGCATTCCTACCTTGTTCAAATCCACCAGACTTGTATTGTGTATTAAATATGTTTCCAATACTTGCAAAGAAACTGATGTATTGATTTCCAATTTTCCAAGATTTGCCACCTATCATATTTACTACCACATAAGCATTAAATCGCTCCTGTTCCAATAATTTTCTAGCAATTTCCTCATCATAATCGTTAAATGGTATTCCTCCATCATCTGCAAAGTTTGTTGTTCTGGTTAATGGAGCTATATCGATATATATATTATCGAAAAAATTAGCAGTTGCGCTAAAAAACCAATAATTTGGATCTCTATATTCGAAACCAATAGAATAAGCAGTTTGTGGTCCTGCAGCTAATCTGTAATTTTTAAGATTAGTAGCACCAAAATCTTTACGCCCATTTACAAAACCTGCATCAAGTGAACGAGTATTGTTTTCTGTAGTCAAGTATAAGTTTGGATTATTATCATAGGTATATTGTCCAAGATTTGCAGCACCTTTTATTTTTAAAGTAGGAGTAACTTGGGCTTCTATTCCCAATTCTACACCAAAATGATTTTTATCAATTCCAGTCAAAATTTCTTGAACAAATGCTGTATTATCTCCGCCAATTCCATCAGCAAAGAAAAATGAAATTTCTGTTGCATCTTTAACTTTTATAAAATAACCAGTTAATTTTGCTTGTACAATTGGTCCTCTAAAAATATAGCTCGCATCTAATGAAAGAATATTCTTACTTTTTAAATTATCTACAGTACTATTATTCTCTCTGGAATTTGAAAATGAGTTTCTTAAATTAGGTGCTTTTGTTAAATAACCAGCATTAACATCAAATAAATGACGACCAGACAATTTATAAATTAACCCTGTTTTTGCTCCGAAATCTATGAAAGATAATTCTTCTGATTTTCCATATGAACTATTTTCAAAACCTCCATTTTGATATAAACCTTCTCTTTGGTGTGAAGTTCTTGAAACGTTTGCCGCTGCATAAAAATCTACTTTATTATATTTAAATTGCAATTGAGCAAAACCATCTAAAACGTTAGAAAATAAATTAAAGTTGTATTTAAATTTATCTCCAACTCCTGCAATGTATAATGGATTTAATAAATTATTTTGTTTTTCATTAAAAGAATCAGCAAACGAATCTGTATCTAAATAACCATCCCCTCCCAATAAATCTATTATTTCTGCGAAGTTTTTAGATTTTAATCTTGTGTATTGTATTTTGGCATTCAAAATAATATTTTCTGAAATATTTTTATTTAAAATGCTATTAATAATAAATTGGGTATCATCATTTCTGTCCTCATATAAAACATAAGATGAATTTCCATTGTCATTGGGGTTTAAGTTTGCATTGTATAAGTTATTCCAATTTAATTGTCCGTTATTCACAAAGTCTTGTTGAATCCAATAAATATTAGAATATCCCTCTCTTATAGCATAACTTGGTAATTTTTGGTAATACGTTGGATCTGGATTTGAAGCTCCTAAATTAACGATGTAAGGATTTCCATTTCCATCAAGCGTATTTCCGTCAACCTTTGTTCCATTATTATCTATTCGACTATTTCCGATTTTTCCAAATTGATAAGAAATATTGGTATTTATAGATGTGTTTTTATCTAAATTCCAATAATGATTTAACATTAAAATAGGTTCTGAAACTTCTTTTATGCGAGAGTTTCTAATGTTTCCTTCTTGTGATCCCCAATAAGAATTATACTTAATTCCTTTTAAATCATATACTTCTTGTGTTTGAGGTGCAGATTTACCTCTTCTGTTAAACGCTGTTATAGAGGTAAAGTTGATACTGTGTTTGTCATTAAATTTTTTTTCAAGAGAAAGAAAGAATGAGTTTGCATTGTAAACTGAACCCTCTGAAAAACCCTCGTTTCCGACTCTTCTACTTGCGGCAATAGTGTAGACCCAACCATTTTCTGACATTCCTGAAGAATGAGAAAACATAAATCTATGCTCATAACTTCTGTTAGATGAAGCATAAGAAATGCGAGTTCCTTGTCTCTGTTCTGATGCTCTAACATTAATATTTGTTGAACCTAAAATACCTCCAAATGTATAAGCAGAAGGCGTTAATCCTGAACTAAACTCTTGATTTCTTAAAACATCATTTAAACCTCCCCAATTACTCCATTGTGGTCTTCCATTATAAAGTTTATTCATGTCAATACCATTAATAAGTAATTTTCCGTTCTCAGAATCTAAACCTCTAATTCTAAAGAAAGAGGGACTAAACTCAAAAGCAGTTGTTCTTAAATATACATCTCTAGAAGATTGAAGTAAACCAGCTATATTATCTGCTGAACTAGTATCATCGTTTAATTCATCATCCGTAAGCGTTATAATACTTAAATCTTGATCTTCTGAAATATCCTCATATAATAAGATGGTTCCTAAATCGATGGTTTTACCAGTCAATATAATTGGAAAATTTTGGACTTCGTACCCACTTAGTTTTATTTCTAAAACATAACCTCCGTTTATTAATTTTTGTATATTAAAAACACCTCTTTCATCAGTTTTAAACATGAAAGATGTTTTATTTTTAATTAAAACGGAAACATTTTTTAGAGGTTTTCGTGAGTCATTATCTTTAATAATTCCTTTAACAATATTTTGAGCAGTTATTCCTGTACTAAGAAATAATATCATTAAAATAAAGAGGACAATTTTTTTCATGAATACCTTTTTTGTTTTTTAACTAAAAAGAATATATAAATAATGCTTTTTAACGGATTGAGTTGATAAAAAGGATAGTACAGAGCTATTGATTTAAAATTTGTTTTATATGTTTGTATATAAAAAAGAAATTTTATGAAGAAGTACCTGTCAACTCTATTGGTCCTTTTTTTAGTTGTTTTTTCAACTAATTCCCAAGACAAAAGTAAGAAATATAATATTAGAACTATTGCCTTCTACAATCTTGAGAATTTATTTGATACAATTAATGACATAACAAAAAATGATGAAGCGAGTCCAATGATGAAGCTAAAGGTTAATAAATCTAAGGTTTATTGGGATAAAATTGATAAGTTAGGAAGTGTTATCGCACAAATAGGAAAAGAAAAAACCAATACAAGTCCCGCAATTATTGGTGTTTCTGAGGTAGAAAATTTAGCCGTTTTAGAAGATTTAGTGAAATCAAAGCATTTAAGGAAACAGCAATATGGAATTGTGCACTATGACTCTCCAGATAAAAGAGGAATTGATGTAGCATTATTGTATCAAAAAAAATTTTTTAAACCGATTTTTCACCAGTCATTTAATCCAAATATTTACAAAGACAATTTTAAAGTATATACCAGAGATCAATTATTAGTTTCTGGTTATTTGGATGATGAATTAATTCATGTTATCGTTAATCATTGGCCTTCCAGACGAGGTGGAGAGCAGAAAAGTAGACCTTTAAGAGAAAAAGCGGCCTATCAAAACACTAAAATTATCGCTCAAATTAGAGTACAAGATTCCACTGCTAAAATTCTTACTTTGGGAGATTTTAATGACGACCCTACAAATAGTAGTTTGAAAAAAGTTTTAAAAACAAAAAGCAGGAAAAATGATGTTCTAAAAGGAGACCTTTACAATCCCTATGAAGACCTTCATAGAAGAGGTTTTAATACGCTAGCGTATAGAGATAAAATTAATTTATTTGATCAAATAATTATCACTTCATCTTTGTTAGATAAGGGTAAAAAGGACTATTCTACCTATAAAATGTTCAAAGCAATGATTTTTAATAAACGCTTTTTAAATCATTCAAAAGGGAAGTACAAAGGGTATCCCTTCCGAAGTTTTTCGCGGGGTACTTATACAGGAGGCTATTCAGATCATTATCCTGTATACATGTATTTAATTAGAGAAATGAAATAGATAAACTAAAAAGTTCTTATTTTAGATCTTTTAATAATAGCTGAATTGAGGTATGACCATTCCATTCATTTTTATCTAAGGCATAGACAATATCAAAATCGTTTTGCACAATATCCATCTTAGGCCCTAAATTAAAACCAATAGCATTGAAGTTTTTTGTGTTCTCACCTTGAAAAACATTTAACTTTAAATGATTTTTATCGGCGCCAACTTTTTTTCCATACCCATTATCTCTTACACAGGATGTTTTAAAAGTAGGTTTCATATTCATTGGCCCAAAAGGAGCCATTTGCTGAATAATTCTAAAAAACTTGGGCGTAATTTCTGAAAGCTCAATTTCTGCATCTATAGAAATTTCAGGAGTTAAAAGGTCTTTATCTATTGTATTGGCTATAACTTCTTCAAACTTATTTTTAAAATTATGATAATTTTCTGGACGCATTGTTAAACCAGCAGCATATTTATGTCCACCAAATTGTTCTATAAATTCGCTACACTTTTCTAATGCATTATATATATCAAACCCCTTTATAGAACGTGCAGAAGCGGCTAACTTATCTCCACTTTTTGTAAATACTAATGTAGGTCTGTAAAACTTTTCGATCAATCTAGAAGCTACAATACCAATAACACCTTTATGCCAATTTTCATGAAATACAACAGATGTATAACGTTCTTTTTCGTTATTATCAATAATTTGTATTAAAGCTTCATTGGTTATTTTTTTATCTAATTCTTTTCTATCTGCATTAAAAATTTCTATGGCAGCGGCAAATTCAATTGCAGAATCAAAATTCATTTCTGTTAACAATTCTACAGCATAATTTCCGTGTTTTATTCTTCCAGCTGCATTAATTCTTGGTGCAATTATAAAGACAACATCAGTAATAGTGAGTGCTGTTTTTTTAGTTTGATGGATAATAGCTTTTATACCGTTTCTTGGATTTTTATTGATGACTTGTAAACCAAAAAAAGTAAGTGTTCTATTTTCTCCATTCATGGGTACAATATCAGCAGCAATTGCTATGGCTACCAAATCTAAATAGGGAACAAAATATTCAATACTTTGATTTCTTGAGACTCCCAAAGCTTGTATGAGTTTAAAACCAACTCCACAGCCACATAATTCATCAAAAGGATAGTTACATTTTTCTCTTTTTGGATTTAAAATAGCAATTGCTTTTGGTATTTCTTTGCCAGGTTTGTGGTGATCACAGATAATAAAATCGATGTTTTTTTCTTTGGCATACCTTACTTTTTCAATTGCTTTTATACCACAATCTAGGGCAATTATTAACGTAAAATCATTGTCTTGTGCAAAATCAATACCTTTATAAGAAATGCCATACCCCTCTGTATATCTGTCTGGAATATAAGTACTAATATTTTGATAAATAGTTTTTAAATAAGAGGAAACCAGAGAGACAGCAGTAGTTCCGTCTACATCATAATCTCCATAAATTAAAATACTTTCGTTTCTTAAAATTGCCTTTTCAATTCTAGCAACTGCAATATCCATGTCCATCATTAAGAAAGGATTATGAATATCTTTTAAGCGTGGACGGAAAAACTCTTTTGCTTCCTTAAAAGTTTCAATATTTCTTTGACATAGTATTTTAGCAATAGAGGTATCAACTTGAAGTTCTTCTGCTAAATGTTCTATTTTTTCTTTTTCAGGTTGTGTTTTTAATGTCCAACGCATAATAATTTATTTTTTATGCAAAAATATTTCTGTTTTTACATCTGCAAACTGCCTAAACATTTCCATGACACCGCAATATCTTGTTACAGATAAATTTACGGCTTTTTGTATTTTTTCAGCTTGTAAGTCACTTCCAGTAAAATGATAATCAACTTTTACATTGTTATAAAATTTTGGGTGTTCATTTGTTAATTCTGCTGTAATCTCAATTTTGAATTCTTCACTTTCTGCACGCATTTTTTTCAATAAAGAAACAACATCTAAACCAGAACACCCCGCCAATGAAGATAGCATTAGTGCTTTTGGACCAAATCCAACTGTATCATTATTTTCTTCATCTGAAGTAGAAAACATTGTTAATTTATGTCCACTGGGATTGTCAGAATCAAATCGTTCTTTTTCTGTCCATACTGTAGTCACTGTATTTGTTGTCATAATTGATAATATATTCTCGGTTATTAATAAATGATGTATTAAATTGTGCTCTCACACAAAAATAAGAAAACACCTATAATTTAGTGATTAAAATATATAAATATACAAATGCTAACAATAAAATAGTAGGGTTTATTTTAATAATGATAAGCTCTTTTTTATCCTCTCAAACAAATAACCCACCCTCTATTTTTGTAGAAGGAAGACAAGCCTTTTGTAATGGGAGCTCTATAAATATTGTAACTAATTTTACAATTTCAGATCCTGATGATACTACAATTGAATCATTTTTTATTCAAATTTCTTCTGGATACCAAGTTAATTTTGATCGTCTAGAATTGACAGGAACGCATCCGAATATTCTTCAAAAATGGAATCTAAATGAAGGGAAATTAACATTATCACCTACTAATAGTAGTTCAAATATTTTGTTAACAGATCTAGAAAATGCCGTTAAAGATGTCGTTTTTACAACTTCTGCAACAAATGTTGTTGCAGAAAAATATTTTTCTTTATCAATTGGAGATGCTAATTATTTACCATCTACAGATCATTTCTATCAATTTGTTGATCAACAAAGTATCACTTGGAACAATGCAAAAACGGCAGCCGAAAACTCCTTTTATTATGGAAGAAGAGGGTATTTGGCAACATTAACGAGTCAAGAAGAATCAGATTTTGCAGGAAAACAAGCTTCAGGAGCTGGTTGGATTGGGGGAAGCGATGAAGAAACCGAAGGAGAATGGAAATGGGTAACAGGACCCGAGGCCGGAACTGTTTTTTGGAACGGTGAAGTAAATGGTTCTTCTCCAAATTTTGCTTTTTGGAATAACAATGAGCCAAATGATTATAAAGAAGAGGATGCATCTGGAGAAGATTATGCCCATATTACAGATCCCTCTATTGGAATACCTGGTGCTTGGAACGATTTGCCAAATGCAGGAGGTACAGATTTATATATTCCTAGAGGATATATTGTAGAATATGGAGTTCCAGGTGATCCTCCTTTAAATATTGTTGCAAGTACAAGTATTTATATTCCTCAAATTGTATCTACAACTTCGGAAACAATATGTGCTTCTGGTTCTGCGACGATTACTGCAACCCAAAGCGAAGGAGATATTTTGTGGTTTAGCACATCTACAGGAGGCACTCCAATATATTCAGGAAGTTCTTTTCTGACTCCTGTATTAAATACCACAACAACATTTTATGCAACAGTTTCTGTAAATGGATGTGAAACCTTAGAAAGAACAGCTGTAACGGTCACCGTAAACCCGATACCGACTATATTGAATACTACAGATGATTTGATTTGTTCTGGGGTAGCAACTTTAAATGCCAATGCATCAGAAGGTCAGATCTTATGGTTTGATTCTTTAACAGATACAATACCAATATTTATTGGAACTAGTTTTGAAACGCCCATTTTAACCGCTTCTACCACCTATTATGTAGTTGCAAATAATTCTAATTGTGAGTCTCTTTCTAGAACCCCAGTAAATGCAATTGTAAATGATATTGTTCCGGAATTTGATTTATTTCAAGATACTTATGCTTTGTGTTTAGGCTCAGGTTCAATTGATTTAGAAACTATAAATCCTCAAGGAAATTATAGTTATATCTGGAAAAAAGACGGCGAAATTATAGGAGGAAGCTTCAGTATGAATACAATTAATTCTTCAGGTATTTATAGTGTAAGTGCGGTTTCAAGTGCTGGATGTGAATCTCAAGAAAAAATAATTAGAGTTAGAGAATCTGAAATTGCTAACTTAACAAAAGGGGATATCTTAATTAACGAAAATTCTAACAATAATTCACTGCAAATTATGAATCTAAATTTAGGAATAGGAGACTATGAGTTTGCTTTAGATGATGAATTTGGAACTTATCAAAATGAAGGAACATTCAATAATATTTCTACGGGAATGCATACGTTGTTCATAAAAGATAAATTTGGGTGTGGAACGCTAAAGTATAAATTTTCAGTTTTATTCTATCCAAAGTTTTTTACCCCCAATGGCGATGGAGAAAATGATGTTTGGAAATTGGAAGGGTATGATAAAAACTTCTATACCATTTCAAATATTTATATTTATAATAGATTTGGTAAATTAATTCATACCATAGATAACAATAGTGAAGGATGGAATGGGAATTATCAAAGCAGTAGATTGCCCTCTAATGATTATTGGTTCAGGGTCATATTATCTGATATCAACGGATTCTCAGAAGAAAAAATAGGAAATTTTAGTTTAATAAGAAAATAATAAATATGGCACTAGTAACTCCACTTTCAGCAGAACATGATTTAGAGACAAAAGAATTAGCAGAATTTTTTAATGAAACCTTGGGGTTTTGTCCAAATTCAGTTTTAACTATGCAGCGAAGGCCTTCAATTTCTAAAGCCTTTATAAATCTAAACAAAGCTGTTATGGCGAATGAAGGACGCGTAAATTCTGCCTTAAAAAGAATGATTGCTTGGGTTTCTAGCAACGTAACAGGTTGCAGATATTGTCAGGCGCATGCCATTAGAGCAGCAGAGCGCTATGGAGCTGAACAAGAACAATTAGAAAATATTTGGGAATACAAATCACACGCCGCTTTTTCAGATGCTGAACGTGCAGCTTTAGACTTTTCTTTAGCAGCCTCTATGGTTCCAAATGCAGTAGACGCGAAAACAAAAGAAGCATTATATAAATATTGGAATGAAGGAGAAATTGTAGAAATGTTAGGTGTGATTTCTCTCTTTGGATATTTAAATCGTTGGAATGATTCTATGGGAACCTCTTTAGAAGAAGATGCTATAGAAAGTGGAAATCAATTTTTAGGGAAACACGGTTTCGAAGTTGGAAAACACAATGGTTCCCAGTATTAATTGAAACGCATAAATAGAAAAACCTGCTGAAAAGCAGGTTTTTCTATTTATGGACTATTTCTTTAATAATTTCTTTATGAATAACTATTTGTTTCCCTCCACCACCACAACTATTTCACCTTTTGGAGGTTTTGCAGTATAATGAGCTAAAACTTCTGTGGCAGTTCCTCTAATTGTTTCTTCAAACATTTTGGTAAGTTCCATAGAAACAGAAACCTGTCTGAGGGCACCAAAATATGCTACAAAATGCCCTAAAGTCTTAACTAATTTATGAGGAGATTCATAAAAAATCATAGTTCTAGTTTCTTCAGCTAAAAGTAATAAACGCGTTTGTCGTCCTTTTTTTACTGGTAAAAAACCTTCAAAAATAAATTTTTCATTTGGCAAACCAGAATTTACCAATGCGGGTACAAATGCAGTTGCGCCTGGTAAACAATCTACTTTAATTTTGTTTTCTACACAGGCTCTTGTTAGTAAAAAACCAGGATCTGAAATGGCAGGAGTTCCAGCATCAGAAATTAAGGCGCAAGTTTCTCCATTTTGAATTCTTTGTACAATTCCCTTTACAGATTTATGCTCATTATGCATATGATGACTATGCATTTGTGTAGGAATTTCATAATGTTTTAATAGTTTTCCACTTGTACGAGTATCTTCTGCTAAAATAAAATCGACTTCTTTTAGAATTCTAATGGCTCTAAAAGTAATGTCCTCTAAATTGCCAATTGGTGTTGGAACTAAATATAATTTACTCATAATTAAATAGTTTCATAAGTTTTTACGGTAATGTCTGCAATCACATCTCCTGTGTGTTTTGTAGTTAACGGTTCAAATAATAAAACATGAACTTCTTCTTTGGCAATAGGTTTGTGTTCTACACCCTTGGGCACAATATAAAATTCACCTTCATTAACAAGTACTGTTTTGTCTCGCATTTCAATAGTTAAAGAACCTTTTATCACCATAAAAAGCTCATCTTCATTGTTGTGTTTATGAAAAACAAACTCCCCTTTTATTTTTGCTAATAATACTTGTTGACCGTTTAATTCGCCAATTTTTTTTGGCGACCATTGTTCTGAAAATAAGTTAAATTTCTCTTGAATATTAATAACACTCATAAAAACAAATTTACAAAGAATTGGATGGATTCTACCTTACCAATCGCTGCAATTGTATGCGCTCTTTTTTGTTTAAAAAAAGCGAGTGTTAAAATCGGTGGATTTCTGATTAGAAATGAACCTCTAAAAGTCTATAATCTAAACGAAAATGTTTAGTTTTGCGGTTCATTAAAAGAAGAGAAATGTATAGAAGTCATTCTTGTGGCGAGTTAAACGCATCGCATATAAATTCAGAAGTTACTTTAGCGGGTTGGGTTCAAAAATCGCGTGATAAAGGATTTATGATTTGGGTAGATTTACGAGATCGTTACGGAATTACACAACTTATTTTTGACGAAGAGCGTACCTCTAAAGATTTAATAGAGCTAGCAAAAATGTTAGGTCGTGAGTTTGTAATTCAGGTAAAAGGAACTGTCATTGAACGTGAATCTAAGAACGACAAAATTCCTACGGGTGCCATTGAGGTATTGGTTGCTGAATTAATTATTTTAAACGAATCGATTACACCTCCTTTTACCATTGAAGATGAAACAGATGGAGGAGAAGACATTCGATTGAAATACAGGTATCTTGATATTAGAAGAAATCCTGTAAAAGAGAGTTTAATTTTCCTACATAAAGTTTCGATGGAAGTTAGAAAATACCTGTCTGACCAAGAATTTATTGAAGTAGA
>ENA-OSET01004200-OSET01004200.1-sediment-metagenome-genome-assembly--contig:-NODE-4200-length-12871-cov-3.423323_pt1 | contig 12871 bp, 12 predicted proteins | sample MGYA00237882_ERZ534229 | MGnify/ENA primary metagenome ERZ534229 (study PRJEB26408, sample SAMN06266212) | sediment metagenome | isolation source: Hudson Canyon methane seep mesocosm | place...
TGACGGGTCTTGATGATGCTATGTTCTGTCACAATGGTTTATTTATTGCGGGTGCAGGATCATTTGAAAGCATTATGAAAATGGCTGCCATCGCAGTTCAAGAATAACAAGTTAAAGGGGTCAAATCCCTTTTCCTGAATTTTAATGATTAACTGTATTAGTGGCTGCATTGGAAGTTATAGCTGTCACTTTAAAATTATCAATTATCCGTTTTATAATTAGTTTTTAATACGTAAAGTTTTAACCTCCATATGTCTGCAATGGCACTAAGCTGCCTATAAAGTCCTTCAATAAAGCCATTATTGAAGGACTCCTTTGTGGCAATGGAAATTATCGACTGCATGATGTTATCTAAACTTAAAAAATCTGTGTAATCAGACATAATTACTACATATTGCAACAGAAACCATTTGGTGCGCATCACTGAATATGCACCTATATGACTAGCTTGTTTGAGTCGCGCCAACACCGAAGTGTTTACGATTAAAATCTATTTCTTTAGCTGTTTTAAAGCCTTTATCCCTGATCGTGTGAAATATCATTTTCTTATGGCCCATCTTGAAAAATCGTTTGCCATAGCGACGAAGCGCTTTTTCGTCAATTTCAAAACCTAGCCCCGGTTTGCTCGAAACGGTGAGCTTGCCTTTATTATGGCTGAATGGCTCACACAAAATAGCATCACGTTTTTCTACCGTCCAAGAAGGGGGGGGAAATGGGTACTCCATGTGCATTGTATCGGCAAAGCCGCTGGCTAGCATTACTTGTGTATTTACCGAAAAACCAATGTTATAAAGAGATATTGGATAGCGCTAGAAAAGAAAAAGCAGGCCTTTTGTTAGAACAAAGAATTTTGCATACTGCGGATGTTGCAGAAAGACTCGGTTACCATAATTTCAGCAGTTTTCATCGAGCCTTCAAGCGTTGGTATGGAAAAACGCCTGCGGAGTATTGCTTGATGAATAAATAAATGCAGATCCAGACCTATATGACACCTTTGTTTACTTTAAAATTTTAGGCCAATATGACATATATGAACTATATTATAGCTAATAACATCATCTCTTCTAAAAGCATGAAATAATTTGAGTGAGAATATGAAGTCAGCTCTTATCTTGTTATATAAAACAGTTAGATGTAGATCTTTGTTAATGTTAATTATAGTCTGTAATAGTGTTAGTTTTGTTCATGCTGAGAATACTTTGAAAGTGTGCCTGGAAGATGGGTATTGGTACCCGTTTACTTATGTTGAGGATGGCAAACCTTTAGGTGTTCATCTGGATGTTGTGCGTGAAGCCGTTAATTCATTAGGAATGGATATTCGCTTTGTTTCAATGCCCTGGGCGAGATGTTTAAAAGAAAATGAGCTTGGGCGCTTAGACGGTGTAATTGGCGTCAGTTATCAAGATGAACGAGCAGAATACCTTCACTTTCCGGTAGATGCTGTTGCTAACGGTGTATCTATTCGCCGTATCATGCAGGTTGAATATGTAGTGGTGACGGTTGCAAATTCTAACTATGAATTTAACGGCGATATTAACTCTATACCAGCACCAATCTTGGTGCCTAAAGGGTACTCGGTGGGTATCGAACTCCGTGAACAAGGTTTAATTGTTGATGATTCAGAAAGAGGAGATATTTTTAATATAAATAAATTAATAAAAGATAAAAGAGGTTCAGTCGTTGTTATCAGAGAGTTAGTTGAGTTCCTGAGTTTAAGGGATGAGTACAAAGGGAGGTTAAAAATCAGTAAAAAGGCAATTATGTCCAAATCTTATTTCTTAGCTTTTTCAAAGAAAAGCAAACTATCAATACCTGTCAGGCATAGCATATGGGACAGTATTTCATCCGTAAGAGATAACTCGGTCTTAATGGAAGAATTGTTAAGAAAATATTAAATTGCACCCTCTTGACTGACGTGAAATATTTAACATATTCCCGTGTATTTACATTCCATTAATATATACAAATGACCGGTGGTCATGTATGGTTTAAAGTAAATGAACGGGAGTCATTTAACTCTTTGTGAATTCTATTGTACAAAATAATAACTGTTTCGAGGTTGAGTAATGGATATTACGGTTAATGGTGATACGCGGGTAGTGGAATTTGAACCAGATACGCCACTTCTGTGGGTAATAAGGGATGAATTAAACCTTAAGGGAACCAAGTTTGGTTGCGGGAAGGGGCTTTGTGGTGCGTGCACTGTTCATCTTAATGGCGTTGCCATTCGTTCTTGTGTGACCCCTGTAAGCGCAGTTTCTGGTCAGAACATTACTACCATTGAAGGCATTGGAACTATTGAAGAGCCACATCCCTTGCAGAAGAGTTGGGTTAATTTAAATGTTCCCCAATGTGGATACTGTCAGTCAGGTCAGTTGATGTCAGCAAGTGCTTTACTCGCCCAGAACACAAGGCCTTCAGATGATGATATTGATCAGGCTATGTCTGGAAATATTTGCCGTTGTGGTACCTATCCCAGAATAAGAGCTGCTATCCATGAAGCAGCTAACAATACTGAGAAGAGCTAACCAGGCAGGGAATATCATGATAAAGCAGATTATTGAAACAGGTACATCTCGTCGACAGTTTCTTAAAGCGTCAGTTACTGCCGGCGGTGGATTTTCATTGGGTGTACTCTTACCTGGCTGCGCCACATTTGCCGATAAGAGCATTTCAGAAAATGGAGATTGGCGTGCGAATGCCTGGCTAGAGATTACAGCTGATTCCAATATTATATTTACTTTAGACAGGGTAGAAATGGGTCAGGGAACTTCTACCGGTTTAACAACGTTATTGGCTGAAGAATTAGACGTTCCTCCTAAAGATATTAGAGTAAAGTTTGCTCCCGTTGATAGTGCTTATAGAAATCCAGATTACGGCCTGCAAATGACGGGAGGAAGTAATAGTATTTCTTCAAGTTGGGGACAAATACGTAATGCAGGAGCCTCTGCAAGAGAAATGCTGCTATTAGCAGCAAGTCAGGTTTTTAAAGGGCCCCTTAGTCAGTGCCAAGCTAGAGATGGCAAGGTGACTAATTTGGTGTCTGGAAAAACTCTAATGTACGGTGAATTAGCCGCGATAGCTGCGCTGCAAACCGTGCCTTCAAACCCAAAATTAAAGTCACCCTCTGAGTTTCGTTACATAGGTAAGCAAAATAAGCGGCTTGATATTGAAGGTAAAGTATTTGGAACGACTGAGTATGGCATTGATACTGAAGTTCCAGGTATGGTTTATGCCGTAGTTAGCCGAAGCCCGGTTATTGGCGGTAAAGTTAAACAATTTGATGCCAGAGATGCCCTTCAAATAAAAGGGGTAATTGATGTTTTTGAAATGCATAGTGGTGTTGCTGTTGTTGCAGAGCGCTACTGGCAAGCAAGAAAAGCACAGTTATTAGTTAACATTGAGTGGGATGAAGGGGATTTAGCTGAGCTTTCATCTGAAAAAATGTTCAGTGTCTTTAAGCAGAAAGCAGAAGATGACGAAGGGGATAGCGTTCGAAACGAAGGTGATTTTGATCATGCACAAGAAGAATCCTCTCGGACTCTTGAAGTAGAGTATTTCACACCCTTTCTAGCTCACGCTACGATGGAACCTATGAATTGTGTCGTTCATGTTAACGCTTCAGAAGCTGAAGTATGGGCTCCAACACAAGCTCCAGATCTTGCCCGTATAGCCGTAGCTAGGGTAACAGACTTGTCACCTAGCGATGTAAAAGTTCACGGAACAGCTATAGGAGGGGGATTTGGCCGAAGAATAACACAAGATTTTGTTGAAGAAACCGCTGAAATTTCCTATCACACGAATAGAATAATTAAGCTTATCTGGTCTCGGGAAGAAGATACGCAAAATGACTGGTATCGCCCTGCTACTTACCACAAATTTAAAGCCACTTTTAATGATACTGGCTCTGTCACGGGCTGGCATCACCATATAGTGGCTCCAAATCTGTTTGATTGGTTCATTCGTGACGCTGCGCCAGCTCAGTATCCTTGGTCTCCGAAGTTCACTTATGGCATTCTGGGTTCTGTAGGCTTAGCGATGCAAGGTATTGCGGTTCCTGACGATGTAACAGCTACTGAGGGTGCGGTATCAGTGCCTTATAAAATAGCCAACCTTGAAGTCAGGCATACCCATGCTGATGTAGGTGTACCTATATCATTCTGGCGATCTGTTGGCCATTCTCAAAACGCCTTTTATGTAGAAAGTTTCGTTGATGAGCTTGCTCATGAAACAGGAACTGACCCATTTGAATTCAGACGGAATTTATTGTCTGACCATCCTCAGCATAAAAAAATACTTGAATTAGTTGCCGAGAAAGCAGATTGGGGGGGCTCGTTACCTAAGGGTGTTTTCAGAGGTATAGCTGTGCATAAAAGCTTTAAAACTTATGCTGCTCAGGTGGTTGAATTGTCAATTGAAAACGGCCAAATTAATGTTCTGCGTGTTGTATGTGCTGTTGATTGTGGAACGGTAGTAAACCCCGATATTGTCAAAGCTCAGATTGAGGGAGGTATTATTTTTGCCTTAACTGCCGCGCTATATGGTGAGATAAGCGTGAAAGATGGTCGAATTCAACAATCTAATTTTCATGATTATCAATTACTACGTATTAATGAAACGCCTAAAATTGAGGTTCATATTTTGGCTAGCAATGAAGCGCCCAGTGGGATAGGTGAGCCTGGTGTGCCTCCTTTAGCTCCGGCTGTTGCAAACGCAGTATTTGCGGCTACTGGCAAGCGTTTACGCTCTTTACCGCTAAAACTTTAATATGTCAGGTAAAGATCATGAGTGTTAGTCATCGAGTGTTTAATACTGTTGCCGAGTGGCTGAAATCTGGTGAACAGGTGTGGTTGTGCACTATTGTTGAAACTTGGGGGGCTTCACCCAGGCCAGCAGGGTCGGTGATGGCCTTTCATCCCAAATACGGCATTATTGGGTCTCTGTCTGGAGGCTGTATTGAAGAAAATCTGGTTCGTCGGTTTTCTATATCTTCAAGTGAGAGCCAAATAAACCGTAAACCTGTCATTCATGAATATGCAATAACATCTGGCGACCAGGAAAAATACACACTCCCCTGTGGGGGGCAGTTGAGTCTCTTAATTGAGCACTTGAAGCCAGAACCTGCCACTATTGATCATATCTCAACCATACTAAACGCGTTTGAAGGTCGATGCCGAATCAGGCGCAGAGTTTCGTTGTTAGATGCTACCTTAAGTTTTGAAGAATCTGCTTTAGGGGCTGATGTTGAGCTATCTGAGGTCGCGGTGAGCGTTGTTTTTGGCCCTGATTTTAATATGCTTCTACTGGGGGCAGGAGAAGTTTCTCGGTACGTGGCTCAGCTAGCCATGACGGTAGATTTTAAAGTAACGCTTTGCGACCCCAGAGAACGTTTTTTACAGGGATGGCAGTTAGGTGGGGTAGAGGTACTTCAATGCTTGCCTGATGATTTGATAAGAGAGCGATTTTCAGATGACCATAGTGCAATAATTGCATTGGCACACGACCCTAGAGTAGATGATATGGGCTTAATGGAAGCACTGAAAACAGAGGCTTTTTATGTGGGAGCTATGGGGTCTGAGCGTACAACGGAAAATAGAAGGTCGAGACTGCTTCAGCTTGATTTACAGCAATGTGAAATCAACAAATTGCACGGGCCTATAGGGTTTGATATTGGAAGTAAGAAACCACCGGAAATTGCTATTTCAATTATGGCTCAGGTATTGGAAAAAAGGCACCAGTTTATCCGTTCAAAACAAAGTTGCAGGTAAGCAAATGCATTAGAGTGCCTGCAACTGGCTTATAAAAATATTATTCGCCCTTGAAAGATGCAGGGCGCTTCTCTACAAATGCATTCACTGCTTCTAGGTGGTCTTGTGTATTGTGGCTAATTCCCTGGAAGGCGGCACAAACCTCAAGAAAGTCATTCAACTGCATTCGCTGGGCTTTTTTCATTAGTCTTTTAGTATAACGAACAGCATGAGGCGGCTTAGATGCTATTTGCTGTGCAAGCTCATTGGCTTTCAGTAATAGATTTTTCTTAGGGATAACGTCTAACACTAAACCCATCGTTAGCGCTTCTTGCGCATCAAGAATACGTCCAGTGAAGGTGAGTTCAGCCGCTTTCTGATAGCCTAAAAGGCGTTGTAGATACCAGGCCCCACCGTCTCCGGGGATGATGCCTAAATTGATAAAGGTCTCACCGAATTTTGCTGTATCGCTTGCGAAGCGCATATCGCACATACAGGCTAGGTCAAAGCCAGCACCAATAGCAGGACCATTGACTGCCGCGATCACTGGCACCTCTGATGATTCAATAGCCAAGGGGATTCGCTGTATGCCTTCGCGATACTTTCTTTCCAGCATGCGCACATCACCACCAAAGTCACCTGACCGATCTTGCATATCTTTGATATTACCACCTGCTGAGAATGCCGATCCAGCGCCGGTAATAATTAAAACAGAGATATCTTGGTTGTGGTTAACCCACTGAATGGTCTCTACAATATCATCAATCAAACATGTACCCGTGAGAGCATTCCTTACATCGTTTCTGTTTAATGTGAGTGTCGCTATTGCATTTTCAATAAGGAGTAACGAGTCACTAAGTGTTGGCTGTAACATAATTTAAAGCGCCTTAATTCAGTTTGTTTGGTATGTTTGTACGGATAATTATGTAGTTAAAATCATTCTAGCATCAGCGACTGAATAACCTTCCGGGTATGCAATGACTGGGTTTAAATCAATCTCGCTCATTGTTGGGTACTGGAGGAATAAATCGGAAACTTGCATCATTAATTGAATCAACGCTTGCTTATCTATCGGTGCTTCTCCTCTGGCTCCATTGAGGATGGCATGCGCTTTTATTTGATTCAACATTTGTGCTGCATCGGTTTGTGTAAGTGGTAGTGCTCGAAAAACCACATCTTTCAACACTTCAACATATACGCCACCTAAGCCGAACATCATGACGGGGCCAAATTGAGGGTCATTGACCACGCCGATAATGACTTCGACTCCCGGTTTAGCCATGGGGGTCATTAAAACACCTTCTATTACGGCTTTTGGGTCATAGTTGTTAGCGTTTGATATAATCTTTTCAAAAGCCTTTTTCATTGCTTCAGCTCCCATAATATTAAGCTTTACGGCGCCAGCATCCGATTTATGCAGAATATTTTTTGAGACCACTTTCATTGCGACGGGTGAGTTATTAAATGTTTTGGCGATAGAAGTCAGTTCATCAATATTGGATGCAACTAACTGTGGTTCTATTGATACGCCATGACAAGCCAATAACGCTTTTGCCTCATGTTCAAACAGACTAAGTCGCTCCTCGTTGTGAGCTTTTTTTACAATATTTTCTCCTTCCTGTGAGTCTACTTTCTGTTGAGTATTCGAAAGCTGATTGGTTACAGATAGGAACTGACCATATTCCGCTAGCGCTGAGTAACATTTCACGGCTGTTTCAATGGATGAGTAGGTGGGTATACCCTGTTTACGTAATTTTATTAGCGCTTCGGTTTGACAGCTCTCATAGACACTTTGCAACATAATAGGTTTACCAAACTCTTTTAGTAGCTCTCCGAATGCTTCAGCAGTCTGTTCTTCATCCTCTTTCAAGCTAATATCAAAGCGAAGGTGATAGCCGCCAAATAAGCCCACTACCAGTAGGCCATCAACAGCGGGGTCAGCAAGAATTGCCTGTGCGCAGTCTATAAATCGTGTTGGGTTTGAATCTGTAGCACCCGCTACATCAACAGGGTTAACTGTCGTAGCCTGAAGAGGAAGCAAAGTTTTGAGTTTCTGTTGAGTTTTCTCACTCAATTCGGGGAGATCTATCCCTAAGTCAGTTAATACATCTGCCGCTATTGTGGCGTGTCCACCACCATCGGCTAGTATTGCCAAGCGTCGTGACTTGGGCGGATTGAGAAGTGACAGTGCCTCCGCGGTTGGCAATATTAAGTCTGATTCAGAAACCACCGTAATGCCTGCTTGCTTCATTACTTGGCGACTAACACCGTAGCTTCCTGCAAGTGCACCTGTATGAGACTTGGCTGCTTGCTGTCCTTTTTCTGTTCGTCCTGATTTATAGAGAACAATAGGCTTTTTCAGTGTTGTTTTTTTGGCGGCCTCAAGAAATTCCCTGCCTTGTTTGAGACCCTCTACATAAGCTACCAGTACGTCTGTTTGTGGGTCTTGCTTAAAGTAATCTAGATATTCGTGAAAGGATATGTCTGCTTCATTACCAACCCCAACATAAGTACTGAACCCTATATGACCATTTGAAGTGCCTTCGGTCACTAAAGATAAGGCCATATTGCCAGATTGGGATAAGATTCCGATGTTGCCTTTTGGTAGCTGGTTAAAACCTACTAGGTTACAGTCAATATGACGATTAAAAAAACCTGAGGTATTTGGCCCAATCAGGCGTAAACCATACTTACGCGCAGCTGCTAGCATCTCATTTTCTAACTTCAAGCCTTGTTCGCCAGCCTCGCTGAACCCGCCAGCAAGAACAACGGCTCCTTTTACACCTTTGAGGCCACACTGTTCTATAACAGAAGGTATTGTTTCAGCGGGTGTACAGATAAGCGCCAAATCTATAGGGTTCTCAACTTCAAACAGAGAGCTATAGCAAGGCAGACCGGCTATTTCCGTTTGCTTTGGGTTAATAGGATAAATATTTCCCTTAAAAGAATCTCCTAGCAGTTGACGTATAGCTTGAGACCCTCGTTTTTTCGCATCATTGGATGCACCAATAATAGCAATGCTGGTAGGGCTTAAAATAGCGGATAATGGATGAATTAGCATACCCATTTCTATTCTCCTGTTCTATTTCCCAGTGAACAAAGGGGGTCGTTTTTCTGTAAAAGCGTCGATGCCTTCTTGCCAATCCTTGGTGCTTGCACAGAATGCCATTCCTTCTAACTCTGCATTTAAAGCATCATCAACACTTCGTGTTAGTCCTGCTAGAAGATGTTCTTTTGCCAGCGCCATAGAAATCGGTGCTTTTTCAGCAAGCTGTCTTGCAAATTCATTTACATCGTTAGTGAACGTTGAATCAGGAAAAACCTTGCTGGCCAGACCTATATTTACTGCTTCTTCACCCGAAATACGTTTACCAAAGTAGATGAGCTCCCGAGCTTTGGCCATACCAACAAGCTGAGGTAATAGTTTGCTAACGCCACCGCCAATAAATGTTCCGATGCTTACTTCTGGTAAACCAAATTCTGCACTTTCTGACATGACAATAAAGTCAGAGGCTACAGCCATTTCTGCGCCAGCCCCCAGTGCGTACCCGTTTAGTCCGGCAATGACCGGCTTGCTTAATGTCATCAAGCGCTTGCAAACCCTCTGTTCTCCACGAAGATATTCACGACGTTGAAAGGCTGTACGCTGTCCTGCATCATGCTCTTTCATATCTGCACCAACACAGAAGGCCCTGCCTTCACCCGTTAGAATAATCGATCGAACATTGGGGTCATCTTCGGCTTCTTGCAGTGCTTTGAGTAATTCACTGTAAAAGACCTCAGTCACGGCATTTAGCCGGTGAGGGCGGTTAAACCTGATCTTGGCAACCTGTTGCTTTACCTGGTAAATAATCGTTGATTTATTCATCGTCGTATTCATTCCTAACTTGTTTGTTTTAGTTAGTGTCCATCCTGAAACGGCTGTCATTCCCGCGAAGGCGGGAATCCATGATTCGAAACTACGCTAAAACACTGGATCCCCGCCTTCGCGAGGATGACAAAAGAGTACAATTACGGTGTTTCAGGACGGATGCTAGTTATATCTTCAAATTAAGTTCATTAATCAGTGATTCATGATGCTCTAAAGCTTGTATCGCTTTATTGCCCATCTTCATTGCAACTAATGTGAGCAAGCCTTCAATCAAAACCAACGTAGCAGCCATACTTGAACTAAAAAAAAGTCCTTGGGATGGCGTAATAAAGGTATGAGTTGCCCCTTTGGCAAGAGGCGATGCATATGAATCAGTAATAGCGATAACTTTAATGCTATGAGTACTAGCAATCCTGGCTGCGCTGATGGTGGCTTTGGTATAGGGTGATATGCCTATCACCACCAATACATCATCTTTAGTGAGTTCCGCTAAGCCATGTGCAACACCGTGCTCTGGGCTACCTAATACCGCAACATGAGGTCGTAATAAACCTAAGCCGTAAGAAAAAAAACTGGCAACTGAAAATGTCTGCCGACTTGCATGAACGCGAACCTGTGAGGCACATTTCAATAATTCAGATGCTTCATTTAGCGTTTTAAAATTAGCGGCAGACATCATCTGATTGATATTCTTTATTTCATCACCTGAAATCTGAGTAAATATCTGCTCGGCACTATCAGCCTCATCATTCTTAAACAAACGACCTGCTTGCTGGCTATAAAAGCGGTCTGGGCTAATCAAACTTTTCTGAAAAATTTGTTGCAGCCCTGAAAAACCTTTGAAGCCTAAATTTTGAGAAAGTCGCGTAAGTGTTGAAGGGTTTACGTTGTTTATATCTGCAAGTTGAGTGGTTGAACAAACCGCAGCTTGGTTTGGGTTATCTAGCATGTAGGCCAATGTTTTCTTAGCTCGATTCCCGCAACGGACACCAGCCTCTCCGATTTTAATTTGTAGGAATAGGGCCCTTAATTGCTCAAGGTCTCTAGGGGGGAGGTATGCTTTCTCCGAGTGGAGAGGCTCACTCTTCTGCATTTTTATCTGCTCTTTTGGTTAATATTTAATCGATACTTTAAATCTTAACTAGAATTAAATGCAATAGATGGGTGCAAAATAAACAAAAATGCAAATAACAGTGATTTTCTATTTAAATGAACTTTATTAAAGTTAATTTAAAACATGGGGTTGAAGAAGGTTTTAGTTTTTAGTGCAAAACTATCTAAGTTTTCTTTGCATTTTACTTAAAGAATGACATTTATTTGTCTTGTTGGCGTTAAATGCAAACGATAGGTTTTTCATGTTAATTACGCAGCATGTCTTACTGGTTATAGTATAGCTAATAGGGTGGTAAAAATGTTTGCATCAAAAGGCTATAATCTTATCATTGTTACTCGCTTTATAGGCAGTAGATACCGTAAAGCTAACTGACTATTATTTGTATTAATAAAGGCCAAAGGCTAATGAATGCTTCATACAATAAACCTCAGGTAATTATGCTGGCAGCAGGGCAGTCTAGCCGTTTTGGTAGTCATAAATTAATGCATAAAATGCCTGATGGTCGCCCGTTGATTTTACATAGCCTGATACCTTATTTAGAAAATGATCTTCCTGTTTGTGTTATTTGTAAAAGTGAAGATGAGGCTTTAGTTCAGCTGCTTAAAAATAACAAAATCAGGGTATTAATTGCTCCTGATGCTCATGAAGGTATGGGCAACAGTCTTTCTTTTGGTGTTAAACAATTGGTTTCGGAAGGTGGTTGGCTTATTGCCTTGGCAGATATGCCTTATCTGCTCTCTAGCAGTGTAAAAAAGCTGTTACCCAATTACCAAGACACAATAGTTCGCCCAACAGTTGATGAGGGAGCAGGGCATCCTGTCTACTTTCCTCATGTTTATCAGGCGCAACTGGCTCAACTAAGTGGAGACGAGGGGGCTAGGAATATACTCAAAACAGCACAAGTTAAGTACCTGTCACTTGAAGATAGTGGTTGTTTAGTTGATGTCGATAGGCCACAAGATTTAAGAACGCAGAAACACTGATGTTTGATTTTTATTAGGTTGATTCAACTTAAGCTGATAATTTGTTTTCTGCTGAGTTTAACTATTTCACTACGCCGTTCTGTCAGTATCGTGTACGCTAAGCAGCAGATTATCACTCAGAGTGAAGTAAGACGTGAAAGAATGTAATTCCTGCGGAAAGTGTTGTATCAAATATGGTGATGGTGGCTTATCTGCTTCAGAAAGTGATATTGAGATGTGGGAAATATTTCGGCCTGATATCTATCGCTATGTCCGCAATAGTGAAATCTGGTTTGACCCTGAGAATGGAGAGTCACTTACACGCTGTCCTTGGTTACGACAAATACCCAGCCAAGGGGAGAGCAAAACCCGCTATAGCTGTGATATCTATCTAGACCGTCCGGAAGACTGTCGCCATTACCCTAGCCATATTGATGAAATGCATCGAGATGAATGCGAAATGCTTGAGCTGAAAGACTTAGTAAAACCCAGGCAGGCTCAGAAAAAACTTGATCACCTAATGTCTGAGAGTCGACCACCTTATTTAAAGTAACCGACTCTTACTGACAGATAAATTTAAGTGCCTTCTATTGCTCGTTTATGCGTCCAGGGCTTCCTGCATAGAACGTTCGGCAACTTCTTCTAACCACGCTAAATCTACTGATTGATGTGCTTCACAAATAAACCACGGTTCGCGTGAATCTGGCTCTAACATCACTCCATTTTTTATCAAGTTATGAGCGAATACAGTATATAGTTCGCTGTCGGTCTTTTTCCAATCACGATAATTTAATGGGACTTCTTTGCCGAAGTGCACACCAAACATAGAGTCTGGGCCAGCAAATTTGTGCTCTATATCGAACTTGGTGAAGACACGAGACAATACTTCTTGAATCGCTGCACCCACTTTATCGACCGTGGCTAAGGCGTCGGTTTCGCTCAATACTGTGAGTGTCGCTTTGGCAGCGCTTAGAGCAAGCAAGTTAGCCGTATAAGTTCCGCCATGCGTTACACCGTCTGCACCAAATTTAATTTTATCCATTACATCAGCACGACCACCAAAGGCGGCTACCGGGTAGCCGTTACCTATGGCTTTGGCGTAGGTGGTAAGGTCAGCTTTGATACCGTACAACTCTTGCACTCCACCTTTAGCGACACGGAAACCGGTTTTAACTTC
>ENA-OSET01004205-OSET01004205.1-sediment-metagenome-genome-assembly--contig:-NODE-4205-length-12864-cov-3.044029_pt1 | contig 12864 bp, 12 predicted proteins | sample MGYA00237882_ERZ534229 | MGnify/ENA primary metagenome ERZ534229 (study PRJEB26408, sample SAMN06266212) | sediment metagenome | isolation source: Hudson Canyon methane seep mesocosm | place...
CCCAGTCTTGTGCCCTTCCTCAAGGAAAATGCTGAAGAGCTGAGCTGTGACATTGCGTTGATCTGTGACACCGGCCTGTTTGAAAGCGCCGTCCCTGCGATCACCACCATGCTGCGTGGTCTGCTGGCCGAAGATTTCACCATCACTGGCCCCAGCCGCGACCTGCACTCTGGCATGTATGGCGGCATCGCCATGAACCCGATCCGTGTGTTGAGCAATATTCTCGCGGACTTACACGACGACACAGGTGCTGTAACCCTGGACGGATTCTATGCCGACGTACCGGAACTGACCGACGACATCCGCGCACAATGGCAGGGTCTCAATTTTGATCACGGCACTTACCTTGGGGACGTTGGCCTCAAGTCACCCGCAGGTGAACAAGATCGCACGCCATTGGAACAAATCTGGTCGCGCCCAACGTGTGACGTAAACGGAATCTGGGGCGGTTACACCGGTGACGGTTTTAAAACAGTCCTACCCTCCCAAGCCTCGGCCAAACTCTCGTTCCGCTTGGTTGGCCAGCAAGATCCGGACAAAATTCGCAACAGCTTCCGGGCCCACCTGGAAAGCCGCCTGCCTGAAGGTTTCACCGTTGAGTACCGCTCAGAAAAAGGGTCCACAGCCTCGCAAATGTCCATAGAAGACCCTGCGTTTGAAAAAGCCCGCGCGGCGCTCAGCGACGAATGGCCCCGCCCTGCGGCCTATGTTGGCTGCGGAGGGTCCATCCCCATAGCAGGCTTCTTCAAAGAGATGCTGAACATGGATTCGATGCTGATTGGCTTTGGCCGCGACGACGACCAAATCCACTCCCCCAACGAGAAATACAATGTGGAGAGCTTCCACAAAGGCACACGCTCCTGGGCGCGAATTCTTGCAGCGCTTTCAAACTAACTCGTTGACTGTAAAACAAACAAAGCGCGCCTGATTGGGCGCGCTTTTGATTTGATCAACATGTTTGAGAAAGAAATATACGGCATGGGGCCACGTCAAAACACCCACATTTGAGGGAGGAAGAAGTGGCGCGGTTGACGGGGCTCGAACCCGCGACCCCCGGCGTGACAGGCCGGTACTCTAACCAACTGAGCTACAACCGCTCACTACCTGCTGTCTGGCGTATGCCGTTCAGCGTGTGGCGTGGTTTATGCCGAGTGCTCTGGCGCGTCAAGCGGATATCCGCACGAAAATCGAAGAAATTTTCCGAAGCGGAATGTTGGTCATTAACCACAGGGGTTTCTTCATTGGCAGACTCCCGCGTAGAGTGCTTTGCGCACTGAATTTTTTGTGATTAGATGTGCTTACTCGATTCAATTGCTTTTGAAGGAATAACCCGATGAAACCACTTTATGCTGCCCTGTGTGTTGCCGGTATCACTCTTGCTGCGTGTTCTCAGCAAGAAGAGCCTACCCCGGTTTACGCTCAGCCTGATTTTGACAAACGTGGCAACGCAAGCTGTATGGCTGGTTACGACCTGCTGACCACAGACAGCGGCGCCCTGGTTTGCGCCCCGGCAACTGCTGGCTAAATTTCAGCCACTGACTGAAATTTCGGGCGGTCCCTTTGGGGATCGCCTTTTTTGTTGCGAAGCACGTAGAAAACAATAGCCAACGCGACCAAACCCCCAATTCCGCCAACATCACTTGAATACTTGCAACCGCGAGGCTCTCTGGAAGCTCTCGGAGTTTCAGCGCTGGCACAGGGTAAATGGTGGGTCGTGAGAGGCTCGAACTCCCGACATCTTCGGTGTAAACGAAGCGCTCTACCAACTGAGCTAACGACCCGGTAAGGCGGGATTTAGACAATGCGCACGACAGGCGCAAGAGCCAAAACGCATTTTTTCAGATATTTTTTCTTTACCCAAAGAACCCACCTTTCCTACGGTGGAAAACGACAGAAATTGGAGGCCGGTACCCGCTGCGTTTCAGGGACATGTCTACCCCGAGAACTAGGGCGGAAATGGTTTGGTTGGCCCATAAATCTGCAAGCCCCTATGGACCTGACCCTGCCGTATGCCCGGGGGAAAGTGCCCTTTCGACTTAACCTTCGGCCTCGATTGCATTGATGCGACGCTCATTTTGAGCCAAAGCTGTTGCATGCGACACCTTGATCCCCGCCAAACATCCTGCTTTCTAACCGCGGTTCAAGCCGGAACAGTCAGAGCTGCGGCTGAGCAGATTGGATTGGAGCCCTCTACTGTCAGTCGCAATATTTCGGCATTGGAAACACATCTGGCAACCACTTTGGTTGAGCGGGGAAGATCCGGGATCAGACCAACAGAAGCGGGTATGCTTTTGGTGGCGTTCTTGAAACGTCAGATTGGCGAACTCGATCTTCTCCGGTCCGAATTTGATGCTCTTGCGCATATGAAACGGGGCAAAGTATCGATAGCGGTTGGCGAAGGTTTTGTCGGCGACTTGTTCGACAGGGCCTTGTCTGAATTTTCCTCAAAATACCCGGATATCTCTTTCGCCATAACAGTGGGGTCAACCGAACACGTTATGCACCAGGTCACGTCAGAACAGGCGCATCTAGGATTGGCTTATAATGTCGCCAAGGATCCGGTGATCAGAGTTGTGACATCTGCAACCCAGCCCCTTATAGCCCTGGTGCACACCAACGGCGTTTATGACAATTCGGAGCCTGTAGATTTGCTCGCTCTTGCAAAAATTCCCTGTGCCATACCACCAAAATCCTTTGGCATTGGGGCGATGATTACGACTGCAGAAGCCAAGCATGGTGTGAGGCTGCGCGCCGTTGTCGAGACTGGTTCAATTGCAGCGCTGAAGGCCTTTGTGCACAATGATATGGGCTGCACGATACTGCCAAGATTTGTTGTCGAGAGCGAGCTTTCATCCAAGACCATGACCGCGCGCCCGGTATCATCCATGATATTTGCAGATGGCGTGGCCTCGCTGGTTCGCAAAGAAGGACGGAAGTTGCCACAGGCCGCTGACCTTCTAGTGAAGCAATTGAAAAAGATGTCCGCCCTCACCCCATCGGCCTGATTGTTGCGCTCAGCGCAACGAAACTCTCCACTTACCGACATTCCTTGCTGTTGAATAATGGGCCATAGTTCTGGAAATTCATGTGACTAGAAGGATTGCCGGCGTGCAAATTGGACTTATCGGATGTGGCAACATGGGCGGCGGGATGGCGGCGCAACTGATCGAAAACGACTGCGAACTGATCTGCTATGACCCCAACCCTGAGACACTTAGTAAAATGCGTAACCTCGGGGCCATCTGCGCCGAGACAGCTTCGGAATTGGCTCAGATAGCGGACATCATCATCTTATCGCTGCCAAAAGCCACAGTGGTTGACGCCGTAATGCGCGACATTGTCAGTGATATCCGCCCCGATAGCATTGTCCTGGACACCTCGACATCCGAACCAGCCACGTCTCAGGCAATGGCAGTCTTGGGGGATGCACATGGTTTTTCATTTATAGATGGCCCGGTGAGCGGTGGACCGGCAGCGGCAAATGCTGGCACCATGACGATGCTGTTGGGCGGCAATGCATCCGCGATAAAACGGTTAACACCGGTGTTGGATATTCTTACCGCAAAGACAGTAATTGTCGGTGGGTCTGGCGCGGGTCATGCGGCCAAGATTGCCAATAACATGCTTTGTGCAGCCAATCTTGTTTTGCTCGGCGAAGCCGTGCGGCTTGGCCAAGCTGCAGGTGTCGCCGCCGAAGATCTGCTGCAGGGTATCAACGCCGGGTCTGGTCGCAGTGGGGTAAGCGAGGTGAACTTTCCCAAGTGGATCTTGAATAACGCCTTTAATTCAGGATTCACCATGGGGTTGATGCGCAAAGATGTCGGGCTTGCGCTTGATCTGGCCCAAGGAACTGGAGTGGACCTTAGCGGCTTTGCGCAGATCGCGGACATATGGCTGAACGCCTCGCGGGACATATCAGACAGCGCCGACTTCAACGAAATCGTTAAACATGACGGGAATGTGGACCATGATGTCTGATCGTAAGAAAACACTTTTGGATGCAATGGCAATGCTTGGGTTGGGTGAGCGTCCACAGAGCCTAATCGACGGTGTTCTGATGGACGGTGCGGGCGACACTGTGACAGTGGTGGACCCCTTCACCGAGCAGGACTTATTCTCCTATCCGGATGCAGATACCGCACTGTCAGTGCTGGCTTGCGACGCGGCCGAACGCGCCCAACTGGGCTGGGCCAAAGGCATTTCGGCGGCGCAACGCGGACAAATCATGCAAGATGTCTCTCGGTCAATTCTTGCAAATGTCGACCCACTTGCAACCATCGAGGCGATCATTGCCGGAAAACCCATCCGCGACTGCCGGATCGAGGTCGCTAAAGTGGCCGAAATGTTTGCCTATTACGCCGGTTGGGCAGACAAACTCCACGGAGAGGTCATACCGGTGCCTTCAGGGCATTTGAATTATACTCTGCGCGAACCCCTTGGCGTTGTCTTTCAAATCACACCATGGAATGCACCAATATTTACAGGTGGTTGGCAAATCGCACCTGCCATAGCAACCGGCAATGGGGTGGTTATCAAGCCAAGCGAGCTGACGCCCGTCACCACCGTCGCACTGGTAAAACTGGCAGAAACTGTAGGTCTTCCGACTGGGCTGGTGAATGTACTTTGTGGTCTTGGCCCGACCGCTGGCCAGGCTGCCATCAGTCATCCTGCGATACGCAAAGTGATCTTTGTAGGCTCTCCCGAAACAGGTCGGCGCGTCGCGGTTGCGGCAGCCTCGGCTTTGAAACCCGCGGTGTTGGAACTGGGCGGAAAATCGGCAAATATCGTCTTTGAGGACGCCAATTTGGAGCATGCCTGTCTGGGCGCGCAGGCGGCGATCTTTTCCGGCGCTGGGCAAAGCTGTGTCGCCGGGTCCAGGCTGCTGATCCAGAAGTCCGTCTATGAAGACATGCTGGCGATGCTGTCTACCGGTATGAACACCATCACGTTAGGCGATCCGCTGGACGAGGAAACGGAGATCGGTCCGATCAGCAACGCCCGTCAATTTTCGCATGTCACCAGCATGATCGGCGCAGCACGTGATGCCGGTGCATCTGTTCTGTCTCGCAGCACACAGCATAGCCAAGGCTATTTCGTGCCGCCAACTGTACTTCGAGATCTGTCAAACTCTGCCAAAGTTGCGCAAGAAGAGATTTTTGGACCGGTTGTCTGCGCAATCCCCTTTGAAGATGAGGCCGAAGCCATCGCCTTGGCCAATGACAGCTCCTTTGGCTTGGCCGGTGCGGTCTGGACTGCCGATGTAGGGCGCGCGCATCGAATGGCCGAAGGAGTTCGTGCCGGAACATTTTGGATCAACAGCTACAAAGCGATCCACGTCTCTTCACCCTTTGGTGGGTCCCTGAACTCGGGATTTGGCCGATCCAGCGGGACCGATGCCTTATTGGAATACACGTCGGCCAAAAGCGTCTGGCTTGACAGCGCGCCTAAACCACGCATCGCATTCGGCTATGTCTCTTGAGGGTGATTTATGAAACTTATCAATGATATACACGCCTTACTAAATACTACACCAGACTTAACGAAGGTTCTGAACTTAGGCCACTTCGCGGATTTCCCTGCATTGGCCGGAACCCTACTCGCCAGCAGTTGTAGCAACCCCGCGCTCGGTGAAGTGGTCCGCAACGTATATGACAGTGATCCCATTCTGGTAGAGATGTCGTGTTATGACATCGCCGAAACCGCACGTCGTAATTTTGAGCCCGGCGGGCCTGCTGCTACAGTTCTGTTTGCACGCGGCGTCCATGCTATTATGGGGCACCGCGTTGCGCATAAACTTTGGTCTGACGGCAACACGGCGCTGTCTCTCGCAACAAAATCCAGCTTTGGGCGCGCGTTCTCAACGGATATTCACCCCGCTGCGCAGATTGGCCCAGGCCTTTGGCTCGACCATGGCTTGGGATTTGTCGCGGGTGAAACCGCTGTCATCGCCGAGGACGTTTCAATCTGGCATAACGTCACCCTTGGCGGCACATTGAATGACAGCGGATCCCATCGTCATCCTCATGTCGGTCGTGGCGCGGTTATAGGCGCAGGTGCGATGTTATTGGGCGGCATCACCATTGGGGCCAATGCCAATATTGCTGCTGGGTCGATTGTTGTGCAAGACGTTCCCCCAGGTGCACTTGCCGTTGGACACAAAGCCCGAATCCAGGGCGAGGCCCAAATTAGTTTCAGCCCCAAGCCGGAGATCCCATAATGAATGCGTCCTTTGGCATTGATCATCCGCTGCTTGCAACTAACGACATCGAAGGACTACGTAAAAGGCTGATATCACTGGGGTTTAACATGACCGCCATCGGGAGACACCCATGGGGTACCAGCACCAGCCTTGCAATGTTCAACGGGTGTTTGATTGAAATTATGGGCATATATGACGAAGCCCTTTTGGACGAGGTCCCCTCTGGCAATTTCCGCTTTGGTCGTCATGTTTATGAGCATCTTCAGATCCGTGAGGGGGTTGCGTTATCGGCCTTGCACAGCACCGATTCAATTGCCGATGCCCGAAAGGCAGGGGCCGCAGGTTTCACAGTTGCTGGGCATCTTGAATTTGGTCGTAATGTGATCCTGCCAGATGGGACCGAAGGGCGAACCAAAACCACCCTCGCGTTGCTTCCTGACGAAAAGTTCCCGCGCCTGTCACTGTTCCTTTGCCAACAACATCGCCCTGAATTGATCTATGTGCCTGAATGGTTGGAGCATCCAAATAAAGTCATTGGAATATGTGGGGTCAACATACTGGCAGACAATCAATTTCACGCTGAATTAAAGGCACAGTTTGAAGGTATATATAAAAATTGCAATTGGATAAATGGTGGATTTCAATGCCAGACGGCCAACGGCACCATCCGTATACTGGAGATCGATACATTCGAACAGGTCATCGGACCTCTTCCCGATGGGTTACGAAAGGACAATTCGCCCTGCATCGCGGGCATGGATTTAGTCATGTCCGATCCAAATATGATGCATGAATTCCTAAAGAAATCCAACATTGAATTCCGTATCATCGAAAATGGATTTACACTTACAAATCCGTCATTGACCGCGAATACAATCCTACGAATGTTCAATAAATAAGCGATTTTCACGCACATCTGCTTGCTCACTGACGATATTTCTCGCTGTCAGTTTAAGCGTGATCAATAGCCATCAGGCCCCCGTCCGTCACATCCAGACCATTAAGAATTTAACTCAATTCAATTAAAATGATTAATCTTTCGCCCAGTTTTCGCCACAAACAAACCGCTTCAGCACTGCATTTATTGACCATACCTTAACACAATCCCAAGTTTGGAAATTTGCTTGGGAATTAAGTCATGTGTCCAAAGCCCAGCCAGAATGCTGTGCAGTGCTTCTCTGCATATGAGGAGAACTCGGTTTTTGGCAGTGTTTCTCAAAATGAGGTCAATCAAATATGACAAGTATCAATTCCAATTCAGGTGCGCTGACCGCGCTGCAAATGCTTGGGGGAACCGTCGAGCAAAGAGAGGTCGTCCAGGAAGATATCGCGACCGGAAAAGAGGTAGACACAGCAAAAGACAACGCCGCACTGTGGGCCATTTCACAAGTTATGGAAGTAGATGTAGCTGGATTCGCTGCTGTTTCTGGTTCCCTAACCCTGGGCGAGGCAACTGCATCGGTGGCCGCAGTCGGCGCCGAACGGATGACTGACGTATTATTGGAAATGAAACAGCTGACCATAATAGCTGGCAGCGGTGCCGTGGATTATGGCAAAATCGAAGCCCAGATGGCCCAGAAAACGGAACAGCTGAATTCGATTATTTCCTCGACACAGTTCAACGGTGTAAACCTGCTTAAGACGGATATCGACGGGGCTGGAAACTCGTCGCTTACGATTGCATCATCGATGGATCGAACTGGGTCATCGGCGGCCAATCTTGCGACTATTTCCGTCGACAGTCTTAACTTTGAAGGAAGTACCAGCTTCGACATCAACAACCGAACCGCGATAACGGACCCCGCCAGTGCCCAAATGGCGCTCAGTGAAATCGAAGGTTTTTTGAATTTTGCGATCGAGGGCGCAGCCTCCCTTGGGGCCAGTGCGAGTAAAATATCGAGTCAGAATGACTTTATTGGCAAACTATCAGACAGCATGGAACTGGGTATCAGTGCGATAACGGATACTAACATTGAGCAAGCCTCTGTTCGTCTTGCCACCCTCAATGCTCAGCAACAACTCGGCGGTTTATCACTCTCTATTGCAAATGCATCGCCACTTAGTTTGCTAGCACTTACCTAACACATATTTGGGCCGGGATCTGTCCCGGCCCGTCCATCTTTCAGTAGTCAGAGAGTCAGCAAAGGCAGCCAGACATGATTGAATTCCTGGTAGACCGCGATACCGAGGCCTTCGAAAAAAGCCGCCACTGACATGGGTGGTACCTCTGAAAACCTGCGGCTTCTTACAGCAGATGTTACTGATGAAAAGTCCCCAATGGGCCATCAAGGCCGACCAGAGAAAATTGCACATTCGGTAATTTTTCTGGCCTCCAAGTAAAGCAGCTTTACCACTGGCACCACGTTCTTGGCTGATGGCGGGATGAACATCTAAAAAGTGCACCCTTGCCCATATAAAACGTAAGCGTCCGGTCTGACCGCCCTATGGAGCGGTTTTCCATGGCAGTAGATCATCGACGCGGTTGATCTTGTAGTCTGGAATGCGGGCAAGGGTATCGGCGAGCCATGCCTGCGGATCGATACCGTTCAGTTTGGCGGTTTCGATCAAGGTGTAGGCGATGGCAGCAGCCTTGCCGCCAGTCTGTGATCCGACAAACAGGTAATTCTTGCGCCCAATGGCGACGGATCGCATCGCCCGCTCAGCCGTGTTGTTGTCCAGCTCCAAGATGCCGTGGTCGAGGTAGGGCCTGAGCCGTGCCATGCGCGTCAGGGCATAGCGAATTGCACCAGCCAATGGCGATTTGCCAGAGATACTTGGCAACTGAGCGTGCAACCAGACTTCCAGATCGTCAAAGATCAATTTGGCTTTGGCTTGCCGGATATCAGTCCGTCGATCTGGTGGCGATCCACGCGCGTCCTTCTCGACCGCGTAGAGCTGTGCGATGCGCCCGATGGCTTCATCTGCGATAGCCGAACCTTGAGCCCTGTGGATGTCGACGAACTTGCGCCTGACATGGGCCATGCAGGCAACCTCGCGGATATCGCCGGAGCGATAGAGGTCCTCGAACCCGGCATATCCATCCGCATGCATCCAGCCTTGGTATCTTGCGAGGTGGTCCTTGGGATGTTGCCCTTTGCGGTCTGGCGAGAACTGATACCAACTTGCGGGCGCAACCTCGCTTCCCCAAGGTCGTTCATCCCTGCCATAGGCCCAGAGCCGCGCCGTTGCGGTTTTTCCAGTGCCAGGTGCCAGCATCTTAACGGGCGTGTCGTCTGCAAAGATCGCTTGCCCGGCCAGAACATGCCGCCCGATGGCATCCGCCAGTGGCTCCAGAAGGGCTGTGGATTTACCGACCCAGTCAGCCAGCGTTGAACGGTCGATATCGATCCCCTCGCGGTCGAAGATGCCGCTTTGGCGGTAGAGTGGCAGGTGATCGGCGTATTTATTCACCAACACATGCGCCAGCAGGCCCGGACCAGGGCGGCCCCGTTCGATAGGGCGTGATGGTAATGCGGCTTGTGTGAAGGCTTCGCAGCCTGAACAGGCAAAGCGTGGCCGCACGATGCGGTTCACGATAAAGCGTCCGGGAACGTATTCCAGCTCTTCGGTTACATCCTCGCCCAGACGGCGCAGTCCACCACCGCATTGGGGACAATCGTCGTCGCCAATGGTCAGCTCGACTTCCATGCGTGGGATATGATCCGGGATGGGGCGGCGCTTTGGCTTGTCTTTCGGTTCTTCGTCGGGAAGGCGCAGCTTTGCCGTCATCTTGGCAACCGCGATCTCGCTCGTTTCCAAGGCCAGTTGAAGTTGCTCGATACTCTCTGATGACGACCCAAACCGATGGTTGCGTTGACCTGCCAACTGATGCCGTAGCTTCTCAATCAGGACCGCTTGCGACTTAACTTCGGCCAGCAAAAGCGCCGTGAACTGTCTCAGTTCATCAGGGTCTTCGGGCAGAGATTTGGACACGTCCAGCATGGCTGAACCATAGCAAAACAGCGGCGCGACGGGAATCCCGTCCGCGCTCAGTTTGCGGATTTATCCTGCTTTGAGCGGCGTCCAGCTGCGTTGTGGCAGACGCCAGTCAATGCCCTCCAGCAGCATCGCCAACTGGGCGGCTGTCAGGGCGATCTTGCCCTCCTTGGCTGATGGCCACACGAAACGACCCTTCTCAAGTCGTTTGCTGAACAGGCACGCGCCCTGGCCATCCCACCAGATGATCTTGATCAGATCACCGCGCCGCCCACGGAACACAAACAGATGCCCCGCAAACGGATCCTGCTTCAGCGTTTGCTCGGCTTGCGCTGCCAGCGTCGTGAAGCCACGCCGCATGTCGGTCACACCGGCGGCCAGCCACACCCGTGTGTTCGCCGGAACAGGGATCATGCCGAAAGGCCCCGAATGAGCCGAGCCAATGCTTCGGGATCGTAACTACCGATGATCTTCAGGCGATGGCCGCCCGCGATATCGATCTCAATCGCGCTATACACGGAACTGGGAGCACGTGCCGAGGCCGTGTCGTTGGCACCGGACCGATCAACAATCTCAACTGGAAGAAAGCACGGCGTCTCAGCAACCTGTTCTTCAACGATCTCCAGATCAGGCGCAAACTGGGGTTCACGCAACCATTTGTGGATCAGATTGGCATTCATTGCATACCGCCGAGCAACTTGTGCGACGGATACACCCGGCGCGCATGCTTGCCCGCAGATCGAAACCTTTTCCTCATCCGACCAGAACCGCTTCTTCTGACCCTTCTTGCCCGCCATATCTGCCCTCAAGATGTCCACTATCAATGGTGGACACTATCAACACACTCTATGACTCGTCAGAGCAGGCTCACCGGACGCTTACACAAAAGCCGCATGGATGCCGTCAGGGGACCCGCGGTGGACCCCCACAGCCACGCCCCCCCGTCGCGGCCTGATCAAGACCACCAAGGTGAACCAAATCCAGAAATCGATCCGCGTGCAATGCATGCAAGCTCCAGCCCATTGTGGTCATTGCTTGCCCAGAAACGATCCGCACCCTACAGATCACAGCATGAAACTGAACAGTCTTGCCCTTGCTGCCATCACAATGGCTCCCTGTGCTGCGAAGGCGCATCCGCATATATTTGTCGACACCGCCTTGAAGGTGCTTGTCATGGATGACGGGCAGCTTGAGGCTGTAGAGGTCACCTGGGCATATGACGAGTTCTATTCACTGCTGATCTTTGAGGATCTGGGATTGGATGCGGATTACGACGGAGAGCTGACGGCGGAAGAGCTGGTGAAGTTGCAAAGTTTTGATTTGCAGTGGAGCGAAGACTACGACGGAGACAGTTATTTGATACGGGACGGGGTGCCGCTGGTGCTGAGTGGTGCGGAGCATTTGGAGACGGTCGTTTCGGGCGGGCGCATCACTACGCGCCACCGTAGAACGCTGGTGGAACCGGTTGCGGCGGACGGAGTGGTTTTCAAGGCCTATGACCCCACCTACTATACAGCATATACTTTGAACCTGGATTTTGAAGTCACTGGCGGCTGCACCGGCGAAGCGACCCCGCCAAATCTGAATGCTGCCTACGATAAAGTGGAAGAGCTGCTGTATTCTATTCCCGCTGACCAGGTGAATGAGGTCTATCCTGAAGTTGGCGAAGCATTTGCCGAAACAGTGAGGCTCAGTTGCGGAGATTGGTAATGCGTGGCGGTGTGCGCTTAGTCGCAGCAGCAGTTGCGATCCCCTTGATCTGGATGTGGGGTTTTGGCGGTTCCGAAACTATCCTTGCCTGGGCAGCGGATGGTCAACGTGATGTGCAGAATGCCATGGCCAGGAGTTTGCGTGCGCTTCGCACCAAAGAGCCGGGGGTCCTCGCGGCACTGCTGGCCTTGTGTTTCTCCTATGGATTTTTTCATGCGGCTGGTCCGGGGCATGGCAAGCTGGTGATTGGAGGGTATGGCCTGGGAAAACCTGTGCCATTACTGAAGCTTGCCGGGGTATCAGTTGTGGCATCTCTGGCGCAGGCGGCCATGGCGGTCTTGCTTGTCGTTGGTGGGCTAACCCTGTTGGATTGGAGCAGGGAACAGCTGACCAGCGCGGCGGATGACGTTCTGGCGCCCTTGTCTTACGGGCTGATCTCACTTGTCGGTCTGTGGCTGCTGATACGGGGCCTAAGGCGGCTGATCTCTAGTCGGGCATCAGCGCCGCATAACCACGATGCTCATGGCCACGAACACCACGGTGCACATGATGGCGAAACCTGCCCATCCTGTGGTCACCGGCATGGACCGACAGCAGAAGAGGCTGCAAATGTGTCATCTCTTAGGGACGCGTTGGCCATAATTGGCGCTGTGGCGGTTCGGCCTTGTACAGGAGCCCTGTTTTTGTTGCTTATGACCTGGCGCATGGGAATTCTGTGGGCAGGGATCGCCGGCACCTTTGCCATGGGGCTCGGCACCGCCATGCTCACTGTCGCGGTAGCGGTTGCTGCGGTGACAGTGCGCAAAGGGGCGTTGATGAAAGTGCAGGGGGCAGGAGCGGTGCGGGCGGCTGCGATGCTAGAGATTCTTGCCGGGGCTGTGGTTGCTGTGCTTGCCAGTCAGGTTTTATTACGGGCGCTTTAAACTGCACTTTGTTCTCGGCTGGACAATCCAAAGTGCAAGCTAATCTCATAGCTTGAGACCCGCTCAGACAACTGAAAAGAAAAACTGAAATGTACG
>ENA-OSET01004208-OSET01004208.1-sediment-metagenome-genome-assembly--contig:-NODE-4208-length-12858-cov-15.290744_pt1 | contig 12858 bp, 11 predicted proteins | sample MGYA00237882_ERZ534229 | MGnify/ENA primary metagenome ERZ534229 (study PRJEB26408, sample SAMN06266212) | sediment metagenome | isolation source: Hudson Canyon methane seep mesocosm | place...
AACAAAGTCAATATCTGTATAGAAATCGCCCTGCCATTCGCTATTAAATGTCGCATCCCATACCCCATACCCCTCAACATTTATCCCACTAATACCTATTACTTCAATGTCTGAATCATTGAATTCAATTGTTGCCGCATAGACAGGTGCAGTAAATACAGCTGACAACGCTAATAATACGGTTGCGATAATTTTATTTTTCATAAATAGACCTTGAGTTTCTAATTAAGGTTAAGCGCTTAGCTTATTACGACGGTGTGATTTAAAGCCAATCAAACCAAAACCCGCTAACATCAATGCCAATGTGCTTGGTTCTGGAACGGGAGAGGTAATAGAAGGCCATTCAACATATTCATAGTTGACTTCAAACAGACTTGCATATTCCCATGTGGGGTCAATATTAACAGTTACATCAGATATCTTTGCTCCAGCGGTTGTCCACCCACTAGATGTATTGCCATATGTATCTGTAGCAGTAACCATTTCTATCATTATGCCTTCATAGATATCCACATACATTGATTGAGAACCAGTTTCTGAATGGTAAATATCTGTAGCAAAATAAGAATCATAATTTAAATATAATTGATTTTCGTAGAGCCCCTCTTCATCGTACGCATCTTGCGTGACCTCAAGCCAAGTAAACGCTGATGCTGAAGAATCTTTTCCCGAAACTGTGGTAGTAATCTCGCCATTATCATCCACATACTCCACCATACCTTGAAGATCGTTACCATCAATATTGATTACTGATGTATAGCTGAGTGTTATAGGTATTTCATCAAAATAAAAATCAGAAAGAGGGGTTACATAGACATCGAACCCATACTCTGTATTGCTGGAAGCACTTGAATAATAATAAGGGTCACTGTTATAACCAAATTCACTACTATAATCGTAAGAGCTTTGTGCAGAAATATAGGCGGAAGATGATTCAATTCCTACAGGGGCACCTAAGTAGCCCCCTGATGGATAGCCAGAATAAACAGATAAACCAGACCCAGGTATAACGTCGTCGTGATTATATGCCTGAACTTCTGATAAGTAATAATAATTATCACTTTCAGTGCTGGCACTAGCATCTGAAATTGTAGTCGCGTGCCCTGGCGTAACAAACGAGAATACTACTAAACCCAGTGTAATAAATCTAACTTTCATGATCTTTATTTCCAATTCAGATTATGCACTTAGCTTGTTACGACGGTGTGATTTAAAGCCAATCAAACCAAAACCCGCTAACATCAATGCTAATGTGCTTGGCTCTGGTACAGGAGATACTTGATTCCAAGATACGAATGTTCCAGCAGCATCTTGAGCAGCAACATCACCAACATAACCAATGCCATATAGCGCATCAAGAGTATCTACATCACCCGCTGCTTCAGAATAGTTTAAAAAACCACCACCATCAAAACCAAGGAAAGTAGTTCCATCAACATCAAGGTTTACTTGAGCCACGGTAAACCCAATACATAGTGTAGAGAGAGTACACCCCACGCCTAAATCAGGAATGAAATCTGCATCTGAACCTTGAAGCTCACCACCCGATGTAAAAAGATTCATCATCGAATCGCCTGTTGCTATGATGAAGTCCCACTCATATGTGTCAGTTTGCCAATCTTGATTGAATGTAGCGTCATATGTACCATACCCGTCAACAAAGATACCGCTAATTCCCGTTATAGCCCCTGAACCATCCATGTCTACCGTCGCTGCATTCGCTGATGAACTAATACTTAATATGGCAGCAAAAAATATAGATGCAGTAATCTTCATGTTTTTTATGAAATTCATTTTTTTCTCCTAAATTTATAGTTCTATCCAATAACAGATTGAAAAGGACTTTTATTGTGACCTTTGACACCATATCAAAGCACACGATATTTAATTGACAGTTCCATTATTGTGCTATTTATTGAACCATCTCTACAATCAAAGTACGCTCTTGTAAAATTCTTTACTATAGGGGAAAACCCTATAGTGAGATCCATAGGTGACGTTCTAATTATCTAGAGGTCTACAAATCTCCCAAATAAATGTACCACGACTATATGATTGATTCTATTGTACTTTGGTACACCATACTTTAGAGGGGGGTACACAAAACATAGGAGGGGGGATAGAGTTCAGCTACAAAAAAATCCGCAGTAAACTAAATCACTGCGGCTTTATTCAATCAACAAATGTCTCGTCAAACAAGACTCCTTCGATTGATAATCCAGATATTCTAATTACTGTCTAATCAGAGAGATTAAGGACAGTTGAAAAAGCTGGGCACTAAAACTGACTAATAAAAATAAAATGCTTTTCCTATTAATTTTTTCATAAAATCTCTTTACCTAATTAAGACGTTTTTACGCTAAATAATCTTACGACGACGGTATGACATAAAGCCAACCAAACCAAGCCCTGCCATCATTAAAGATAGAGTGCTTGCTTCAGGAACCGGGGATATATAAGCGACATAATCAGGGTTAATTTCATAAGAAAAACTCAAACTCATCCCTTGCAGAGTCAAATATTCAGAAGTCGCACTAGCAGCGACAGTGTAAATACCATTAGTTGATATACTTGAGCCACCATTCAATGTGAAGTAATCGCTTGAATCGGGGATAAGGTATTCATTATAGATGGAAGTGATTTCAAGAACCTCACCATTACCCTGAACAGGAACATTGTATGATTGACCTTGGTATTCATAATCGCTTGTTTGTCCAAATCCAGTGTTATTGCTTACAGAATCAACATCTCCCGAAATGCTAAATTCTGCACTCGCTTCAGGAAATGTTGATGTATAACTGTCGAATTGTGCGAGGTTAACTACATAATCATAGGTAGTGCCATCGTATTCATAAGGACTATAACTGATACTTGTTGGCGCTGTGTTGCTATCTCCAGTCGCTGTATAGGTCCCGTAATTAAATGCATCGTTCGTGACTAGATAATCACTTTGTGAAAATAAAAGCCTGAAACTTACCGATGAAAAAATAAACTCATCTCCCGTATCTGGGTTCAGGCCTCCATTCATTAGTGAGTTCAGATCAATAATTGTAGAGAAATCCGAGTCATGTGTAGCTGTCGTGAGTTCTTGGTCAATGCTGTAATATTCACTGACAGTTGCTGCATTTGCTGTTGGGATAAGACCAAGCGAAGCTAGTACTAGAGTTGTTTTTATTAATTTCATTTGATAGTCCCTTATTCCATAAATTTTACCGATATCTTAGAATTGGCTCAGAATAAAAAAACATGAGGGAATCCCCTATTTTAATTTATATTTATAAAGACCTAGAAAAATAAGAACGAATAAGACAGCGAGCACATCCACACTGAGATCTATTAAATCAGGTGATCGCCCTGGCAAATAACTTTGATGCCACTCATCCATGACGGCGACAGTAGAAACGCTGATAAAGACAAGTACTTCACGCCTCATATCAAATGCCAACCAAATCAAAATGGTTAATGTGCCAAAAAAACCTGCATGCACAAATTTATCGATAGGTGATGGAAATAACCCCACTGCAACAGGTTGTGCCCCCACAATAAATAAGCTTGAAACTAGCATTATCGTGATCAGCAATAACGCTGCTCTGACCCAGGATTTTGACAGATTCGCTGTAAATTTTAGTTTGAAAATAGTGTAATACCCGTTAATGCAACATTATCTAGGCTAATAGGCATTATTGTCTTTGAACACAACGACGATCGTTCTAAATACTATCCATAAATCCAGATAGACAGACCAATGGCGTAAGTAATCTAAATCATATTCAATGCGTTTTTCCATTTTATGTAACGTGTCCGTTTCACCTCGATAGCCATTCACTTGTGCCCAGCCTGTCACACCAGGCTTAACCATATGACGCACCATATAGCCCTTGATCAACTTTCGATATTCTTCATTGTGTGACACGGCATGAGGTCTCGGCCCCACCACACTCATACAGCCTTGTAAAACATTCAGAAACTGGGGTAATTCATCGAGAGATGTTTTGCGAATAAATCGGCCAAGCGGTGTAATCCGATCATCGTCTTTAGTGGCTTGCTTCACTAGACCGCCATCATCATGCATTCGCATTGATCTGAATTTATAGACTAAAATTTCATTTCCATCCAAGCCATATCGTTTTTGTTTAAACAAAATTGGGCCAGGTGAAGTCAGCTTGATAGCTGCAGCAAGAATTAACATTACAGGTGAAATTAAGATCAATATGCTCGTTGCTAATACAATGTCAGTAATGCGTTTAATGATGCCATTCAATCCAAGAAAGGGAGACTCACAGATCCCTACAACAGGTATGCCATTCATCGAATCAACCCTTGCCTGAATCATGTCAAATATAAAAAAGTCAGGCAGAAAATAAATTGATACGGTCGTATCTCTCAAATCATCTAGAAACTTTAAAATACGGGGTTGAGAAGCCATCGGCAGAGCGATATAAACATTGTCTATATTATTTTCTCGACAATAATCTGCAACTTTTGACATTTTTCCTAACAGTGGTACCTGCTTAGTTAAATCTAAACGTGGTGGGTCACGGTCATCGAAATACCCTACTATTTCGACCATACTCATATTATCGCCATTGACTCGTGATACAAAACTACTCGCTAGCTCTGTCACGCCAATAACGATGGCTTTTTTGTTGCCTGCACGAAGGAGCTTGATACTGCCTACAAACATTTTAAGCGCGACACTCAAAACAAACACCATTATCGGCATCAACATCAACCAATACATCAATACTTCCGATGGGAAATATTTAAGCGTATCCGTTCCAAACCCTAAAGCAAGAACAAGTACGCCGATCATCAGCCATGAAGTAAATATTTGTCTGGCAAATCGCTGAACCGTCGAGGTAACCCATTCACCTGGGAAAGTAATTATAAAGATGAGTAACGATAGAATGACATAGCGTTCATCAATAATGTCACCCACTATTACTGCAGAAAGTAATAGAGCACAAACAGAAAGTATTGGTTCAACTGAATGTTTTATCAATGAAGCTATAGACAAGTTACCTTGGGTCAAGTGAGGTAGTGACGACATGAAGGCAGTTATTTCCTGTGTTTTTAGTTTAGATAAAAGATCTAAATTACTTTCGTCTGCATTTGTATTGCAAACATTAGTAAGGCATTGCCATCGGGCAATTCAAGTTTCCGACGAATGTTTGCTCGATGCGCTTCAATTGTTTTAATACTACGATTATTATTCTTGGCAATGTCACTTGTTGTTTTTCCTTGCCCTAATAACAGTAATACTTCCAGTTCGCTAGCAGTAAGCTTATCGATAAGTATGGTGCTAGCATTAGCATCACTCGTTTTAAGTCTTTGTTTGATCGTGTCACTAACAGCTAACTCACCCTGCATAATAGCTCGAATACTACTAATGACCGTCTCTGATGCTTCTTGTTTCATAATATAGCCGTTAGCGCCAGAATGGATCGCTCGCTCAGCATAGAGTATTTCATCATGCATAGAAATAACTAATGTAGGTAATTGAGGATGATGTATCCGTATAGATTTTAACAACTCAAAGCCTGACGAGCCGTTGAGTGATATATCAATTAAAGCAATATCAATTTCGCTACCATATTGCTTTAAGATAGTAACTGCATCAGCAACATTATCAGCATCATGTGATACGTTCATATCAGGCTGACTATTAATCAGCATGCCCATGCCTTGTCTGACAATGTGGTGGTCGTCGACAAGCATAACGTTTATTTCACTCTCCTTCATATCCCTATCCCTGTCCTTAGATTAACTTTCGACTACGTTAAACCTACCTCAACACTAAACCCGCCATTTACCGGTTTAAGAAACTTCAAGTCTGCTTTTATAAGACTTGCCCGGTAATGCATCGTCTTTAATCCTATGCCATTGATTGTACCACTCTGATATTGTTCCAAGTCAAATCCAATGCCATTATCACTTATCGTTAAAACGACTCTGTCCTGTTGCTGTAGTAGCGAAATGATAATTTCTGTAGCCTTGCCATGACGAATGGCGTTGTTTGTTGCTTCCTGAGCAATGCGATATAAATTAAGTGCTATGACCTGTTCTTCTACTAATACAGTTTGATTTGATTTATACAGACATTTTATTAAAAAGGTTTCTGTTATATTTTTTGATAGACTTTCTAAAGCTGCACTTAAACCATTGGACTCCAACTCGATAGGGAGTAAGCCTCGCGCAAGGCCTCGAATATCAGTGATAATTTCATTGACATTCTTCGTCAATGTTGTTGCTTGTAGCGCTAAATCAGATTGTGTTTGACTCAGTTGTTGCTCGATGAGTTTCGCCTGAAAAGCCAGTCCTACTAACTTCTGACCGACACCATCGTGTAATTCTTGCCCAATTACCCGCTGTTGGTCCTCAGTCATTGCAACTAGTTCAGCCTCTAATTCTCTATGCTGAGTGACATCGCGTCCTAATCCAATCACGCCATAAATATTACCATCACTATCCTTTAATGGTGCTTTAACTAGATCGATTAACACTTTACGTCTGTCAGGATAGCTTACCCAAATCTCTTCTCTGACTAGCATGGAACGGGCCGACAGTACTTTCTTATCCATCTGTGCAATAAAAGGATCGATGTCATACCCAAAAACTTGCTGATAATTTCTGCCAACAATGTCACTTTCTTGTTGTCCTGCAAAAAGCTCAAATGCCCGATTACATACAATAAAGGCACCCTCTCTATCCTTAACAAAGATTAACTCGGGATTGGCATCAATCATCGAACGTAAAAAAGCGCGTTCATTTTCCGTTTCCAGTCTTTTTTCTGCCAATGCTACTTCACTGCGTTTACGTACTGTCAGTAAGGAACACTGATAAGCGGCTCGTTGATGGCTCTGAAGATCGGCTAACTGAAATCGTGTGGCTGACTGATAAAAAACACACAATACGCCTAATGGTTGTCTGAATAAATTGAGGATAGGCACACTGAGAGCACCTCCCCATGGGGATAAACCTTGCTCAAATGTAGACCAAAGTTCTTTATTCTCAAGTGAGCTTGTCATCTCAGACTTTGTTAAACAATGGACAACAGGGGAACCTACGTCATCTAAACTGATTGTTTCTAAATCAAAGAGCAATTCATCCGGCAACTCATGATGAGCAATAAGATTCAGTTCTGTCGAGTCTTCATTAAGAAGCAATACCGCGCTATAACAACCAGGTATGTCATCAACCACTTCATCACACTGCATTTGCAACAATTGCTGTAGTGATAATGATGCATCAGATAGTAAGTCATTCATACGGCTACTTGCAGCTTTCCATTCTGCTTGCTCACGTTGGACATTGCTCGCAGCAACAGCCAGGCCTGTGATTGATAAACTGAAGATAAATACCCACAAATCAGTTGGCACCTGTAAAACCTTGCCTGCAAAAAAGCCAACACCTAACAAATGACTACTAAAAGCGGACATAAAGATTAAAAAAACACCCGCATGCACAGCGCTTAGACCAACATATAAAGCACCCCATACGACCAATGGGAAGAATATGACAGGGGAAATATGATTCACTGGTTCAATAATAAAGAGGTTTGTAAAGACTAAAACACAACTCATTGCTATAGCGGATATCCATGCTAAATAACGCTGATTATGCTTTGTGTTGGTATATTTTTTATCTGCCCACAATAATAATGGTGGCACAAGTAACAGTACACCTAAGGCGTCACCCATTAACCAATAAATACCACTAAAAATGAATTGTTCAGAAATAACGCCACCGAAATACAGCCAAGTGACACCATTCACAGCTGAAAACAAGGGTCCAACGAGTGCTCCCCAAAACAATAAAACAATGAGGTTCTGCGGGCTTTCCATACTCTTTTGAAAACGATTTAAATGCATCATTCCCCACCAAGAAATAAAAGCGGCACCCGTTCCACTAATGATCATTCCAGGAATAATTCCTAGCGGTGTTGACACGAATAACTCTTCTATAAGCACACCCACTGCGATTGCTGGGAGTATTTTGGGGCCATAAATTAACATTGCAGCGAGCGCTATACCCGAGGCGGGCCAAACTAGTGTGACAGTATAATTGGCAAGTTCAAATACATGACCTAATTGCGCTGTAAAAAAATACGCAACGGCCACAAAGAACATTACTCGTTTGGGGATTATTGGGTAGTCTAAATTCAACTGTGAGCTCTCATGCTTTATCTTCCATATATAATTATGACTTAATCTAAGCCATTCCCCTATATTCGACAACAAAATTGTTATTAACAACAGCTTGGATTATTGTGGCATATCTAAATTAATACTATTAGATTTTAATTTGAAAAAGAAGCCATTAATTATGCCTAAGACTCCCAAAATTCGTAAATGCCTCTTTCCTGCCGCAGGTTATGGAACGCGGTTTTTACCTGCGACCAAGGCAATGCCGAAAGAGATGCTTCCAATCGTGAATAAACCACTTATTCAATATGGTGTAGAAGAAGCATTAGAAGCCGGTATGACTCAAATTGGTTTTATCACAGGCCGTGGTAAACGTGCTATTGCTGACCATTTTGATAATAACTATGAGCTTGAACATCAAATAAAAGGCACGTCGAAAGAAAAGTGTTTAGATGATATTCGTAATGTGATGGATAGTTGTGACTTTGTGTTTATGCGTCAACGTGAGATGTTGGGTTTAGGTCATGCTATTTTGACTGGCGAGCCGATGATTGGCACAGAGCCATTTGCAGTTGTGCTTGCTGATGACTTATGTGCAAAACCAACAGACAGTGATGATTTACGTGCTTTAGGGCAACTATCAGCTCTATATCAGCGCTACCAATGTAGCATTATTGCGATTGAAGAAGTACCGTTCGAAGACACCGAAAGCTACGGTGTTATTTCTGGTAAAGAAATTGCTGATGGTATTTATCAAGTCACCGACATGGTTGAAAAACCAAAACCTGAAGATGCCCCTACCAATATGGCGATCATTGGTCGTTATATTCTGACACCTGAAATCTTCACCTATTTACGAAATACCCCTCCAGGTCGAAATGGTGAAGTACAAATCACCGATGCTTTAAAAGCATTAGCCCAAGACCGACAAGTATTGGCCGTCAAGTTTAAAGGGCGCCGTTTTGACTGCGGCAGTGTTGAAGGTTTTGTAGAAGCAACTAATTATTATTATGAACATGACTATAAAGATGATTCTGATAATGTAGTTGAAATCGATTCTGAAAAACTAGCTGTCTCAGCATAACGGTTCACACTGGGAATAACGTATTAATTCGACCCAAAGACCTTAGCTTATAACAACCGAATAATAACTTTAAATTTCAATAATATAGGAATATTGTGCACAATAAAGTGCACAAAACACTACTGTTAAACGAATGACCGATTTTGGCACATCAGTGAGGAATCATTCAAAGGTCGCTATTCGAGCCCAAGTAGACCGCTAGATTATTAAATCTCAAGATTATAGGCTGGCTATAAATTCCTACAGGATTATTAGACCATAACACCACAGCCTTAGCTTAATTTTTACATAGCCAAGATAAATATTTCTAACCTGATCTATTTATTAATTAATTACCCGTTGAGAGTGCTGGGTAATAAATCCAATTATCACGACTTCTTAAATTTTAACTGTGCTTATAAATTAAGTAGTAACTAGTTTTTTACGTCGTAATGCTAAAAAACCTAATCCAGCACCAAATAAGAATAATGTGGAGGGCTCAGGTACTGGTGAAACACTAAGTGATGTAAAGGTGACAGAACATTGAGCACATCCTCCCGTGTCACCCGCAGTAAAAAACCTTCCGCCCACATGGCTTGCTGCTGATAAGTCAGGAAGGCTTTGGTAAAGACCATCTGAAAGCATATCGGAACCTGTAGATAGAGGGTCCTGCAAGTCAATCTGAAAAAAATTCAGGCTAATTCCACCAGGTAGGGGGATGAGACCGCCATTATCAGTTAATGTGGTTATATATCGGTCGCCAATGAAGGTGTCGTCCCCCACTGCAATCGTACCTCTTGTCCCATATACCGAGAAGTCATCAATGGCACTTGAAAAGACATCAATACTCCACCCTGTACCAACAAGAGAACTATCGATAGCTAATGCTTGGATATCGAGTGAGTTATCTGGGTGAAGAGAAGGTGTTACGGTTGATTCAAAGGTATATGAGCCTGCAAAGGTGTCCCCATAATTGAACAGTGACCCCGTGCTAGTGAACTCCCCCTCAAAATCAAACGTTACCAGAGCACTATGTGCATTTGTCGCACACGCCAGCATTGTTAAACATACGGATAAAACCTGAAACATTGTTTTGTTAGTGATATTCATATTCATCATCCTATTATTTCATTAACCTTAAACTAAGTCCGTAGCGAGTAATTTCGCTACGGATTTCTTAGAAGAGGGAAATACTAAGTGAACGGTTAAGCACTCAGTTTATTACGACGATGTGATTTGAAGCCAATCAAGCCGAAACCAGCTAACATCAGCGCCAACGTGCTAGGCTCAGGTACAGGAGAGACTGTACGGGATACAAAATGACCATAGCCTGTATGTGTATCAGTAAAGCCCGCAGCAGTCCTTATATAGTCAGCTGAAGAATTGACATTAAATGCCTCTAGTGCAAAGAATGAATTTATGACAGCAGACTGCACATCACCTGTATAGCCAAATACACTGTTGCTGCCAGAAGAATACCCAAAAAAGCTGGCGGCTAAATCGGTATACCCATTATATGCCTCTAAAGTTGCCCCGCTTCCTGAAAGCGTTGACCAATCAAACCCAAACAATTGTTGCGTTAGACCTCCTACATCTGCACGTGTCGCATACTCGAAACCATCAAGGGCACTTGATAGTGAAAGTAAAGCTGTCATATCCAATATCGATGTACTGGTATATTGGTCGAGGTGCAGCCATTCCGTCATCGTTCCATCATCTGCTGTATACAGTGATGAAGTGGTCGTATAGTTAAAATCATAAGTTGCCGCATAAGAAGGCGCAGAAAATATAACTAATGACGCTAGCAGTGTAATAACTGTAGTAAGTACTTTCATAGTTCTAAATTTAAGCGCTTAGCTTGTTGCGACGGTGTGATTTAAAGCCAATCAAACCGAAACCAGCTAACATCAATGCTAATGTGCTTGGCTCTGGAACAGGTGATACAGTTCTGCTCGCAAAGTAACCAGCACTTGCATTTGTCTCAAAGGATGTAGAGACAGTACCAGCAGTTACATAGTCAGTAGTAGTTCCAGCAGGATTGTGTGATGCTAATCTCATCCGTGTACTGCTGCTTCCAGTAGGGTCACTTGTAAGTCCCATAGCATATGGACCATTAGGGTGTAGAGGCGCTGAATAGTCAAAGAATTGGGCAACCGTATCTGTCCACCCGCTAGATTCCGCCGTTCCGGTTACAGTAGCCATATAACTCCAAGTGCTGCCAAATAATGAATTAGTTAGACTATCTACCTCGGCAATAGAAGCTAATGAGTATCCTGCTAAATTTACATCAGAAGCGAAGAGGCTATTTAAATCATCGAATGATGTTGTAGTGTATTGATCAAGCTGTAACCATTCCGTCATGGTTCCATCATCTGCGGTATAGAGAGATGATCCTGAGGTGTAATCAAAGGTATAGCTTGCCGCACTGACATTACCCATAATGCCTACTGACATGCCTATAATGGCTGCTGCTTTAATAAGTTGTTTCATGTTGTAACCTCCCATTAGTGCAGCCCAGCCATCTTAATATTAAGACCTGTAACTTTCCGTCCTTGACTCACATCAAGTATGGCTTAGTTAAAAATGAGCTTTAACAATAACAGGTAATTTAGACATTTCCTATTGTACTTTGGTACACCATACTTTAGGGGGGGATAGCAGTGAGTGTATTTTCACTATTGCACACAACGATATAAAAAGGACAGGCGAGAACTATTTCACATCACAAAGAACTAACAATAATTGGAGCATGGAAGAGTTCCAGACATGGTACTTCCAAATCCTACTGTACCAACCTGAGACACTAGGTATGCACCTATAAGTGCAAACACTGTTGCCATGATCGCCATAAAACATTCTTAACCAAAAATATAAAACTACCGTTAAACTGATGACTGCTTTCGGCACAAAATAGCCTGCTAGGCCAGACCATATCGTAACTTGTTTTCAAATATGTCAGATAAAGCACGGTTATCAAAAATACCCCTGAAACCTATCAAACATGTTGTCATACTCTACAAATAATTCATACTCCAACTGCTTGTACTGAGCATACTGTCTGTCAAACGTCTTTTGATGTATGCCTTTCTTTTTGATCCGCCCTCGGCCATTGTGATAATCCTCAAATATTCTTTTAGCGATCTTATCTTTTTTACTGTTTTAGGCTAAGCGATCGTAGTTACAAAAGTAGCTTTATTAAATAAAATTAGTCGCACTGTTTCCATTCAAATCCACCTGACAATTATCACTTTACTTCTATTCGAAAATCAGCTTGAAGCTTAAACCAATGTTCTCGTAGTTTATCTTTATGTGCTTCATCCATTGGCAAGTTTTTCAAAGCTTCAGGCCATAATGTTCTAACCCTTTCCATCGTATCATGCAGGTGAGGTTTGATTGCGCGCCACGGAATACCTGATTTGTTAGCCCAGTGCTCAAAATGGTTTTCCATCACTGAAAACCAGTCTTTCGTTTTACCAAGGTTCAAGGCATATTCTCTTTCATCATCGATATACACACTCGTCGATACTATGTCATATGCTGGTGCTAGTCTTGGTGTCACTTTATCTTGATAAATAAGACTCCAGTTTTTCAAATGTGCATCACCATTAGCGAGTAAAATATTAACGAGTAATCGTCTAGCAAGCTGTTGGG
>ENA-OSET01004209-OSET01004209.1-sediment-metagenome-genome-assembly--contig:-NODE-4209-length-12858-cov-3.475237_pt1 | contig 12858 bp, 8 predicted proteins | sample MGYA00237882_ERZ534229 | MGnify/ENA primary metagenome ERZ534229 (study PRJEB26408, sample SAMN06266212) | sediment metagenome | isolation source: Hudson Canyon methane seep mesocosm | place: USA:Hudson...
GGGAGACGGTCGTATTGCGTTACGCTTTGACAGCGTGGTGTTCACCGAACTGATGGGCTGGCTGTCAAACAATGATCCAACCTGGGGCTATGACATCACGAATTTTCGGCTGCAGCGCGGCGCTGAGGCGGGGATGGTTGTGGCCGAGTTGACATTGCAGCCGCAGATCTGATCTCAGAAATGGATCTACTCAGGACAGCGCCTTTAGCTGTACCTTGATACTGGCCTGGCGCCCGGCCAGTGCCCCCAGAGGGTCCAGATCAGGGTCACTTTTCAGCACTTCACTCAGGGCATTCTGTGCCGCGCTCAGATGTTGCCGCGCGGTAACGGTGTCCGGTGTGGTCAGCGCCATCAGCCCCATTTCATGATGCGCCACACCCAACACCGACAGCGCCGCACTGCGGGCAGTACCGATCTGACTTTGGCTCAAGGCTTGGGCCTGTTGCTGGGCCAGATCATAGGCGCCACTGCGCAGCAGGCTGTGAGCATATTCCAGCTGAATGCGCGGCTGCAATGGCCCCGCGTCTGTCAGCATCCGGGCATAGATCCGGTTGGCCTTGTCATACTGCCCCCCTTCCAAAGCACTGCGCGCCTTGGTGTAATCCTTGCGGAAACTGTTGGAGGCGCCGCCGTCGCCGTCGTCACAGCTGGCCAGTGCAACGGCACAAAGCCCTACAATCAGGGGCTTGAAAATGTAGGATGTCATCATAAACTGCTCGTTTGTCTGACTTATGTTTCTTTTTGATTTAGCATAGAAGGGCCTTTCAGTCCATCATCGCAGCACCGTATCAGAAGCGGTGTGCCTATCTTGCCAGGAGATCCAAAATGCGACTCAAGATGAGGTTTGAGACCCAATGCGCGTGATTGCTGTGTTGCTCTCTTTGGGCCTGCTGGGGTTGGCGGCCTGGAACGGTCGGGGTCTGTGGCAACAGCTGCAGACGCCCCTCTCTGAAACCCGGGTGCTGAGCGCCGCCGTTCCCACTGCCAATCCCGACAACGCCGTAGCCCGGCTACAGGTGCGGCGCTGGCCGGCGCTGTTTGGTCAGTTTCAGCGCCCCGAACCGCAGCCGCCCAAACCGCCCGAACCACCGCAGCCGCCGCAGCCCCCAAAACCACAGATCGAAAGCCTAGGCTATCGTTTGCAGGGGGTGGTGCGCAACGGATCTGCCAACTGGGCGATCGTCAATCACCCCACTGGGGACGTTATCCTGCGGGTTGGTGACAGCCTGGTCGAGGGAGTCACCGTGGTGGGTATCAGCGCCGAAGGTCTGTGGTTGCAGCGTGACGGCGAACGGCTGCTGTTGGGATTTGAGACACAGTCACCATAATCTGAACAACAGCCGCTGCAAGGTGGGTGCCAAACGGCTTGTGATAGGCTAGGCTGGTGAGCAATTGATGAGCTGCTAGTTTGAGCCGTGAACCCCGCTGCACACCAGGGGGCAAAACACCGTGCCGAGCTGGCCAAGAAAATGAGCAGGCTATGCAATTTGCAAGATCAATACGGGCTCTGGCTACGGCAGTCATGCTGACCATGATTCCGGTAAGCACTCTGCTGCCAACTGCGGCGTTGGCGCAAATCTCGCTCAACTTGCGCGACGCAGATCTGCGCAGTTTCGTCGAAATCGTTTCGGAAGCCACCGGGCGTAGTTTTGTGCTGGATCCGCAGGTGCGCGGCTCTGTAACGGTGCTGGCACCCGAGGAAATGAGCGCAGAGGCGCTGTACGAAGTGTTCCTCAACGTGCTGGAGCTGAACCGGTTGACCCTGGTTCAGGGCGCCGGTGTCGACCGGATTGTACCGATGAACGTGGCCCGGGAACTGGCTCCGGGTGAGGATGGCGGTCTTATTAACGGGGATGGCTATGAGACCCGGGTGATCCGGGTTGAACACGTGCCGCTGTCCGAAGTGATCGAAGTGGTGCGCCCATTGCTGCCGTCAGAGGCGGTGATTACCCCGGTGGCGGGTGCCAATCTGCTGATCCTGTCTGATCGTGGTGCCAATTTTCGCCGCATCGAAAAACTGATCACCCGATTGGATGTCCCTCGCGTCGCGCCGGTTGAAATGGTCCGGCTCAATTCTGCCAGCGCTGCTGAGGTCCAACAGGTGATTCAATCGCTGGATATTGTGCCCCAGGGCTCCAGCATCACCGTGGACCGCCGCTCGAACTCTCTGGTTGTCAGCGGATCGGTGGCGCTGCGCCAACAGGTGCGCACCCTGGCTGAGCGGCTGGATACTCAGGGCGACCGGCTGGATTCGAGGGTTCATCAGCTGAACTATGCTGAGGCCGCTACCCTGGCCGATGTGGTGCTGCGCAGCTTTGCCAGCGACACTGGCAGCGGCGAGACGGTGCGCATCGTACCCGAGCCCCGCACGAATACCTTGTTGATCACCGCGCCGTCGCAGACCATGCCGCATATTGTGGCGATGGTGCACCATCTGGACCGCCGCCCGGTGCAGGTGCTGATCGAGGCGGTGATCTTTGAGATGTCAGTGCAGGGCTTTTCCGACCTGTCGGTTCAGTTTGGCGCGGTATTGAACAATGCGGTGGTGGGCGGCGCCCAGTTCAGCCTGGCCGGGCGCCCCAGCTTGACCAGCCTGGTCAGCAGCGTCATCAATAATACCACGCCGGATGTGGGATCTGGTGGGTTCCTGGGCGGCGCCAAGCAGAACGGCGATAATGGCTTTGTCGGTTTGCTGACGGCGATTGCTGCCACCAATAGCACCCGGTTGCTATCAACGCCGTCAATCATGACCCTGAATAACCAGGAAGCCGAAATTGTAGTGGCGCAGAACGTGCCTTTTGTCACCGGCAGCTATTCCACGGTGGGGGACAGTTCGGTGCCCAATCAGCCGTTCCAGACCATCGAACGCCAGGACGTGGGGCTGACCCTGAATGTCACCCCACAGATCAATGCTGATGACACCGTGCGCTTGGTGATCAAGCAAGAGGTATCAAACCTAACCGACAGCACCTCGGCCTCGGGCGGTGAGATCACCAACCGGCGCGCCCTGTCGACCACCGTTTTGGTCAGCGACAAGAATGTGGTGATGCTGGGCGGGCTGTTGGAAAACGGCGCTGGCGCGGTGTCACAAAAGGTACCGGGATTTGCCAATCTGCCGCTGATCGGTGGATTATTCGAGGGTAAGAATGCCGAGCGCGAACAGCGAGTACTGTTGGTGATGCTGCGACCGCAAGTGGTGAGCTCGGATGCCGAAGCGGCGCGGCTGGCCCGCAAAGCAGCCCGCGATGCTCAGGCCGCAGCCCTTGCAGCCCAGCCCCTGGATAGTGGAAGATACCCGCAAGCCCCCAATCTGGGGCTGCCCTTTGACGGGGCAGATCTGAACCAACCCTTTGATGCCGGATTCATTGATGACCTTGCCCAGAGTCGAAACTTCCCGCCGCTCCCAACCCGGCTTCGGTTCGAAGGTCAGTAGGTCGGAGCCAACCGCGGTCCTGCCCTTTGCCTTTGCGCGCGATCAGCAGGTTCTGCTGGAGGGCAGCCTGCTGATTGTTGGCCCCGGGGCAACTGCGTTGGGGCTACGCGAGGCCCGTCGGCGTGGCGGGGGCGGGTTGCAGCTGAAGCAGGAAAACCAGACCGCGTTTGAGGCGGCGCTGGCGCGACTGTACCAACAGGGACAGGACGCAGGCGACACCGGGGTGTCCTTTGATCTGGAGGATCAGGGGCAGGGCAGTCGGCAGCGCGATCTGCTGGAAGACACCGAAGACGCGCCGGTCATTCAGCTGGTAAACACCCTGCTGCGCCGGGCGGTTACCGCTGGGGCTTCGGATCTGCACGTAGAACCGCACGAAGGAGGGCTGCGCACCCGGATTCGGGTGGATGGGTTTTTGCAGACCGCGATGGATCGCTCTGACGTGCCGGTGCGCAAAATCATCTCGCGACTGAAGGTCATGGCAGGACTGGATATCGCCGAAACCCGGTTGCCACAGGATGGCCGCATCCCGTTGCGCATGGGTGGTCGGCTGATCGACACAAGGGTGTCATCGCTGCCAGGCAAATATGGCGAACGTATCGTGCTGCGAATCCTGGACCGTTCGACGGGTCTGATGTCGCTGGACAATCTGGGCCTCAGCCCGGCGCAAGAGGCGTTGCTGAACCGACTGTCGGCGCTGCCCAATGGCATCATCCTGGCCACTGGTCCCACCGGATCGGGCAAGACAACCACGCTCTATTCGCTGCTGCAGCTGGCCAACCGTGAAGAACGCAACATCGTTACTGTCGAAGACCCGGTGGAATATGATCTGCCGAGCATCAGTCAGAGCCAGATCAACGCCGAGATTGGCATGACCTTTGCCGCCGGGCTGCGGGCCACTCTGCGCCAGGACCCGGATGTGATCCTGGTGGGCGAGATCCGCGACCCAGAGACCGCCAGCGTGGCCGCGCAGGCGGCATTGACCGGCCACTTAGTGTTTTCCTCTCTCCACGCCAATAGTTCTATTGGCGCGGTGGTGCGGTTGCGTGATCTCGGCCTGGACAATTTCCTGATCGCCTCCACTTTACGCGGGGTGATTGCCCAACGGCTGCTGCGCCGCCTGTGTCCGGCGTGCAAGACTGCCCATAGGCCCTCTGTGATCGAAGGGGATCACTTTACCCGCCACGGGTTGCCAGTGCCATCACAAATCCATGCGCCCCAGGGTTGCACGGCCTGCGGCAACAGCGGCTATGCAGGTCGGGTTGGCATTTTTGAGATGATCGAGGTTGGCGAGACACTGCGCGCGGAAATCGATGGGGGCACCTCGGAGACCGAGCTGACGCACCTGGTTCTGGCAGAGTCCGAAACCCTGGTGGGGCAGGGGCTGGCCGAGGTGGCCGCAGGACGCTCCAGCCTGGCAGAAACCCTGCGGGTGGTGGGGGATGTGGCGTGAAGGCCTATAGCTATGTGGCCTTTAACGATCGCGGCAAACGCCGCCGTGGCACTGTGCTGGCGGAAACTGAGGCCGAAGCCGCGCGGCAGTTGCAGGAACAGGGGCTGTTTGTCTCAGAGTTAAGCAGCCGCCGCCCGGGGCGTGCGGAGGGGACCGCTCGGCGACACCGCTTTGTGGGCTGGCGGCAGCGAATGAATGCAGATCTGCAGGCGGTGATGACCCGACAGATGGCGGTGCTGTTGGCAGCCGAGCTGCCGGTCGAGGCGGTGCTGGATGCGGTCCGGGCCTCGGGGGGCGGATCGCCGGTGATGGATGCGGTGGCGGCGCGAACCAAGGTGGCCCTGATGGAGGGCAGTCCGCTGTCCGATGCCCTGGCCCAGAGCGGCGGCGGATTCGCGCGGTATTATCTGGCGGCAATACGGGCGGGCGAGCGGGCCGGTGATCTGGCCGCTGTGTTCGAAGAATTGGCCAACCATCTGGAAACCAGCGGCCAGGACCGGGCCCAGATCGCCACCGCGCTGATTTATCCCGGTTTTGTCGCGGCGGTGTCACTGCTGGTCTGTGCGGTGCTGATGATCAATGTGGCACCGGAAATTGTCGCCATGTTTGAAATGTCTGGTCGGCCGTTGCCCGAGCTAACCCAAAACGTGCTGGCAGTCAGCGATTGGATTCGCGGCAACCCCGGTTTGCTGGGGGTCGGGGTGCTGTTGGTGGTGGTTGCGATAGTGGCTGCGGCCCGAATTCCGGCCCTGCGACGACGGCGCGATCTGTTGTTGTTACGCTTGCCGGTGGTCGGTCGGCTGATGCAGCAGGGGGCTGCGGTGCAATACCTGCGTACCTTGGCGCTGGTGCTGACCAGCCGCCACGCAGTGCTGAGCGCCGCTGACAGCGCTGCAGAGGTGTTGACGCTGGACCGCTTTCAGGACGAGGCCGAACAGGTCTCGGCAGCGGTGCGCAGTGGGGAAACCCTGTCCCAAGCACTGGACCATCTCAGCTTTATCCCGCCCGTAGCGCGGCAGCTGGTGGCCGCCGGAGAAGCTTCATCGCGCCTAGCCCGCATGACTGAACGCAGCGCGGTACTGGTGGAGAGCGGCCTCAGCACCGAACGTAAACGCATCGCGGCCCTGCTAGAGCCAATGTTGATGATGCTGGTCGGCGGCTTTGTATTGGTGATTGTGCTGGCGGTACTGCTGCCGATCTTTGATTTGCAGGCGATGGTGGAAATCTGACCGTCTAATGGCGGCAACCCATTTTTTCTGTGTAGAATTTACGAGCATTAGTGACGGTCTATGCGGCAACCAAAAGCTAGGGCATTGAGGCAGCACAAAGAGATTTCCGGGTTCTGAAGGCACCCAATACGCGCCGCAGCTCACCTAAAAGATTTATTTTTTGTTTGCAAATAAATTGCATTGGTTGGACTGTAGCATTCAGATTATTGTATATAAGATTCTTGCGACCGTTCCAGTGTGTATAAATTTTGTTGTTAAACGGGGGAGAGAGATTTGGGACTTGAAGCGCTTGCATCTGTGGTGTTTTTTTTAGACCCTGGCGCTGCGACAATTTTTGTCCCATCAAAGAATATGTCCTGCTTTGTTGCTTTGGCTCCTTGTGAGTACATATCCTCTACAAAGCCATCTCTGCGTACAGCAGAAAGTTATGTCTTGGCCATGAGTAAAAATCCAAGTGCCGCTGAAGCGGCCAAAGCCCAGGAGATTGATCTAGAACTTGACCATGACACCAAGATTAGAATTGAAAGAACATTGACGTCTCTGGGCCATGATTGTGGTGAAATAGATGGTGTTTTTGACGACGATACGCGATCGGCCATTCGCAACTTTCAGAAAGAATGGTCGTTCCAGGAAACTGGATATGTTGATGAGGTGACTTTTGTCCGATTGCTGGCAATCGGAATTTTTTAAACAATCTGCCCAATGGGTTCGCCGTGGAGCTGACCGTGCTTGGGACATCTTTTGGGTTGTATGTGACCTGAGGGAAAATGGGGGGAATACCAATGCCTGACGACTTTTTAGCAGATATCTCAACCGCGGGTACAATTCCAGTTGGCGGCAGCGCCAATGGGTCCGTTGAAACGGCTCATGATCACGATTGGTTTGGGGCAGATCTGGTTGCGGGGCGCACCTATCGCATAGAATTAAACAGTGCGACTTCGAGCTCGCCCTTGCATGATCCCTATTTCAGAGGCGTTTATGATGCCTCCGGAGCCTTGGTTGCCGGGTCGACAAATGATGATGGCGGTCCGGGCTTGAACAGTCTTTTAGAATTCACCGCCCCCTCGTCAGGGCGTTATTTCCTCTCTGCTGGGGCGTATAGCGTGAATACTGGTGATTATGCCCTGTCGCTCACCGATCTTGGCGGCAGTGATGATTTCACCGACACCATTTCAACTTCGGGCACAGTTGCCGTTGGCGGCCATGCCACCGGCGATCTGGAAACTCCCCATGACCACGATTGGTTCCGGGTCGACCTGGTTGCAGGGCGGGAGTATCAAATCGAAGTCCGGGGTCATGCTACCGGCGATGGCACCCTGCCTGACCCCTATTTGCGCGGTATACATTCCTCCGATGGGACCTTGCTTGCCACCAGCACCAATGACGATGGCGGCACCGGGCTGAACAGTCTGCTCAGCTTTACCCCTACCACATCGGGAACGTTTTTTGTTGCGGCTGGTGGATATAGCAGCTCGGTGGGAACCTATACGGTGGCGGTACAGGATCTGGGGACAACTGATGACCATCCGGATACGGTTGATACCAGCGGCACGGTTGCGGTGGATGGATCAGTAATCGGCACTCTCGAAGAGGCCAATGACAATGACTGGTTCCGGGTCGAACTGTTCGCAGGGCGGGAATATATCATCGATCTGAAAGGGGCGCCGACCTCGGATGGGACCCTGTCAGACCCTTATTTGCGGGGTATCCATTCGTCGGACGGAACGTTGCTGACCTCAAGCAGCAATGACGACGGCGGTACTGGGCTCAACAGTCAGCTGACCTTTACCCCCGATGCCGACGGCGTGTATTTCATTGCGGCTGGCGGATATGCCAGCTCCACCGGTACTTATACCCTGGCAGTTGCCGATAATGGCAGTTCAGATGATTTCTCCGCCGACATATCAACCACCGGCAGCATCCCGGCCAGCGGCATCACGACCGGCGCCATCGAAGAGGCCGGCGATAATGACTGGTTTGGAGCTGACCTGATTGCAGGCCACACCTACCGGGTGGCTCTGACCGGTTCCTATTCTGGCGGCGGCACACTTGGGGATCCGTTCATTCGCGGCATTCACGACAGTGCGGGCACTCAGCTTCCCGGCTCGACAAACGATGACGGTGGCGGTGGTCTTGACAGTTTGATGGAATTCACTGCGACGAGCACAGGGCGTCACTTTGTTGCGGCGGGCGCCTATGGCGACAGCACCGGCACCTATACAGTGGCGGTTGAGGATCTCGGCGCGGCCGATGATTTTGGCGAAGATACATCAACAACCGGGTCGGTTTCTGTTGACGGATCTATCACGGGAAATATCGAGGAAAGTGGTGATCTGGACTGGTTCTTGGTCAGCTTGGAAGCCGGGCGGGAATACCACTTTGATCTCGAAGGCGCCCCAACCGGTATGGGCACCCTGCCTGATACCTTCTTGCGCGGGATTTATGACAGTTCCGGGGCCCTTATTCCGGGAACATCCAATGATGACGGCGGCACCGGACTGAACAGTCTGGTCGACTTTACGCCCACAAGTGCGGGCAGTTATTTTGTCAGCGTCGGCGCCTATTCCAGCAACCAGGGCACCTATACGCTGTCAGTGTCGACGGACCCCGTTGCCACGGATGATTTTTCCAGTGACAGTTCGACCACTGGCAGCGTCACCCTGGGCGGCTCGGCCACCGGTGATATCGAAACCGCCGATGATCAGGACTGGTTCTCTGTTTCGCTAACGGCGGGCCGGGTCTATCAGGTCGATCTGGAAGGCACTGCCACCAGTGGTGGCACCTTGAGCGATCCGTTCTTCCGCGGACTTTATGACAGTTCGGGTGCCCTGGTCTCGGGAACGGGCAATGATGACGGCGGCACCGGGCTGAACAGTCAGATCAGCTTTACCGCCACTAGCACTGGAACGTTCTTTTTGGCTGCCGGGGCCTACGGCAGCAACACCGGAACCTACAAAGTTTCGATTGCGGATATTGGTGGCACCGATGATTTTGCCGGCGACATCGGCACAGTCGGGGCGCTGTCAATAAATGGCTCGACCACCGGTAATATCGAAACCGCCGCCGATCAGGATTGGTTCAAGGTCCGACTCACTGCCGGTGACACCTACCAGATTGATCTCGAGGGATCGGCGACCACCGGCGAATCCCTGAACGATCCACTGCTCGCTGGCGTTTATGACGCCTCGGGGGCATTGGTGGCAGGCAGTACCAACGATGATGGTGGCACTGGGCTGAACAGCCAGATTGATTTCACCCCAACCACCACCGGCGATTATTTCATCTCGGCCTCGGCCTATGCCTCGGGGGTTGGCACCTACAAACTGTCTCTGACCCAAACCAGCACCGGCACCCCGCCGGATGACTTTACCGAAACAACCGGCACAACCGGCCGGGTGGCTGTCGACGGGTCTTCGACCGGATCCATCGAAACCATCGGCGATAATGACTGGTTTGCCGTAGACCTCGTTGCGGGTCAGACCTACAGCATTCAGCTAGAAGGTGCTGAAACCGGTGGTGGCACCCTGTTGGATCCCTATCTGCGGGGTATCTATGATGCCAGTGGAACCGCAATACCTGGTGCCTTTAATGATGATGGTGGGGCAGGGCGCAATTCTCTGCTCGAATTCACCGCCAACACAACCGGGACGCATTATCTGTCGGCCGGGGCCTATAGCGGCTCCGGGACATACAAACTGTCAGTGTCCGGATCCACAGCACCGGCGCCGTCGGCCGGGTTTGAAATCACCGTCGCCTATTCCGGAGATCCGACATATCAGTCTTACTTTGACAATGCGGCAGCCACTTGGGAAAGCATCATCACCGCTGATCTGCCGGATGTGAACGATCCGCGTCTGGGATTGATCGATGATCTGCGCATCGATGCCTCGGTGACCAATATCGATGGCCCAGGCAATATTCTTGGCCAGGCGGGCCCCCGGGCTCTGCGCCCAGGTTCGAGCTTGCCATATCTTGGCATGATGCAGTTTGATTCTGCCGATCTGGCAGGCATGGTCGCCAAAGGCATTTTGCCGGATGTTATCGAACATGAGATGGGTCACGTACTCGGCATAGGCACTCTGTGGCAGCGGTTGGGGCTGGCGTCAGGTTCGAACTATACCGGTGCCAATGCTCTTCGCGAGTATTCAACCCTGTTGGGATCGAGTGCGACGTCGGTGCCTCTTGAAACCGGTGGCGGCCCAGGCACCGCTGGCGCTCACTGGTCGGAAGCAGTCTTTGTGACCGAATTGATGACTGGCTTTGCCCAAAACAGTCCGCCCATGCCGCTCAGCCGGGTGACCGTTGGCTCGCTTCAGGACATGGGCTACACTGTCAACTACAGTGCGGCCGAAGCCTACTCACTACCGGGCGGGTCATTGACTGCGGCTGAAAGCACCGGATCGGGTGTTGGATCTGCCTTGGTCGCGGCCACCGCCAGCGCCACCGCGGCACTGACCACCAGTGGCTTTAGTGGTCAGCGGTTTATCAACTCTCAGGAAAAAACGCTGTCGATCACTGCAACGCCAACACCGGTCAAACTGGATGGAACTGTCACCTCGGCAGATGAATTCACGGTGCTGTTCTTTGAGACCACAACAGGCAGCGGCCTTGTGGTTCAATTAACGGGCGATTTTGACAAGAACACCCCGGCCAATGCCAGCGACGTCAAAGGCACCTTGTCGGAAGTGTCCTTCTTCAGTTCGGGGGTCTTGGTGGCACAGTACATCTTTGATACTCCGGTTGATGCAGAAACCACTCTGGACGCATGGCGTGATTTTGATCTGTCACAAAACAACCTGCTCGAAAATCGTTCAACCACAGCCCAGAACGACCTTTTGAATGGTCTGGCCGGAGATGATTACATCATCGGCGGATTGGGCGATGACACGCTGAACGGCGGCACCGGCAATGATACCGCCGGTTTCGAGGTCAACGTTGACGATGTCACCGTGACCGAGGCAGGCGGTGTGTTCACCATCGTGTCGAGCCAGGGGACCGATCAGGCCAGCGAATTCGAGAGTTTCCAATTCGCCGACCGTGTCCTGACAGCCGCCGAAATGAGTGCTCTGGCCGCTGGCAGTAGTGGGCTGGTCCTAACCGGAACGCCTGAAGCCGATGCGCTGATTGGCGCCGAGGGTGACGACTCAATCACCGGTCTAGATGGCAATGACCGATTGGTCGGCAACGCTGGCAATGACACCCTGCTTGGCGGTGGTGGTGCCGATACGCTAAATGGTGGCGACGGCGATGACCTGATCAATGGCGGCCCAGAAGATACAGATCTGCGCGATGTGATCTTTGCCGGCGAGGGCAATGACAGCGTTAACGCAGCAGGCGGCAACGATCAGGTCTTTGGTCAGGGGGGCAATGACACCATTGCCGGCGGCTTTGGCGCTGATGACCTGCAGGGCCAGGATGGCGACGATGTGATCACTGGCTCAGCCCTGTCGGATTTGGTCTTTGGTGGTGCGGGTGACGATTTTGTCAACGGCGGCTTTGGTCATGACCGTATCAATGGCGGTGATGGCGCCGATAAGTTCTTTCACCTTGGCATTTTGGACCACGGTTCCGACTGGATCCAGGACTATGCGGCCGCGGATGGTGATGTGCTGTTCTTTGGCATAGCCGGAGCCTCTGCGGATGATTTCCAGATCAACCTGGCCCATACCGCCAACGCCGAAGGCGAACGGTCCGGGGATGACGCGGTGCAAGAGGCCTTTGTGATTTACAAGCCAACCGAACAAATCATGTGGGCACTGGTCGATGGCGCTGGCCAAGACGAGATCAACCTCAAGATCGGTGACAACGTCTTCGATTTGTTGGCTTGATCCCTCAAACAATAGGAAACCCCGGGCCGGGGTTTCCTCGCCGGGTCTTTCCATCCGAGGGTCAGGACTTCGGTAACGGGGATGGTTTTCACGTCAAATTCTTTGCACAAGTCTGAAACTGACGTGTCGCGGTTTGCCATGGCTGCTTGGGCCATGCGTACCTGGGCTTTTGATAACGCAAATTTTCGACCACCTTTTCGTCCTCGAGCGCGAACGGCGTTTCAGAACTCATCATGCGGCAACATCTGATTGACCGTGAAGATAACCCTGACCCCGGGCAGGCGGACTACCCAAAGCGATAAGCAGCTGCAAAGGTCGGTAACGACGTCATTCCTGATGGCGTAGTAGAGAAGAAGTGCTTGACGAATAGAGTGCGATTAGAGAACGCAGGCATAGCCGATGAGGGTGACACCGATGCCCATTCGGTCGAAGATATAGCGCACATGTTCGAGGCCTTGGGCCGATAGACGCTCTGCTTCATCAATGATCAGAAGGTTGATCTGGTCCAAACGTATGCTGTCGGGAAAAATTCTCTTTGGATGTTGCGCAAGCTCGATACACCCTTCGAATCGCGTCATCAGGATTTCCAGATCATCGCGGGTTTGACGAGTGGGTTCACTGACTGTTGGCGTGTAGAAGGCTGTGTGCGATCTCGCGAGGGCCTTGTAGGCGATCATGTCTGGCGGTCGCGGCCCCAGCTGCCGCGACCATCGGCGGCGCTAAGGAGCGCGCGGGCAACGGTGGATTTACCGGCGCCGCCTTCTTGGTTCATTAGGGAAATCGTCAACACGTGTCGCAGCCTGTAATTTGTTAGTCTATGAATTTGTCACTTGATATTCAGCAGTCGAAATTCTGTTCTCTGTTCTCTGTTCTCTGTTCTCTGTTCTCTGTTCTCTGTTCTCTGTTCTCTGTTCTCTG
>ENA-OSET01004211-OSET01004211.1-sediment-metagenome-genome-assembly--contig:-NODE-4211-length-12855-cov-19.123728_pt1 | contig 12855 bp, 9 predicted proteins | sample MGYA00237882_ERZ534229 | MGnify/ENA primary metagenome ERZ534229 (study PRJEB26408, sample SAMN06266212) | sediment metagenome | isolation source: Hudson Canyon methane seep mesocosm | place...
AGACTGTGAAAGTATTAAGCTCTTATCCCCCTCTTTAGCAAAGAGGGGTTAGGGGAGATTTGAATTATAAAATAAAGCCTTTAACAATCAATAGCTTTGTTTTTTATAAAATCCCCCTCTATCCCCCGTTGTACATGGAAGTAGTAGTGTCGCATTAGGCAGGAGCCGATTGCGACCTTTTCCAAAGGGGGAGGTCAAAAAGAGAATACTTTCACAGCCTCTTCAGCCTGCATATTAAAAGCAGCCTAAAGGACTGCGCCCCATAGTTGTCAGTTTTATTTCATACACATTCCTAGGTAAGAATGAAATGCACTGATATACGAAGCGCATCTTTTTCGATTGATGGGCTTTTGTATTATTACCTTAGCTTATCCTTAAGTGCATTTTTTATCTGGCTACTAATTTGACTGATTTGCTGCTCAGTATAAGGTACTGCATCAAATTTACCCCACACTGGTGCAGGCCAGGCGATATCAGTTTTATAGCGGGCAATATGATGGATATGCAGTTGCGGCACCATATTTCCAATGGCTGCAATATTCATTTTATCTGCCTGGTAAAGTTTAGCCATGGTTTTGGCTAGCCAGCTAGACTCTTGCTGTAATAGCTGCTGGTCTGTTTCAGATAATTGATAAACTTCGCTTATATAAGCTCTTTTAGGGACTAATATCATCCATGGATATTGACTGTCGTTAATCAAACGTATTTCAGATAATTCAAACTGAGCTATGGCTATGCTATCTTGCTGAAGACGGGGGTGTAATTGAAATGTCATTAAACACACTCTTTTAGTTTATAGAGCAGATCTAAAGCTGCTCTCGGACTTAAATCATCGGGTGAAATATCTTCTAAAAGACAAACAGCAGGGTGACATTCTTTGGTGGAAAATAAATCCAGCTGATTAGTCCCAGAATCCTGCTGTTGTTCAATATAAGCACTGTCTTCCAGTGATTGCAGTTTATTTTTTGCATTATCAATCACAGTACTTGGAACACCTGCCAAAGCCGCTACTTGCAGACCATAACTTTGACTAGCGGGGCCATCTTTTACCGAATGTAAAAACACAATCTTATCACCATGCTCCATGGCATCTAAATGCACATTCTGAATGTTTTTATATTCTTCAGGCAATGAGGTGAGTTCAAAATAATGGGTGGCAAACAGGGTAAAGGCTTTAGTCTGTTTGGCTAAATGTACCGCACAGGCCCAGGCCAGTGAAAGACCATCAAAAGTACTGGTGCCACGGCCAATTTCATCCATTAAAATCAGACTGTTAGCTGTTGCATTATGCAGAATATTAGCTGTTTCGGACATTTCCACCATAAAAGTAGAACGGCCAGTGGCTAAATCATCGGAGGCACCAATACGGGTGAAAATCTTGTCGATAGGGCCGCAGATCACTGATTTAGCCGGCACAAAACAGCCGATATGCAACATTAAAGTAATCAGCGCAGTTTGTCGCATATAGGTCGATTTACCGCCCATATTAGGCCCGGTAATAATCAACATTTTGCGCTGATTATTAAAACTGACATCGTTGGCTACAAATGGAATATCCGAGACTTGTTCAACAACCAGATGTCTACCCCCTTCAATCTCAATGCCCGGTTTTTCTGTTAATACGGGTTTGGATAAGTTCAGGGTGTCGGCACGTTCGGCAAAATTAACCAAGACATCCAGTTCTGCCAAAGCAGCTGCACATGTTTGTAAGCTAGGTAATGATTCTGTGATCTGTATTAACAGGTCTTCGTACAAGGCTTTTTCAAAGCTTAAGAATTTATCTCGCGCACTGAGTACCTTGTCTTCAAAGGCTTTAAGTTCTTCTGTAATATAGCGTTCTACACTTTTTAGGGTTTGTTTACGAGTATAGTGAGTAGGGACTTTATCACTATGTAATCGCGAAACCTCTATGTAATAGCCGTGTACCCGATTGTAATTGACTTTCAGATTAGTGATCCCCGTGGCTTCTTTTTCACGGTTTTCCATATCGATTAGAAATTGATCGGCATTCTGGCTTAAATCACGTAAATCATCCAGTTCCTGATTGTAACCTGCTGCAATAACGCCGCCGTCACGAATCAGCACAGGGGGATTGTCGATAATCGCTGATTGCAGTAAGGCTAATAATTCAGGTTGTTCAGGTAATTGCTGTTTAAGCGATTCAATATGTGGATTATCGGTATTTTGCAGTTGCTGCTGCAGTGTGGGTAATATGGCTAAAGTATTACGCAGTACAATCAAATCACGAGGTCTGGCCGATTTTAAAGCAATACGCGAACTGATCCGTTCTATATCGCCGACCTGACGTAAACTGTCCTGAATTTCCGTATACAACTGATGCTGTAGAAAGCTGCTAATACAAGCGTAACGGCCATTTAAGATGATTTGAGAACGTAAAGGGCGATTAATCCAGCGTCTTAAACAACGGCTACCCATGGCAGTGGCTGTTTTATCCAGCACCCCAAATAAGGTGTATTTAAGTTGGCCGCTAGGATGGGTATCTAATTCCAGGTTTTTACGACTGGATGCATCCAGCGCAATACTATCATCACTGTGTTCAATTGAAATTCCCTGAATATGGGGCAGGGCACTTTGCTGAGTATCTTTGACATATTGTAATAAACAGCCCGCAGCACAAATGGCTGAGGGCAGATGTTCACAACCAAAACCGCCTAAATCATGGGTTTTAAATTGTTTTAAAATTAGCTGCGAGGCACTGTCCAGTTCAAAATGCCAGGGCGGTCTGCGGCATAAGCCATTGCGTTCTTTTAAAGAAGCAGGCAAGGATAAATCTTCACTGTACAATAATTCAGCTGGATTAAGCCGTTCCAGTTCACTGAGTAATTGTTCTTCTGATTTAACTTCCTGTAACACGAATTTACCACTGCTTAAATCCAGGCAGGCAATACCATAGTTTTGTGAGGAAACATTGATAGCGACTAAAAAATTATCTTTACGGTCTTCCAGTAAAGCCTCGTCAGTTACCGTGCCGGGGGTAACTGTTCGCACCACTTTACGTTCAACAGGGCCTTTGCTGGTAGCAGGGTCACCAACCTGTTCACAAAAAACAATCGATTCCCCTTGTTTAATCAGGCGGGCAACATAACCTTCAGCTGCATGATGTGGCAGGCCCGCCATAGGAATAGGTTCACCATTCGATTTACCGCGAGCAGTCAGGGTAATATCCAGTAGTTCAGACGCTTTTCTGGCGTCATCAAAAAATAATTCGTAAAAATCCCCCATCCGATAAAAAACCAGTGTGTCTGGGTGTTGGGATTTGATGCGTAGGTATTGTTGCATCATTGGAGTATGCTGAGGTTTTGAATCCTTTTTTTCCATGTTAATAATGTCTCTTACTACCTTAATTTAAAGGTTATATCTAGGGTTTGTTTATGCCTGGGTATTTCTTTATAGGCCAATTAAACAATTGGGTATTAGAAATGTTTAATTAATTGTTAATTCTCTGGGGGGAGTGAACTAAAGGTTGCAGGGTTACGAATATGTAACCCTGAAGACTCATTTACTAATTCCTGTTGTAGGGCATTATGGTTAACAATCCCCTAAAATAATATGCCGATTAGTTAAAATGGAAATGATTTTATCAAAAAATCACTGACTATAAATAATAAAGCGAGATCAAACACAATAGTTTTAAGCAGAAGACTGGTTTTTTGTGTCCGTTTAAGGATAAGGAAATGACAGAAATAGTTAATTCGCTACGATTGTTTAGATCATCCCATTGTCTTTAACTTTCTATTTGGTAGCGAGTAAAAAAAGGGCTGAAATCAGTGAGCGCTTTTAGTGAAAACTTTTGTCCAGATGAACTGGATAGCTGAGTGCCATTAGGGAGTTTAACGACAGGCATGAAAAGATCGCTTAGGCCAGTCGCATGTTGCAGGCCGACAGTCTGATTGTCTGTGCTGCTAGAGGAGGAAAGTGAAAGAGGGACTGGGTTCCCTTCTGTTTTCTCAATAAGAATATGGGTGGTTCCAGTGGCGTTGGTGATTCTAACTTGCCTGATAATGCCTAGTTTATGCGTTAGATTTGAGGAGCAAAATAAAGCAAGGTCACCAATCATGCATTCAAAATCGTTAGTTTCAGCGGTGATGTAATTATCATGTTTAACTTGTATGGTTTTTACTGGTTTAGCATTTTCAAGTAAACTCATGTTAGTGTTTGAAGGTCTTGCTCTGGGGGTGTTGTGTAAACTGTTTTTTTCAAAGGGCATGGGCTCTAGAGTCATATTTTCAATTGCCTGATCAGGAATTGACTGACTACTGAATTGTTGGATCTTTTTTAATTTATCGACTTTTAAAAGATGTTCTGTAATTTTGCTTAGCCCGACGATAAGACGAGAGATGGTCGGGGGGGAAGGAATAGGGTTGTTGATAATTGATTGATACCCCGATAACTGATCGTATAACTGATTGATTGTCTGTGAGTCTAATTTTGAGGTAAAGCCTTTAGATTTCATAAAGACAATTAGATCCTGGGTATTAATGGTAATCGTGAACTGCTTAGATTGAGCCGTATTGTCTATAGGGTAGGGGGCAATTTCAGTCAAAGAATCCCATTGAAAGGAATTGTTAGTTGCAGCGTATGCAGGGTTTAAGTTTAATTTGTCTGCTACCTGGTTAGCAATGCTAAAGAGCTCATCCACTTGACTGGCTGAGTATCTGTATGGGGCTGATATGCTAAAAACTAAATTGCGTTTTATGACAGAATCAATTGTCAGTTGGTTTTTAAAGCTTTTAATCTTATGATTAATTTGCTTCTGTGATGCATCGCTTTTTAACGCTAAATTATAAAGCTTTCCTGTTTCACCCCATAGTGTAGATGACGGAGGTTCGTGAAATTTGGTACTCATGCGTTGCGAGTCGCCAATGATTTGTAATGCCAGGTATAGGGCGAGATTGTAATCATCATCTGATAGGTTTTGATTATTTGATAGATTACAAAAAGCCAGGCTAGTATTTCTTAATAGCTGTATACAAAGATTGATGACCTTTTGAGTGGAGCGGTCTTTGTCTGGTGTTTGAATAAAAGAAAGCTCAATATTGTTGCAAATATGAAGTATGGCTGGGATTAACTGTATGAGTGCTGCTAAGACTTTGTCTGTATCAGTTTTATTTTTTCGTAACAGTTTAATTGCATTGTTTAATTTGACAGCTGAATTGGCACTGTTTTTTTCACTTAAGGTGTGTAGCCATGAGGAAATGGCATCAGGTGATAGTTCAAATGGCAGTTTTGATGTAGTCATACGGGTACGTTGTAATAGTCAGCTGTCTTAAGTCTAGTTGTTATTTTAATTATTTTAAATTAATAATGGGGGATTTAAGTTAGGTTTTTTGATAAATGTTATTTAGTTAGCAAGTATTTTTTATAAAATAATGTTTCTAAGTTATAGGAGGCTTTACCTTGAACCCTGCTTCTATGACCGAATGTTAAGCAATAATGGTTTTACTCTCCGCACCTGCTTGTTCCCTGACTAATTTAGGCACTAAATAGCCGGGTAAGTTTTTTTTGATTTGATTCATCAAGGCCAATGCCTGTGTTTCACTGATCTCAAAATGTGCTGTACCTGCTGCTCTGTCTAAAAGATGCAGGTAGTATGGCAAAACTCCCATAGTAAACAACTTTTCACTTAATTCAATGAGTTGATGAGCGTTATCATTAATCCCTTTTAATAATACCGCTTGATTGAGCAAAGTGATATTAGCTTTCTTTAAGTTCTCAAAGGCTAGTCGGACCTTATTGTTTAACTCATTTGCATGATTAGAGTGAGCAACCAGTACGATATCTTTTTCTATAGCAGACAGGTTGTTACAAAGTTCAGTCGTTATTCGGCTAGGTAGAACGATGGGGATGCGGCTATGAATCCGGATGCGTTTTATATGAGGAATGACTTGCAGTTGTTGCATTAATCCCAGAATCTTTTGGTCATTAAGTAATAAAGGGTCTCCTCCACTTAAAATAACTTCTGAGATGTCGGGGCGGTTTTGAATGTAATTGATAGCGGCAAGATACTTTTTGTTACTCAATTGAAAATCACCGTAGGGGAAGTTTCTACGAAAACAATAACGACAGTTAATCGCGCAGCCGCCCGTTGTAATTAACAGAACCCGACCATTATATTTATGAATAACACCTGATTCAGTCATAGCGTTGATATCACCAACCGGGTCATTACTAAACCCAGATGCAATAATGTTCTCGTTTTTAGTCGGTAGTATTTGTTTGAGCAGAGGGTCGTTAATATTACCCTTTTCCATCCTGTCAGCAAATTCACGAGGTACGCGTAAAGGAAAGCTGGAGCTTGATACCAGCAGGGTTTTATCGGCATCAGATATGTTTAAATAATCACAAATATCGTTAATATTATTAAATCCTTCCGCCAGATCTTGTTGCCATGTCTTTGTGTTTTGAAGCAAGTTTTTTCCTATATAGCGATGGTGACTGTTTCTATCGAAAGTTAGCTCTATTATAATGGTTGCAACACTTTTTGTTTACTTGAGGAAAAAATGGCTAAGTATAGTACTAATGAATTTAAAGCAGGTCTTAAGATTATGATGGATCAAGACCCTTGTGCAATCATTGAGAATGAGTTTATCAAGCCCGGTAAGGGGCAGGCTTTTAGCCGAGTAAGGATTAGGAATTTAAAAACAGGTCGGGTGATTGAGCGTACTTTTAAATCAGGTGAATCAGTTGAAGGTGCTGATGTTATCGATATGGAAATGCAGTACCTATACAATGATGGTGAATTTTGGCATTTTATGGTGCCAGATACTTTTGAACAATATCAAGCCGACAGCAATGCCGTTGCAGACGCAGTAAAATGGTTAAAGGATCAAGATATCTGTACCATGATTTTATGGAATGATGCGCCACTGTCAGTGACGCCGCCCAATTTTGTGGAATTAGCCATAGCCGAAACTGACCCGGGATTAAAAGGTGATACTTCGGGTGGTGGTGGTAAACCCGCTACTTTGGAGACTGGGGCCGTTGTAAGGGTGCCTTTATTTGTTCAAATTGGTGAAATGATTAGAGTTGATACCCGTACAGGTGAATATGTATCACGCGTGAAAGAATAGTGGTCGAGGACTGGAAACCTGCCTGTGATTTAAAACAGATGCGGCTGAGAGCGCAGATGCTGAAAAGTATACGGGGTTTCTTTGAACAAAAATCAGTGCTTGAAGTGGAAACCCCGTTGCTCTGTGCTGCAACGGGAACTGATCCGCAATTGGATTTTTTTTCCAGCTTTTATCATTGTGCGCCAGAAAACAAAGCCATGTACCTGCAAACTTCACCCGAATTTGCCATGAAAAGGTTACTGGCTGCGGGTAGTGGTTCAATTTTTCAAATATGTAAGGCTTTTAGGAATGGTGAGGTTGGACGTTTGCATAATCCTGAATTCTCCATTCTTGAGTGGTATAGGGTTGATTTTACGCTTGATCAATTGATGGATGAAGTGCTTGAATTAATTGCTGAACTGCTTGGAACGGGTCTAAAAGACAGCCATAAAGTGAGTTATGTTGATGTGTTTAAGGAAGCTACAGGCTTAAATCCTCTGGTTTTTTGTCAAACCAGCTATGCAGAATATGCAGTCAATAATAATATAAAGGATGCTGTTTCCTTATGTGGAAATGATCATTCCATGTGGCTGGATTTTATCTTTAGTTACAAAGTTCAACCAACACTGGAGCGTCATTTTGTAGCAATGGTATATGGCTACCCTGCGATTCAATCTTCATTAGCTAGAATAAACCCAGATGATTCTGCTGTTGCGGATAGGTTTGAAGTGTTTATTAAAGGCTTAGAAATTGGCAATGGTTTTTTTGAATTGTCTGATGCCAATGAGCAAGAAAAACGCTTTGATCAGGAGAATCAATGCAGGCAACAAAAAGGTTTAGTTATTGTACAAAAAGATGAAAAATTTCTTCAGGCCTTGCATGCTGGCTTACCTGATTGTAGTGGAATTGCTATCGGGCTGGATAGATTATTAATGGTTTTGAGCAATGCTCAGTCGTTGAATGATGTAATCGCCTTCCCGTTTGAAAGAGCATGATATAATTTTAACTTAAATAATGATTATTTTAATTTGGTAAGCTTGTGACAAGAAAAGTACTGCACTCATTGCTATTGACAACACTATTAGCCACTCAAGCTCTGAAGGCTGAAGATCGGTTTCTAGTTGAAAATATAAAAGTAAATGGCTTGCAAAGAATTTCAGCAGGTACGGTTTATAATTATCTGCCAGTCAATGTGGGGGAAAAGTTTGTTTTTTCTAAAGCAGCTTATGCCATTAAAGAATTATTTAAAACGGGTTTTTTTAAAGATATTTCATTAGAAAAAGATGGCTCCACATTGGTTGTTAATGTGGTTGAAAGACCCTCAATTGCAAAAATAATCTTTGAAGGTAATAAGGATCTGAGTTCGGATGATTTAACTTCAGCACTTAAAAAAATAGGCCTGGCTGAAGGCAAGGTTTTTAACCGTCAAATCCTGGATAAAGTTGAACAAGAATTAAGACGACAATATTTTAGTCACGGTAAATATGGTTTAAAAATTGAGACTCAAGTCTCTAAGCTAACTCGAAATAGGGTCGGCATCCATATTGATATTTCTGAGGGGCGTGTAGCTAAAATCAAGCAAATTAATGTTGTTGGCAACAATGTATATGAAAATGAAGCTTTAATTAAAGCATTTGAATTAAACACCACTAACTGGCTGTCTTTTTATACTAAGGATGATCAGTATTCAAAACAAAAGCTATCTGCTGATCTTGAGCGTTTGCGCTCTTATTATCTGGATAGAGGTTATATCAATTTCTCAATTGAATCCACGCAAGTTGCTATTACGCCAGATAAAAAAGAAATATATGTCACCATTAATGTAAAAGAAGGCGATTTATTTACCCTTGAGAAAGTGAAGTTGTCTGGAAATCTGGTGGTTGAGCCAGATAAAATACTTAAGTTGGTTAAGGTTGGGCCGGGTGAAATCTTTTCACGTAAAAATGCCACTGAAACATCTAAAGCTATTTCAGACCGCCTAGGTGATGAGGGCTATGTTTTCGCAAATGTGAATATGGTGCCAGAAATCAATGAAGAGTTAAAAACGGTCAATATGACTTTTTTTGTTGATCCAGGTAAGCGTGTTTATGTTAACCGGATTAATATGAATGGTAATACTAAAACCCGAGATGAGGTTTTAAGAAGAGAGCTCAGACAAATGGAATCTAGCTGGGCTTCAACGAGAAAAATTGAACGCTCAAAAATCAGATTGCAGCGACTCGGTTATTTTGAAGAGGTCAATGTAGAAACACCCCCCGTAGTCGGCACATCGGACCAGATAGATGTTAATTATACGGTGGTGGAAAAGTCATCGGGTAACTTAATGGCAGGGGTTGGTTTTTCACAGACCCAGGGTATTGTGTTTAATGCTAATGTTTCTCAAGATAATGTCTTTGGCTCGGGTAAACGAGTTAATCTTGCCTTTAATAACAGTGATGTATCTACCCGTTATAATTTTGGTTACTATGACCCTTACTTTACCCTGGATGGTGTCAGTATGGGCTATGATTTGGGCTATAGCGCCAGGGATGCGGAAGAGGCTAATATATCCAATTATTCTACCGATGTGATTAATAGTAGTTTTAATTTTGGTCTGCCATTAAATGAAAGTGATCGATTGCGTTTTAATATCGACCTTAAGCATACTAAATTAACTACCTCTGATTTTTCTTCAGCTGAAATTCGTCAGTTTGTTGATGATAATGGGGATAAATATATTACCCTGGCGACCTCTATAGGCTGGACGCATGATACTTTGAATCGAGCAATATTTCCTGATGCGGGTGGGCAGCAACGCTTATCAGCCTTTGCCACCGTTCCAGGCAGTGATTTAGAGTATTATAAACTTGCCTATAAACATCAACAGTATTTCCCGATTGCCAAAGATTTAACTTTTAGGCTTTTAGGTGAATTTGCCTATGGTGATGGCTATGGTGATACTGAAAGCCTGCCATTTTTTGAGCATTACTATGCGGGTGGGGTGAAATCGATTCGTGGTTATGATGATAATACCATTGGACCAAGAGACTCCAGAAATGACCCTTTTGGTGGTACAACTAAAATTATTGGTAAAGCCGAGTTGTTTTTTCCTGTGCCTTTTGTAGAAGATGTTAAATCAATACGGATAGGCTCATTTATTGATGCGGGTACGGTAACTGATGGCCTGGATGTTGGTACTATGAAATATTCTGTGGGGCTTTCTGGAGAGTGGTTGTCGCCTTTTGGCGCGCTGTCTGTGAGTTTCGCAATACCGATGAATGCGGATGAAGATGATGAAGAGCAAAGCTTTCAGTTCTCATTTGGGTCAGGGTTTTAATCTAGGAGCCTGTCCGCATTAAGTTAAGAGCAATACAAGAATGGGGCGCAGTGCTTTAGCCTGCTATTTTTAGCTATGAATGCAGGCTAAAGCACTGCGCCCCAACGGACTAATCCCTTAACTTAATGCAGTGTGTCAAGCGTGGGCACAAGTTTTGCAGGGAATCTAATCTGTGTGAATGTAGATTCCTACTAAGAGAATGCAAGAATGACGAGTCATTTAGTTGACTACTTACAATGTCGAAAGCTTATAAATAAGCAGATCAAACTATAAATATTTTGGAAAAATAATGTCCTTAAAAACTGTTAAATTGAAAGCAACAGAGTTTATTGTAAACTCAAGTGCAGGCCTCTATAACCTGGCAAGGTTTTTATATTGTTCTATTGATCAATTTTTGATTAACCTCAATTCTAAAAGAGGAAAGCCATTTGTACTCATATATCAACAAGGTCGGGTGGCATCGACAAGTGTGTATGAGTCTATTAAATCTCTTAATTTGTCTTACCCTGTTCACCATGTTCATACAATCTCTTACAAGCATGCACAAGGAGAGATTGATCGGCTCAAGAAAAAAGGGGGGAAAGTTTATAGACACTTTTTTGTTGGGAAATATCTATATAAAGCACTTAACAGACATAATTTAAGAGACAATCCTTTACCTTGGAAAATAATTTGCATTTTTAGAGATCCCATTGAAATAATGATCTCATTACATTTTCTTAATCTGGATAATGCCCCAAATAATAAATTTAGTATAAATGGTGAGCTTGATAAAAAGAAAACTTTAGCCTTTTTTGAAAATTTATTTGAAAATAATGACCCGTCTAATTGGGCCATTTGTAATTGGTTTGATGATGTTTTTTTTAAAGAACTAGGCATAGATGTATTTTTAACCCCTTTTGATAAAACTGATGGTTATACACTTATTTCTTCAAATAAAATGGATGTATTATTGATAAGGTTTGAAAATTTGGAGCAAGCATATAAGCAGGGGACAGCTAAACTTTTAGGGTTGAATCCTAACGATATCAATTTACAACATGAAAATTTACACGTAAATAAAAGTGCTAATGAGCTCCATAAGTACATTAAACAAAACCTTAAATTGTCAAAAAATGCTTGTGAAAAAGTTTATTCTACAAAGTTTGTGCAACATTTTTATTCGCCAGAGTTAATTGAAATACTTACGTCAAAATGGACAAGGTAACAAACTATAATGATAAGAGTAGTAGGGGAGTAGTCAATGGATATGAATGTTTCTTCTTGGATGATTATGATAAAGGTACTAGCATGGATGAGGTTTGTGTATGTACGCATAATATAGTGGTCGTACATTTTTTTGAAGTCTCCAGTTACTTATGTTTTGGCACTTTCAATGTTTAAAAAATTAAGGAGGTATAGTGAATAAACACTTTATTTTTACAAGTGGTCGTAGTGGTAGTAATTATTTATCCAATACTTTAAATCTAAGTAAGCAAGTCGTTAATTATGGAGAAGTCTTGGGTGAGTGGACCATTCCTCATAAATTCCTTTATAAACATATTTTTAAAAATAAAGGCGTTGTTGCTTATTTAAATTATATATATTCCAGTGATATTTTTTTTTATTTGGGGCAACTATATTCATGTTTTAGTCATTTAAAAAATGGAAGAAAAATTAATTTTAAATTAAAACGGAATATTGAAAGCGTTGGTGTTAAAGATTTTTTTGTTACAATGAATAGACATGCAGGTTCTTTTCAATATGTTTCTGATGACCCTGAAATAAAAGTTATTTATCTATATCGCTCTAATATATTAAAGCGTTATATTTCTTTAGTCTTTATGAGCGAAAATAATCAGGCTGTTTCATATAACCTAATAAAAAATAAAAAAATACACATAAATATTGAAGACCTTATAGAAAAATTGAACATTTATGAGTTAAACAGAAAGAATGAGGAAATGTTTGTTTTAAGTTTAAATAGGCATGATGTCTTAAATATAGAATATGAAGAATATTTTAAGGATGCAGACTCAATTAATTTTTGGAATAAGAAGGTCTTTGAATTTATTGGGTTACAAGCTATATCTGATTTAAGCCAACAAAAGAAGATACTTTCTAATTCATTAAAAGACAATGTTTTAAATTATGATGAATTAGTGACATCAATTAAAGGAACACAATTCGAAAAATATTTATACTAATGTTTGTAAAAATATTTTTTACTGGATTTTTTTATTGTGAAGCAAAACTCAATACTTGTGGCAGTGTTGTTGAATAAGGTTTGTATCTATTAGCAGACTTAAAGAATTTAGCCGACAACTACCTTGAAAAACACTGTAAATGAGGTTTAATATCAAAATCTACTGTCAAGCATTGGTTTGTAAATAATTGTGTTTACAAAATTAATTTTGGAGTAAATATGCTTAATACTTTATGCGTTATAGTTTGGTTAATTGCATTAATAGTTATTATTCCTATGGTTGT
>ENA-OSET01004213-OSET01004213.1-sediment-metagenome-genome-assembly--contig:-NODE-4213-length-12854-cov-2.770603_pt1 | contig 12854 bp, 14 predicted proteins | sample MGYA00237882_ERZ534229 | MGnify/ENA primary metagenome ERZ534229 (study PRJEB26408, sample SAMN06266212) | sediment metagenome | isolation source: Hudson Canyon methane seep mesocosm | place...
ATAAAAGTCAGGACGACCCCATTCAATTAAGTAAGCTGCTGTTTTCTTTATTTCGTCATAAGAAAGATCTGTGTTGTTTTTTTCAGCCTGTACTCTTATGCGGTCTTCTATTTCAGTGGATTCTGCTGAACAAGAAGTAACGAATATTAATACCAGAAAAGACAACAAAGAAGGTTGAAGGAACTTTATTTTACGCATTTCCAAATTCAGGACTAACCATGGTTATATCAAAACCTAAAATTTCAGAAACTGCAAGAATTTGATCTTTTGGTTCAGTTCTAAAAATTACGTTAAAATCTCCAGGAGCTGTAATCCAGGCATTTTCAGCAAGTTCTTTATCAAGCTGACCCCCAGTCCATCCTGAATACCCTAAAGTTATTAAGTATTCATCAGGCGTTTGGTTGATGGCAATATCTTCTAAAGTGTCTTTCGAGGTAGACAAGCTAATCTCATTTGTAATCTTCAAGGTAGATTCCCATGTTTTTTCACTTGAATGGAGGACGAAAACCGAACCGGGGTTAACGGGACCGCCAATTAGAAGATTCTTTGGTGATGCAAGATCTTGTGTTCCTAATCCCACTCCTTTTAAAAGATTATCTGTCATTAAATCTATCTGTCTGTTAATTATAAGTCCTATTGCTCCATCAGGATTGTGATCGCATATGTAAACTAAGCTATTGGTAAAATAAGACGGCTCTCTCTCACTGGGAGAAAAGAAAAGGAGTTTTCCAATCAACGATAAATTTTTTTCTTCCACTCTTTTACTCTACACATTATTTGCATTATATCTATCAAGAAAATAGAAAGCTGATATGACGAGAGAATGTTCGATTTTGGCTTCATCTATATAAGAAGGTATTTTTTCTAAGGGGACTTCAGTTATCTCAATATCTTCCATTCCATCAAGTTGTTGCATTCCAGTTTTCTTTGAATCCAAAGCCAGGTATGTATAAGTGTAATTTGCCATCAAGGCAGGATTGGGCAGGACTTTTCCTATTTCGATTACACTAGAAGACTCGTATCCTGTTTCTTCATAAAGCTCTCTTATAGCTGCTTCTTTAGGATCTTCCCCGGGGTCTGCCATTCCACCGGGTATTTCTAAGCTCATGCCTCTATTTCCAAACCGATACTGATTAACAAGTACAACATTATTATCGGCAGTTACTGGAATAATGTTAACCCAGTGAGGAACGTCAAGATACCACACAGGGTGAGCACTGCCTGCCTTAGGAGACTCAACAACATCTTCTTTTAAAGAAAAAATCTTAGATTTAAATATTTCTCTCGTTGATAAAGTCTTCCATTTTTTTAACATAACTTTTTTCCTTCTTTTAGATTTTTACCATTGTATTTTAGAAATAACTTTTAAAAGAAAAAGTTTCTATTATTCTGTGAGAATGTCCTATGAACAATTAGAGATTTGGGTGCTGGCCAATCCAGAATTTTCTGCTTTAGTGATGTTTATGGCGGCTTTTTTTGAGTCTTTTATAATTTTAGGTACCTTCTGGCCCAGCATAATATTATTACTTTTGGCAGTTGCACTTAACGAGGCTGATATAAAATTGCTGACAATCTGTTTGGCTGCAGGCTTGGGCTCTTTTCTAGGAGATTTTTTGAGTTTTTATCTGGGATCATTCTTTGGTCCTAAATTGAAACAAAAGAAATTCTTAAAAAAAAGACAGCATCAAATTCAAAAAGGAGAGAAATTTTTTGATCGTTATGGGTGGGGAGGAATAGTGTTGGGCAGATTGACGCCTGCTATTAGACCTTTCGTACCATTTATAGCCGGTTTGGCTAAGATGCCCTCAAAAACTTTTATAATAAGCTCTATTGGTGCTTGTTTAATTTGGAGCATGGCACTAGCAATTTTAATCATAGGAATAGATAATATTTTAATATTTTTTAAGTAAAGGAGAACAAATGTCAAAACATAGCGCATTAGATACTTTCGGTAGATCAGGTAACCCTGCTTTTAGAGATCATTTTGAAGGAACAGCTTCTAATGAAGATACGCGACTATCTGGGGTAATGACTCTTGAAGGTGCAGTCAATAAAACAGGAATTCTATTGGCCTTATGTTTTTCTAGTGCAGCAGTGACATGGAATATACCTAACACTGGTCTCATGATTGGGGGGGCGATAGTAGGGTTAATTTTAGGTTTGGTGACTATATTTAATCCAAGACAAGCTGCCAAATTAGCTCCTTTATATGCACTTGCTCAAGGACTTTTCTTGGGAGGTATTACAGTTATCTTTGAGTCCCAATACCCTGGGATAGCCGTGCAAGCGATTGGTCTCACATTTGGTACTTTAGCTTCTTTATTGATCTGTTATAAAACAGGATTGATTAAGCCAACTGAGAATTTTAAGCTAATGCTAGTAAGCGCAACTTCAGGAATATTTTTACTCTACATGGTGAACATAGTAATGATGGCTTTTGGTGGAGGAGAAGGGATTGGATTTATCCACTCCAACGGCATAATGGGAATAGGATTTAGTTTGGTGGTAGTCGCTATTGCGGCCTTGAATCTTGTTCTTGATTTTGATTTCATTGAGCAAGGAGCTGAACAAGGCATTCCTAAATACATGGAATGGTATGGAGCTTTTAGTCTAATGGTAACCTTAATATGGCTTTACCTTGAAATTCTCCGCCTTCTTGCAAAAATAAGATCTAACTAATTTTGAGTGCAATTTTTTTGACAATTCCCGCGATAACGGTTGATGCAAATACTCTAATTTTTGGACTTCTCGCTGTTGTTTCCCTGGGTATCTTTTTTAACCTTGGTAAATTTAAAGCCTCAAAATCACAAACTGAAAGGGAAGATAGAATTGATTGGAGCGTCAGAAAATACAGTTTTTCAACTTATTTTAGAGGTTGTTTAATTTCAGGTTTAGGTATTTTTCTTATTTTCTCTCTGCTGGGTTATCTTGGCTTTAACTAAAGAACGTATTTAATTCATAGCCTCTGCAAAGAGTTTTTCCCATTCATCTTGTGAAGGAAGTCTTGGTGTGGTGGCATTGCTTGGATCTGTCATTGAATGTTCTGCCAGTCCAGGAATCATATCTTCAGTGACACCCATCTCAGATAAATTTTTAGGAAGACCTATTGTTTGATTAAGCCCCTCTATAAAGTCAGGTAAATCAGTTGACTCTGCAATGCCCATGGCTCTTGCAATACGGGAATACTTATCTCCAACGTGCCCGTGATTAAACCTTAATATGGTTGGCAGAATGACACCGTTTAGTGTGCCATGATGCAATTTTAGATGCTTGTCAGCCCCTAGGGCGTGACTCATTGAATGGACAGCTCCAAGTCCTTTAGAAAAAGCCAAAGCGCCTTCAGTCGAAGCCATCATCATGTTCCACCTTGCTTCTTTATTTGAACCATCCTCAACGGCTTTTATAAGATTATTTCCTCGAATGACTCTCTCTATTCCATCCAGGCCAACTGCTTCAGCTGGAGGGTCTATGGCCGGGGACAACACTGCTTCTACACAATGTGTTAAAGCATCCATGCCAGCACCTGCCGTCAAAACAGGAGGCAGACCCACTGTTAGGTCAGGATCACAAATAGCCGCATTAGGCACTAAATGAGAACTGGCTAAAATTAGTTTTCTACCGTCTCGCATGACAATAACGGAACCTGCAGAGACTTCACTGCCAGTTCCTGAAGTGGTTGGTATGGCTATCATTGGTACGGTTTCTGTGATCTTCATTAAACCGCCTTCGTTTACAGAATAATCAACTACCGATCCTTCGTGATTAGCCATTAAAGCCACTGCCTTGCCTAGGTCTATGCTAGATCCGCCGCCAAAGCCAACGACACCATCACAGCCTTCTAATTTATATTTTTCAAGCGCAATTTCGACTGCCTCTTCAGTAGGATTAGCAGGCGTTTGATCAAAGATCACAGGTGTGTATTGGTTGGAAATATTATTTCTAATTAGATCTACCATTCCTATATCAAGTAACCCAGGATCAGTGCATATCAAAGGTTTTGAAATATTTAGATTCTCTAAGACTTCTGAAATATGTTCTAACGCTCCGTGATCAAAATAAGGTCTGTTTGAATAATTAAGTTGAGGCATTTTTTATTTCTCCTTAAAAAAACTAAGATTTTTTAAAACTAAAGTCATCAATGTATTATTATCTACTAGAATGTTCTTTGTTTCATAATGTCACATAATTTAAGGAATAGTAAAGAAAATGGTCCTAGATAATCCGAAGGTAATAAGGTTAAAAATCATGGATTATTTATCCAGGAGAGAGCATTCAGCAAAGGAAATTCGCAGGAAACTATCTTCACGAATAGAGTCATCAGATGACTTAGAAGTTGAAATTAAGAAATTAGAAGACGAAGGGCTTCTTAGTGATGAAAGGTTTGCTGAGAGCTATATGCACAGTCGAAAGAGAAAAGGCTTTGGCCCTTTGCGCATTAAAAATGAACTTAGAGAAAGAGGTGTCAATGATTCAATATCTCAAAGTCTTCTTAATTCAGAAGACTGGTCTGTTCTTGCTCATGCAAGTTTACTAAAAAAAACAGGAGGTTTCTTACCCACCGAAAGAGATAAAACACTTAAGTTAAAGCGTTTTCTAAACTACAGAGGTTTTAATTTTTCAGATATTGATAAAGCTTTTTCTTTAATTAAAAAATGAGTATATGAGAAAAGTAAATAACACCTATAATCTCTCTTATAAGTTATGAGTTATCAAGTTCTAGCAAGAAAGTGGAGACCAAAAGATTTTTCTGAAGTTGTCGGACAAGAGCATGTTGTAAGGGCTCTATCAAACGCCTTGGATCGAAATAAGATACCTCAGGCTTACGTATTAAGCGGAACCCGTGGAGTAGGAAAAACCACCATTGCACGTATCTTATCTAAAAGTTTAAATTGCGAAAAAGGCTTAGATTCAAAACCTTGTCATGAATGCCCTACTTGTATTTCTATTTCAGAAGGAAGTTTTATGGATTTTCAGGAAATTGATGCTGCTTCTAGCAGAGGTGTAGATGATACAAAACAACTATTAGAAACCGTAATGTATATGCCTAGTTCTTCGCGTTACAAAGTTTATTTATTGGATGAAGTTCACATGCTCTCCCCGCAAAGTTTTAATATGTTATTGAAGACCCTTGAAGAACCACCAGAGCATGTAAAGTTCCTCTTTGCGACTACTGACCCTCAAAAACTTCCGGTTACTATTCTTTCTCGCTGCTTACAGTTCAATTTAAAAAATATGTCGCCTGAACGAATTGTTGGGCATTTGAATTATGTTCTGACGGAAGAAAAAGTAGCTTTTGAAGAAATGGCTTTATGGGCATTAGCGCGTGCAGCTGACGGCAGTATGCGTGATGCTTTAAGTTTGACGGACCAAGCGATTGCTTATGGAAACAATACACTGACAGAAGTCGGTGTAAGCACCATGCTGGGGACAGTAGATCAGAAAAAGATCTATCGGATATTAGATCGACTCGTGAATCGTGATGCTTCAGGGATGTTAGCTGAAGTCCAGAGTTTAGCAGAATTTTCGCCGGACTATACCTCTGTACTAGCGACCTTAGCGGCTATATTGCACCGAGTTGCTGTGGAGCAAGTCGTACCGGGTGCTAGCGATAACTCGATGGGTGACCAAGAACAGGTTGTGAGCTACGCACGTCAATTATGTGCTGAGGATGTGCAGCTCTTCTATCAAGTTGCTTTGGTGAGTCGACAGGATTTAGCGATTACACCTGATCCTAAATCTGGCTTAGAAATGGCTTTGCTTCGCATGGTTGCTTTTCAGCTTTCACCTGTTGAAGGTTCAAAGCCTGATTTACCTGCATCTTCTGAGGTTAATCCTACTGATATCAGTCTTACGAAAAACCTTGAGGATAACCTTAATAAAGATGCTGAAAGAACTCAAATAACCGAGCAGCCTGAAGTACCTGCTATGTTATCTACAGAAAATAGTCCACCTTTAGAAGCTTATGAAAATGATGCGTCACTTATGACAGATGCATCCAATAATGATGAGCTTGCGGGTTATGCTCCGCTTGATGTTCCTGCTCAAGAGGAAAATTCTCAAGAAGAAACTGTTCAGGTAGAGAACCAAGAGGCGAAAAAAAAAACACTATTGAGTGAGGCATCTGCAAACATACTAAATGAAGTAATAAAGAGTGAATCGGCACCTTCAGCAGAGCCTGGTACAAACCTCGAGGAGGCTAGTGTATCTTCAGTCAAGGCGCCAGTCTCAGATCCAGTCGCGATGCCTGACAACTTGGTATCCATCGATATAGCAGAAGGGGTTACAGACACAGCCCTTTCTGAAGAGAGTACTTGGTCGCAACGTTCCGCTCAATTGGGATTGACTGGCATGACGCTTAACTTGGTACTTAACTCGGTGCTGGAAGAAAACGAGGCAGGTTTACAGCTGTATTTTGATGCCGGGCATTTTCGTTTACTCAACCCAAGTCATGAAAGTAGAATTCGCGCAGCGCTACAACAAGCGTATAGCTACGATAAACAGATAAACTTTTTTAACAGCCTTAAAGAGCACCATGAAACACCAATGATGTGGCGTGAGCGTAAGCGTGCCGAGATGCAAGTGCAGGCAAAACAATTGATCAAGGCTGATCCAAATGTACAAAAATTATTAGACGTGTTTGATGGTGTACTGCTTGAAAATAGCATTCAAGCCATTGGTGATGTCTAATTAAAGGCGCTTATAATAAAGGCAGTCATAGATTTAGAGGAGAGTGGTATGTTAGGTGGAAATATGGGCGATATGATGAAGCAAGCCCAAAAAATGCAAGAACAGCTTCAAAAACAGCAAGAAGAGATTGCTAGTGCAGAAGTGACCGGTGAGTCGGGTGCAGGTATGGTGACGGTAGTTATGAATGGTCGTCACGATGTGAAAAAAGTCAGTATTGAAGACACGGTTATGTCTGAAGATAAAGAACTTCTGGAAGACCTTCTGGCAGCAGCTGTGAATGATGCAGTGCGTAAAATTGAAGAAAAGAATAAAGACTCTATGTCTGGTTTGGCGACGGGAATGGGCTTGCCTGCCGGTTTCAAAATGCCTTTCTAGGTCGGTTAGTTTGTGTATTTTATGTTGGTGATTTAAAGAGAATGTAGTATGGGCTTCGGACCAGTAATTGATGAGTTAATTGATGCATTAAAAGTATTGCCAGGTGTTGGGCAGAAATCTGCGCAACGTATGGCGTTGCACCTTTTAGAGCGAAATAGAAAGGGGGCAACGCGTTTGGCTTTTGCTTTAGAAACCGCTGCTGAGAAAATCGGCCACTGCCATTCATGTCAAAACCTTAGTGAGTCAGAAATTTGCGCTATGTGTCAGGATGCATCTCGAGATGTAGAAACCCTTTGTATCGTTGAGTCGCCATCTGATTTAATCGCTATTGAGCTGTCGCATCATTTCAAAGGCCAATATTTTGTTTTGAAAGGAAGTTTGTCACCACTAGATGGGCGAGGGCCAAATGAAATAGGTATTCCCAAGCTACTTTCTCGAATTAGTGAAGCGAATGTGAAGGAAATTATTTTAGCCACTAACCCTACAATAGAAGGGGAAGCAACCTCGCACTATATTGCGGAACTGCTCGCTTCAAATGGCTGTTTAATTACACGGCTCGCTCATGGCTTGTCTATGGGGAGTGAGTTGGGCTATGTTGATGGTGGTACCTTGAACCACGCTTTCTCAGGAAGAAAACCGGTACTAACGAATGAGTGATCATATTATTGGAAGTTATTTGTTGATTGAAGATCAGCAAGCGCTTGAAGCGCAGGTGAAAATTTGGTCGAAAGAAAAGGTTTTGGCGCTTGATACCGAGTTTATGCGTACAAACACTTATTATGCGAAACCGGGTCTTATTCAAATTGCAGACGCTAACAATGTTTATATTATTGATCCGCTTAAAGTCGAAAACTTAAAGCCCTTAGCGCACTTATTAGCTGACCCTAAAATTGTTAAAATCATGCATGCCATGAGCGAAGATATCGAGCTGCTTTATCACGCGACGGGCGTTTTGGCTCAGTGTGTTTTTGATACCCAAATTGCGGCAGCGCTTTTAGGTTATGGTGCTTCGCTGGGGTATCAAAGTTTGGTTTCTGAGGTCTTGGGCTATCCTGTCGATAAATCCGAAACACGTTCAGACTGGCTTCAGCGACCTTTAACAGATAAGCAGTTGGAGTACGCGGCAAAAGATGCGGAATATCTGATTTTACTTCATAAAGCTTTGGAGAAAAGCTTAGTTGAGAAAGATTTTCTAGGTGCTGTGTTTAATGAGACTGAATGCCTGTTAATGCAAACAAAGCAGGCTTGGGAACAGCCCGAATTAGCTTATTTGAAGCTTCGTGGCGCTTACGAATTATCGCTTGATCGACAACGGATATTACAGGGCCTTGTTGTATGGCGAGATCAAGAAGCGCAGCAGGGTGATGTGCCTAAACCTTGGGTTTTTGCTGACAAGCATCTGATACAGTTTGCAGAAAATAGCCCAGTTTCAATGTCTCAAATAAAGAACTTTAAAGAAATAAAACCTAAGTCTATTCGACTTTATGGCGAAGCATTTCTGAAGCAAATAGCTCACTTGGAAAAGACGCCCATTAGATCTGATGCTGACTTTATTATGATTGATAGGCCTGTTAAAGGTGATGAACTGCTACTGTTTAAAAAACTCAAAGCCATTGTGAGTGAAGTAGCTGAACAAACAGGCATTGCTGCGCAGTTGCTTGGTTCGAGAAAAATGTTAGAGAAAACCGTTATTCATGTTTGTAGGCAGCAGCATGATAATTTACCTTTCGAATTTACAGGTTGGCGTAAAGCATTATTTGCAGAGCGTTTTTTGGCTGCACTAAAAGCTGATGTAACAGAAGTTTAGGAAACAAAATGACAGAATATACCTCCGATAATAAGCGCTTTTGTTCGGTATTTAAAAGTTCAAAAAAGCGTGAAATGTATCTGTATGTAGACCGGAAAGATGGCGTAGAAAAGCTTCCAGAAGCACTTAAGGGGGTTTTTGGTGAACCGGCACATGTTTTGGATATGATTTTGACCCCGGAAAAGAAATTGGCGCGCGTTGATGCAAAAAAAGTATTAGCAGAAATAGCACAAAATGGTTTTTTTCTTCAGATGCCTCCTGGTAAGGATGAAGAAAAAATTGGAGACTATCAAGTTCAGCAAGACAGTTTGAATGGGTAGCGCTCCCGCTTTTTGGGCGCATAAAAGTCTGGCGAACATGAGTCGGTCTGAGTGGGAGTCATTGTGTGATGGTTGTGGTAAATGCTGTTTGCACAAGCTGCAAGATGAAGACACAGATGAACTGGTGTTTACTAGTATTAGTTGTGAACATCTTAACTTAGAGACATGTCGCTGTCAGGTTTATCGTGAGCGTACAAAGTACGTGCCGGATTGTTTAAGTTTGCGCTCCGATCATCTGGATACATTGTTGTGGTTGCCTTCTACTTGTGCCTACCGCTTATTGCATGAAGGGAAACCATTGCCTGAATGGCACCCGCTTGTTTGTGGTGATACACAAGCTCTCCATGTGCAGCATATCTCGGTGAGAGGTAAGGCCATTAGCGAAGCAGAGCTTGGTAAAGATGAAGATTGGGGCAACTTCATTGTTGATAACTTGTAAGCAAACATGTTGTTTATGAATAATTAAACATTATGAGCGCTTTACACGACTCAACCAATCGTCATTACTCTTGTAGTATTTTGAGTCGGAATTCAGCTCTTTTATTACTATTTATGCATAAATCCATAAGCTTCAGTTGAATGGCGTACCTAAGTGATAAAGTGGTTTAGGGTGTGGTTATTTTGCAAAGCTTTTATAAAGAAAACGAGAGGCGTAAAAATTGGAAATTTCATCTTATCTGACTGCTTGGGGGGCTTACTTGCTCTCTGCAATCGGCTTGGTACTGGTGTTTTGGCGTATGACGCGCAATCTTAAGCTGCGCAGAACGCGTCGATTGTTGCGAAGTGCTGTAGCAGTGATTTTATTTACGCCAATTAATATTGTTACAGGTAGTGTCTGGCTGGCGCCTGCTTATTTGGTGGGCTCGTATGACTGGATTCTTGGGCAGACTGAGAAAGCGCTTGAGGCGGGTATGTATCTTGGTGTCGCCTATGTTTTGATGGTATTTATTATTATGCTCGAATCGGTCATGAGGCGTTTATTTGGTATGGAAAGGGCGCATTAATATGAGTGTTATACAAACTGGCATATATCAGCATTATAAGGGCCCTAAATATGAAGTTTTGGGGCAGGCTAGGCATAGTGAAACCGAAGAAGAAATGGTGATTTATCGGGCGCTATACGGTGACTATGGCTTATGGTTAAGGCCATTATCAATGTTTCAAGAATGCGTTATGGTTGAAGGTGAAAGTAAGGCCCGGTTTCAGCTTTTAGAAGCTCAGGATATTAAGTTAGGCGCCTTTCACTAAAGTGAGAAGTGTTTAGAGGGGGGCTTGAGCCCCTTTTATTCAGGTAGTCTTTATAGCTACTTAGTCAAACAGAAGCAAGCAACGCTCTTAAGAGCAATATAAAATATCGCAAAAACAATAACTAAGCACTTAAATCCTAGAAAATACTTCCAAACTCTCATTGTTGTTATTGAAAAACCTGCTATAAATTAAATTATGTTCTGCTAATTCTATTTTTTGAACCTTGCTTTCAGGTTAAAAAGAGAATCGCAGGTGCGTTATTTGATAAAGACGTTAATAAAGATGTTTGTAGCAGGGGAAACTATGACCTTAAATATGTGTATTCGAGCAAAAAAACAACTAAAGTTTTTGGTGTTGCTCTTGGTTTGTGTCACGAACCCGCTCTCAATTTATAGTGTGTCTGCTGAAGAGGTCGCGCAAAAAAAAGGCGCTGATATTCGCTTGCTGATCGATATTTCCGGCAGTATGAAAAAAAATGACCCTGCAAATCTGCGTGTGCCTGCTGTTAATTTATTGACTGAACTTATTCCAGATGGTGACAAAGCAGGGGTATGGACATTTGGTCAATGGGTAAATCACTTGATACAGCATAAAGCTGTTGACGATAAGTGGCGTGTAAATGCCAAAGAACAAGCTCAAAAAATCAACTCGGTTGCCTTATATACCAATATTGGTGCCGTACTTGAAAAAGCTTCGGATGATTTTTATAAGGATGAAAAGCTAGATAATACTCACTTCATACTATTAACGGATGGCATGGTTGATATAGATCGAGACCCTGAAAAAAATGCCCAAGAACGTGACCGTGTACTGACTACTTTGCTCAAAACATTTAAAGAAAAAGGCGCTAAAATTCACGCAGTTTCTTTGTCTAAAAATGCTGATCGTTCATTAATGGATAAGCTGGCGATCCAAACAGGCGGCCAATCTGCTGTTGCTGAAACGCCGGAAGATTTAACGAAAATATTCTTACAAGCTTTGGATCAAGCTGTGCCGAGTGAACAGGTGCCAATAGAAGGTAATGAGTTTGTTATTGATTCAAGTGTGGAGGAGTTTACGGCATTGATTTTTAGGGGGGATGGCTCTGTCCCTACCGAAATTATGGGGCCTGATGAGCAGCTTCATAGTAAAGATTCTCATGGGGACGGCGTGAAATGGTATCAAGATACAGGCTATGACTTAATTACAATCAAGCGACCTTTGGAGGGGACGTGGGAAATCAAGGCTGATGTTCAGCCTGATAGTCGTGTCACTGTGGTGAGTAACCTTCAATTGGATGTCACTAGGCTACCGACAAACTTTTTTGCCGGGGATCAGCTCAAGGTTGATGTACGTTTTATAGAGGACGGGAAAACGGTTACCAATAAAGACTTTTTATCTTTGTTAGATGTTTCCTTAAATCTAAAAACAGAAGACAACAAAGAAGGTCGGAAAAAGATTTCTGATCCACTCAGTCCGCCTGAAAACGGGGTGTTTAGTGATGCAATACGTAAACTAAGCAAAGTTGGGCAGTATGAGTTGACTGTTTTGGTTGATGGGAAGACTTTTAAGCGTAAAAATCGTCAGATTATTAACTTAAGATCACCTTTTGATTTTGAATTTTCAGCAAAAGGTGAAGAAGATCAAGCATATTATGAATTAGTGGTTTCTGCATTAAGTGACAATATTTCGCTTGAAGATAGCAGTGTCTTTGCAAAGATAAAGGCGCCTGATGATAGCAGTTTAATAAAAGCGATTGATTTTGATAAAGCTAGTGGTCGTTGGAAGTTGCCGATAAGTGCTGATAAAGGTGATGGGCTGTATAAAATTGCGGTCAAAGTAAAAGCAAAAACAATTGCAGGGAAAAAATTTAAATTTAGTCCTAAAGTATTTGAAGCAGTATTTCCTATACCTGCGGGAGAAGCAAATAAAATTGTTTCAATAAATGAACCTGATGAAGTGCCTGCCGAAGAGCTTGTTCCTGAGCCTGTGGTAGAACCAGAACCAGAACCAGAACCAGAACCAGAACCAGAACCAGAACCCGAGAAGCCTGTCGAGGAAGAAGTTGAGGTTGAAACTATAGCGCCTCCAATTGATGTGCCTGAAGAGCCTGAGCAAGGAGAGGTTGGTGACGATATTGTTTTGGATGAGTCTGATTTAACATTTTGGCTTATGATTGGTGGTGCTGTTGTTGCGGGCTTAGGTTTGATTGGTGGTGCTGTTTTCTTTATTCGCAAAAAGAAAAATAAAGCTTCTGGTGAAGATGATGAAGTACTAAGTGATACTGATGTAGAAGAAATAATGGAAGAGGATGCGGGGGACGAAGATGTTCCGGAGCTGAAAGAAGAACTTGATTTTGTAGAAGAGCCAGAAGAGATTATGCCAGAACCAGAACCAGAACCAGAGCCAGAGCCAGAGCCAGAGCCGGAGCCAGAGCC
>ENA-OSET01004215-OSET01004215.1-sediment-metagenome-genome-assembly--contig:-NODE-4215-length-12852-cov-25.727984_pt1 | contig 12852 bp, 11 predicted proteins | sample MGYA00237882_ERZ534229 | MGnify/ENA primary metagenome ERZ534229 (study PRJEB26408, sample SAMN06266212) | sediment metagenome | isolation source: Hudson Canyon methane seep mesocosm | place...
AAATCTTCACGAAAATGGCCCTCTTCGATATGCGTTTCTAAATTTCTATGCGTAGCAGCAATGACTCTTACATTGGTGGTCAAAGATTTACTACTACCAACACGTTCATAAGTCCGTTCTTGCAATACGCGTAATAGCTTTACCTGCATAGGCATGGGCATATCACCAATTTCATCAAGAAATAAGGTACCGCCTTCTGCCATTTCAAAGCGACCTTTTCGTGCGGTAATCGCACCGGTAAAGGCACCTTTTTCATGTCCAAACAATTCACTTTCAAGCAACTCACCGGGAATTGCACCACAATTAACCGGCACAAACGGTTTTTCACGGCGCGAAGAAAAATGGTGCAAATTTCGAGCAACAACTTCTTTACCTGTTCCCGACTCACCCAAGATCAATACATTCGCATCAGAGTCAGAGACTTGATCGATCATCAGTTGTACCGCTTTCATCATTGAGCTATTGCCCACTAAACGACGAAAGTCTGAAGCTTGTTGTTGGCCTTGAGAATCATTCTGGCCACGATAAACCGTCGCTTGTTGCAATGCATTACTGAGTTGGGGATATTTTATTGGAAAACGTAAACCGCCTAATGTGCCTGGAAAATCAACAACGTCTACATCAGGGAATTCAATCGTAAAAACAGGCACACGTGCTTCGTGATTTACAAGCTCTCGCAAAAGCTGTTTGTTTTGATTTTTATCGCCACAATCACCGACCAAAGCCATAACAATATTAGATAAATCACCTGCATCTTCAAACCATAAACTGGGATCTTGCACAATGACAGGCTGGCAATTAATAAACTCAATCAATGTCGATAAAATTTCTCGTCGACTTTCATCAACATCAACCAACAATACATTATTTGCACTCATTTATTCTCCAGCATAAAACTTAAAGCCACATCGACAAAGTCAATGTAAGCCATTCAGATAACTGGAGTTAAACACTTTTACGCTGAGATGTCAAAAAAATGACGGTAAAGAATGAGTGATTTGAATTCGCTAGCTTGAGTAGCTTATTGTGAATAGGCTTTTTTTGCTTTATTGCCTTGGGTGAACTTCTTCATTTGATCAGATAAATCAGATCGCTGCTCTCGACAAACCTCTTCCAACTGCTGATTTAAATCGACTAACATTGCCATTTGTTTTTGCACTTCTGCATGCTGTGCATCTGTCAGGTTATTCAGGTTTTCTAACTGCAAGTTTGTAAAATCAGACTGGCGTTCCGCTTCCAACTCATGAAACGCATCCCAATCATCCGCTTTAGCCAATTTAAGTAGCTGCGTACTTTTATCAATACCCTGTGAAATTAGCGTTAGCGTTGATGACAACAATGCAATTAACTTTCCAATGTACTGTTATGGAACTCCGTTGGAATATTATCCCAACCACTCTTAACTTGAATAAGTAACTGTGCAACCTCATCTAGAATTGCTTGATCATTCTTCATATTTGCTTCTAAAAGGCGTGCTTCCATATAGCTATAGAGTGCAAATAATTCTTGTGCGACCTCACCACCGGCATCGCCATTTAAACAAGAACGTAAACCATCGATAATTGATATTGCCCAACTAATTGTTTCGCCTTTTTTTGCAATATCCTTATTTTCCATATAGCTTTTTGCCGTCATAATCTTTTCTAATGCGCCTTCCATTAGCATTTGAACTAAGCGATGAGGAGAAGCTGTCTCGACACCACCTTGTATATGATTTTGACGATACTGCTGCATTGCGACACTGGCATTCATATCACTATCCTTTTTCATTAACTGTGAACCATATTGATGGCGCTGTTGATACTATATATATCGTCACAACAACAGATATCTTTAGTTAATTTCACTGAAAAAGTCCTGCTAGAAATGGATTCTGATTATGCATCATTTTTTATTGATCGTGTACTGTATAGCAGAAATTAATTACGATTTATGGAATTAGGTTCTGGTAGATTTGCCAGCTGACTAGTTAAAAACGAACCCACTGACTGTAGCTGAGCAACTAGAATGTCCATCGCAATAAATTGTGATCTTAAACGTGCTTCTAATCCGTCCATACGACGAGTCAAGGTATCTCGGTCATCATCAATACCGTCGAGCCTACTTTGTATACTATCTGTACGAAAATCCAAAATACCATCTGCGTCTTGATAACCAGATAAAGCCGTTGTAAATGCCTGCGCTAAACCTTCCGTCTCAGAGGTAAAAAACTGCTCTACATCAGCTAAGTTATTGGTTAACTTATCATTCAACACCACACTGTCAGTGACCAAGCTACCGGTGTCATCTAACGTAATACCCAGTTCAGTTAAGTTTGAAAAAGCCCCGCCAGACACCCCACTAAATAAGGTTTGGCGAAGTTGACTTTGTATTCCGCGAACAATGGAATCACCATTTAACGCACTCGACACACCGGTTGACACATCATAGTTTGATAAGCCTTTCATTATGCCTACCAAAACATTGTAACTAGAGACAAAACCTTCTACTTTCTCTTTCATCGCAGTAATATCAGTCGCTACCGTTAATGTTTCAATAGTACCTGGATCTGCTTGAGCTAAATTAAATGTCACACCTGAAATAACATCAGAGAAAGTATTGCTGTCTCGCGTGACAACTTGCGAATCCACCTCAATAATAGCGCTAAGCGGCGGCTGCACCGTCACTAAATTAGCCGTATCTAAACGTGTTAAATCAAAGCCATCCAAACCATCATCATCAACAGCGGCAACGGTAATCGTATTGCTCGCGCCAGTTTGATTCGACGTCAATAATAATTGCGTGCCGGTATCAACTGTAATGAGTGAGGCTGTCACCCCAGGATTATCTGAGGCAGCATTAATCGCATCACGAATATTAGCAAGGGTATTGTTAGTGCCATCGATGGTAACTTGAAACGTATCAGTGTCCAAGGTGATATCTAAGGTACCGGTACCGATAACCTCATCACTATCCGTGAAGTCAGCCGAACGGATTTTAGCAACTTGAGCTAACTGCGTTACTTCAATGTCGTAATTACCCGCTGCAGCCGTGCTACCCGCGGTTACGGTGAAAGTTGAATCATTGCTAGACGTTGCATTGTAGACTTGGAAGGCTGTTGAGCCTTCGAGACTCGTTACGCTAGATTGAAACGAGGTAAGTGCAGATTTAAGTGTGCCATAAGCCGACAATTCTGATTGCAGCTCATTTTCTTTAACATTAAGGCGTGCGTTTACGGGTTCAGCTTCAGCAGCCACTAATTGTGCTACTAAGCCTTCAATATCTAAACCTGAACCAATTCCACCCGCCCTAATTGCCATTTTCCTACCCTCATTAATTATTTAGACTTTAGTGCTAAATAATTGCACAGCTTCTTCACTATTTACCGTGATGCGACGCGCTACTTCCAATACTTCCTCACTTGGAATTTGTCGAATCACTTGTTCAGTTTCACTGTCAACAACCGTCACAACATCTTTGCCGGTTATATCATCAACGGTAAACTCTAAGTTCCGCTGTATATTTTGCACATGGTCATTAATTTGACTAACAGCTACATGCAATTTCTCTGCCTGATTTTGTGCATCATCCTTGTTTTGGCTATTTTCCTGAACTACAGCCGCACCACCATCAGGCGTTAATGCCGTTTCGACACGAACCTTTTCAGTCTCAACGACAGCTACTTTGGTCGGTTGTCCACCTTCCAAAGTAATCGTCTTTGTCTGATTGCCTGAAATTTCCATCATGTTTCTCCTCTTACCTTACGTCTAAGGAAGAACGGTGAGTCTAATTACTTAGACTCACCATATCTTATTATCCTATCCTAACAAACTCAATACGTTTTGTGGCAACGCATTAGCTTGGGCCAACATTGCTGTACCCGCTTGTTGCAAGATTTGTGAACGTGTTAAATTCGCTGTTTCTGATGCAAAGTCAGCATCACGAATTCGACTACGCGCCGCACTTAGGTTTTCAGAGTTAATCGATAAGTTCGCTACCACGCTTTCAAAACGTGATTGCAACGCACCTAATGTCGCACGTGCTGTATTGACTTCCGTCAAGGCACCATCTAATGAAACGATAGCTGCATTGGCTCCTTCAACGCTAGAAATATCGACACCAGCAAAACCACCTGTCGTGGTCGCATCGGCCGATAATGTGCCATTAGCAGCAATACCCACGACACTATGCGTACCACCACCGGTAATCACAATATCCGCTGCCGAAACCAATGTCACGTCATTACCTGAAGAAGTGGCAAATACACCCGTTGTAGCCGAGACTGCATTTATTGCTGCTGTTGCATCAATTGCACGCTGAGCAAGCGTACCTGATGCAGCGATTACGCCTAGATCAGTCCCATTAATTACGTGCTCAGTTGCTAATGTTGCTGTAAATGCAGTGACAGTAACTGTATCCTGAGCTGTTACACCATCACCCAAATTAGCTGTTTGTGCATTGACAATTGAAGCTACTGAAATGGTTTGGTTAACATCCGCACCCACTTGGAATTGCTGAGTGGTGAATGTGCCGTCTACTAAGTTAACACCATTAAAGTTAGTTGAATCGGCTACCCGTTCAACCTCTGCAATCAGTTGCGCTGCTTCTACATTTAACGCTGCACGGTCTGACGCACTGTTGGTGGCATTTGCTGATTGAATCGCTAACTCACGAATACGTTGCAATGCATCACCGATACCCGCTAAGGCACCTTCAGCTACTTGCGCTAATGACACACCGTCATTGGCATTTCGTGTTGCTTGATTTAAACCACGGATTTGAGTGGTCATTCTTTCTGAAATCGCTAGACCCGCCGCGTCATCTTTTGCACTGTTAATGCGTAAACCAGATGATAAACGTTGCAGTGATGTAGCTAAGTCGTTTTGTGAAATGCTTAAATTTCTCTGAGCATTGATCGAGGATATATTTGTATTAATTACCGAAGCCATTGCGGTTCTCCTGTTCTGAGCAGATATACAGCCAAAATGGCGCATTTACTGCTTCTGTGAACGTTAGCGTCTCCGCTAGGAAAATCTTTAGCCTGGTTTTACATTGCTTTAATCTATTTGTACGTTTTGTGACTCAGTTCACAAAATTTTCATTCCACCCCTCTTCCGCGTTCGAGAGGAGGCGTGGGAGAAGAAATATCAAAAGGCGATGTATTATTAGCCTTGTAACAAGCTCAATACATTTTGTGGTGCTGAATTGGCTTGTGCCAACATCGCTGTACCTGCTTGTTGCAAGATTTGAGCACGGGTTAAGTTTGCTGTTTCAGCTGCAAAGTCAGCATCACGAATTCGGCTACGTGCTGCACTTAAGTTTTCGGCATTGATCGTCAAGTTTGCTACCACACTTTCAAATCGAGATTGAATCGCACCTAAGTTAGCTCGTGCTGTATTGACTTCGGTCAAACCTGCATCCATATAAATAATTGCTGCATTGGCACCTTCAACGGTTGAAATATCAACAAGGTCAAAACCACCTGTTGATGCTGCAACAGTGACTGTACCAGCGACAGGAAGACCATCAGCAACGATCGCACCTGCACCTGCAACCACAATATCAGCCGCTGATATCAAAGTAAGTGTCGCACCAGAAGATGTTGCAAACACACCTGTTGTTGCAGAAAATGCATTGATTGCATCTGCGTTAAAGGTTGCTTGTTCGGTTACAGTTGCACCTAGTGCAGATGGAGTAATCGTCGTACCGTTAAGAGAAAGTACTCCGAATGCACCTACTGCTGCAACCGTTCCGGTTGTCTGCGCCGTAATGCTGTCACCTAGAGTCGTGGTTTGTGCATTGACAATGTTAGCTACGGAAATAGTTTCATTAGCATTCGGGCCAACTTGAAATTGTTGGTTGGTAAATGAGCCATCTAATAAGTTCACACCATTAAAGGTGGTTGAAGATGCTACCCGTTGGACTTCATCTTTTAATTGTTGCGCTTCTACATTTAATGCCGCTCTATCAGAGACACTGTTGGTGGCGTTAGCTGATTGAATGGCTAATTCACGGATTCGTTGTAACGAATCACCCAAACTACCCAAGGCACCCTCGGCCACTTGTGCCAATGAGACACCATCATTGGCGTTACGAACCGCCTGATTGCTGCCTCGGATTTGGGTGGTCATGCGTTCTGAAATCGCTAAACCCGCTGCATCATCTTTTGCACTATTAATACGCAAACCTGATGATAAACGTTGCAAAGATGTCGCTAGTTCACCCTGAGAAGTTGTTAAGTTCCTCTGAGCATTCAGCGATGAGATATTGGTATTAATTACTGAAGCCATGGTTCGTTCCTCTTACTATTAACTATAAAATAAAGACGATGTATTTTTAGCCTTGTAATAAGCTCAATACATTTTGTGGTGCTGAATTGGCTTGTGCCAACATCGCTGTGCCTGCTTGTTGCAATATTTGAGCACGGGTTAAGTTCGCGGTTTCAGCTGCAAAGTCAGCATCACGAATTCGACTACGCGCAGCACTCAAGTTTTCAGCATTGATCGTCAAGTTAGCCACTACGCTTTCAAATCGAGATTGAATCGCACCTAAGTTAGCTCGTGCTGTGTTGACTTCGGTCAAACCTGCATCCATGAAAATAATTGCTGCATTGGCACCTTCAACGGTAGAAATATCGACAACATCAAAACCACCAGTTGTCGCTGCTACAGTGCCCGCTGTAAGACCGTAAGTATTTGGCCCAGTACCACCCACCGTAATATCTGCAGTAGATACCAACGTCAAATCAAGGCCTGTCGCAGCATCAAGGCTTGCAAACACACCTGTTGTACTAGAAACCGCGTTTACAGCATCTCGCACGAGGACTGCCATTTCTGCAGCTGTAGGTGAACCATCTGCTGTTATTGCTCCTAAGGCTGTACCATTAACCGTGAGATCCCCAAGAGTCGCAGAAGCAGTAACAGTAGTTGTAATTTGCGCCGTTATGCTGTCACCTAAAGTCGTGGTTTGTGCATTGACAATGTTAGCTACCGAAATAGTTTCATTGGCATTTGGACCCACTTGAAATTGTTGATTGGTAAATGATCCATCCAACAAGTTCACACCATTAAAGGTGGTTGAAGATGCTACCCGTTGGATTTCATCTTTTAATTGTTGTGCTTCTACATTCAATGCCGCTCTATCAGAGGCACTGTTGGTGGCGTTAGCTGATTGAATGGCTAATTCACGAATACGTTGTAAAGAATCACCCAAGCTACCCAAGGCACCCTCTGCCACTTGGGCTAAAGAAACACCATCGTTAGCGTTACGAACCGCCTGATTGCTACCTCGGATTTGTGTGGTCATTCGTTCGGAAATCGCTAAACCCGCCGCATCATCTTTTGCACTATTAATACGCAAACCTGATGATAAACGCTGCAAAGATGTCGCTAGTTCACCCTGAGAAGTTGTTAGATTCCTCTGAGCATTCAGCGATGAGATATTGGTATTAATTACTGAAGCCATGGTTCGTTCCTCTTGCTATTTAATTATGTAACCCAATGGCGTTACTGTTATTTTTTTGACAGTATTCCACCCTGTAGTATCTGTTTAGCAAATGCCTTGCCAACTCTATTTTTCATTTTTTTACCATCAACGTTACGATGGTTTTATCTTAAAAATATCCTCGTTTTTATCTGTTCATGAGTTGCCAAATGCACTTATAAAAAATTAAATAAAGATAGGTTTTGCACTCGCGAAAAAGATTGCTGAGCCGCTTGTAAACCTAAGGTTTGCAAAGATAACTTTGAAATAGCTGAGGCATAGTCCAAGTCTTTAAGCTGTGACAATGTTTTTTCCACAGCAAATGAAATACCACTACTCACATCACGCTGTTGGTCAACGGCATTAAGGCGTGAACCAATTTCAGCTTGAGTATTTACAATAGTTTCTAAACCCGCTGTAAGATTGATTAAAAAGTCACCGTCGTTTGGTGAGTCATTAGCACTGACAGCATCACTAGAAAGTGCCGTCACAAAATCATTAATCGTTGAAAAAATAGTCTTGTTTGGCGTCACTTGGGTATTCATCTGATGACTATCACCATTGGCTAATGTGCCATCCATTGAAATGGTGAAATCAGGTAGGCTCGGATCAAGTTGTTTTAATGAAACTTGTTGGCCAGCAACATAGGGCGTCACCGCATAAGGTGTTCCGCCCATGGTCACCGTTAAGGTATCGGGACCAGTAGAAAAATCAATATCGATAGCCGATGGGATAGTATGAGCGGCCCCCACTGAAATGATATTTACGACACCACTACTTGGTGGACCAACATTGTTATCTGTAACCGCTGTTTGCACATGGCGTGATTCAAAGATTTCATTGCCAGCATCATTGGTGGCAATTAAAACACCTGGACCCACTTGCATATTGCGCTGACCACTATCACCCGCATAGCTTGCACCCACCGTTTGGTAGGGTTGTATATCACTGCTAAAACCAGAAAAAATATAGTCACCATTAGAATCACGGGTATTTGCTATCGTTAATAGCTGCTCATTGAGCTGGGATATCTCTGCGGCAATAGTCGTTCTATCATTTTGGGTATTGCTATCATTTAAACCTTGAATCGCTAATTCTCTGATCCGTTGCACTAGCGCCGTGGCACTTTTTAATGAGCCTTCTTCAATCGCAAGTTTATTTTCTGCTTTATCTGCATTGGCCTGATATTGATCCGTCAAACTGATTTCACGTTGTAAATTCAAAATTTGCACTGAACCAGCAGGATCGTCCGAGGGATTAAGAATCTTTTTCCCTGTTGATACTTGTAGCTGTGTTCGACCCATTTCTGTTTGTTGGGTCAACATCGCCGATAGATTTTGGTTAAATATATGAGAGGTTGAAATACGCATAAATCTCTCCTTTATATCGCATTAATCAAGGCGTTAAAGACGGTGGTGGATACAGTAATGATTTGAGCTGCGGCTTGGTAAGATTGTTGAAACCTAATTAAATTAGCCGCTTCTTCATCCAAGTTCACACCTGATACCGATTCATAACGTAAGACGGTTTGGTCTAATAAACCTTGTTGTGTTCGTTGACTGATATCTGCCTGGTTAGTCCGTGTTGCTACCTTCGCAACAACCACACCATAAGCATCACCAAATGTTTGTGTTCCACCATTTAGAATTTTGGTTGTTTGTAATTCAGCTAAGGCTAAGGCATTGCGGTTATCACCAACAGCGGCACTGTTACCTAGGGTAAATACATCTGCATTTGCTGGTGAACCTGAGACTTTGACTGATAACTCAACCGGTGTTGTCCAAGCCGCCGTTAAGGCTCCCAGATCAACTTTTAAACCACTTTGACTTGCAGGATCATAAGCAAAGGTAGCGGTATCGGTGCCATCAGCAACGGTATATTGATTGGTGGTGCTGTTAAATGTGAGTGAAACATTTGCCGCTAAGTACGGTAATGTTAAGGGCGGCACACCATCAATGCTGTCAATTTCAACTTGGCCAAAACCTGTATTTAGTGTTGCTGCCTCACTAGAAACAGGAAATGCAACCGCCAAACTACGGGGATCGGTTATTGCAAGACGTATACTGCCTGCATCAGTCACGGCTGGACCAAATAAATCGCCACCCAGTGCACCGGTTAAGGTAACCCCTTTGCGATGTTGCTCGTTCAATTGTGTGGCCACACTTGTTGCCAGCGCATCAAGCTCTGATTTTGAACTAAGAATAATATCCGAACGAACGGTGAGCAATCCGCCCAATGAACCGCCCGATATTTGGCTAGTAACGTTAACTCCAGTTGGACCATAACCAATATCATTCAAGGTAGGGTCAACTGCATTTGGAATAATAGTGAGGTTAATCGCCGTCGATCCCAACACCACGGCTTGGCCGTTACCAACAAATACACCTATGCTGCCATTTCCATCAGGTACTGTTGTCACAGACACTAACTTTGATAAATCCGTAATTAACTTATCTCGTTTATCTAATAAATCATTTGGTGGAACGTCACTGCCATTTGAGGCTCCGACTATCGCCTGATTCATATCGGCGATACCTTGGGTAAGGTTATTTACATCGGTCACATTTGTTTGCAGATTTGTATTTACCTGATCGGTAAAACCATCCAACTGCTGAGAAAGTGTATTAAAACGATTTGCCAAAATCTCTGCTTGTGTCAATAAAACCTGCCGGGTAGAGATCGAGGTCGGATCATTTGCAACTTCATGCATTGCATTAAAAAATCCTTCCAAACCACTACTCAGTGATAACTCATCCGAACCTAAGAGATCATCAACTTGATGAGCAAAGTTCAAAATCGTATCGGATTGTGATTCTTGAGCGGTAAATGTGCGAATTTGTGTCGCCAAAAAACCATCAAATAACCGTTCTACCGAGCCAATTTGAACACCGGAGCCAATATAATGTGAGCCATTAAAATCTGGTGGATAGGTCGAAAACTCGGCACGCTGACGGTTATAACCTTCAGTATTAATATTACTGATGTTATGACTCGTTGTTGACAGTGCACTTTGGGTAGCTGTGAGGGCTGTTGTCCCAATATTCAGCATACTCATGGTATTAACCTCTTATCCATCATGAATATCCTTGCTGTTGCGAGATTTGTGCCAGAGTTGAACCATGCATGATGCGTTTTACTTTTTCGGCATAAGCCGGATCAGTCGCATAACCCGCCTTGTGGAGCTCTTCAACAAATCTGTCTGGATTATCGGTATGTTCTAGAGCTTGACGATAACGTGGTTGTGTTTGTAAAAAATTCACATAATCGTCAAAACTTTGCTGATAGTTATCATAGGATCTAAACTGTGCCTGTTCTTTGACGGCCACTCCACCGCGATATTCCACCGTGCCAACTACGGCATGATCACCATCCCAACGTTTATCAGCTTTAATATTGAATAAGTTATGGCTAGATTTGCCATCTTGGTGATTGATGACGTGTTTGCCCCAACCTGTTTCTAATGCAGCTTGAGATAAAATAACTTCAGGTTGCACACCCAGTTTATCGGCTGCTTTTTTAGCCATCGGCCAAAGTTGCTCAACAAAACTTTCTGATGAATGAAATTTTATTTCTGCTGTTTGATTCAGAGGTTTAGCGGGTGCTGCAGCCATCACTTTTTGTGTTAGTTCTGATGCAGGTATCGCTTCAGGCCTAGATAACGGCTTAGGCACAATATTCACGCGATCTCTTAATAATGATGTGGGTGATATTTTATTGCTATCCGTTTCAGGTGTTTTGCCACCTAGTTGACGCATAATCACTTCTTGTAAGCCTAGTCCTCCACGAGAGGACAAGTCCATCGCTAACTGTTGATCAGCCATTTCCTGATACATCTTGCTTTGACTAGTATCAAAGATGCCTTCCGCCAAACTGGCTTGACGCATGCTTTTTAACATCATATTGACAAACAATGATTCAAATTGACCAGCAACTTGGCGCATTGTTTCTTGGTCATTACCATCTTTTGCTGCTGAACGACGAAGTTCAGCTAAGCCATTAAAGTCAATGGCTGTTTGAGCAATATGGGAATTAAGTGCCATGACTTAAATGACAACCAACTCAGCTTGCAGAGCACCGGCTTGTTTTAATGCTTCTAGCACCGCGACTAAATCACTTGGTGCAGCGCCTACTTCGTTAACTGCTCGGACAATTTCTTCTAAAGATACACCCGTTGCAAATAGGAACATGCGACTATTCTCTTCGGTCACATCAATATCAAAGTTAGGTGTGACAACCGTTCTTCCTCCCTCGGAAAAAGCACCCGGCTGACTGACTTCAGCATCGGCAGAAATAGTCACAGACAAGTTACCATGCGTAACCGCTGATGCAGTCACTCTTACATGTTTGCCAATAACGATGGTGCCGGTACGAGAATTAACAACCACTTTAGCTGCAGCTTCGCCTGGGGAAAATTCAATATTTTCGACCAATGATACAAACGACACTCTTAAACTAGGGTCACGTGGTGCGTTCACTTTAATTGATGAACCATCCATCGCTTTTGCGGTACCTTTACCCAAAGTATGATTTATGGCATCGGTTAAGCGACTCGTCGTTGTATAGTCAGCACGATGTACATTTAAAATTAGGTGTTCGCCAACATTAAATGCATTGCCAACGGTACGTTCCACTGTTGCACCATTTGGAATTCGACCTGCACTGGGAATATTGACCGTTACTCGCGAACCATCTCCGGCCTCGGCATCTAAACCACCAACAAGTAGATTGCCTTGTGCAATTGCGTACACTTGGCCATCAATACCTTTAAGTGGTGTCATTAACAAGCTACCACCACGCAAACTTTTAGCATCACCTAATGACGAAACCGTGACATCTATTGTTTGTCCCGGTTTTACAAAAGCTTCTAAATCAGTGTGTATGGATACGGCTGCTACATTTTTACTTTTAGGATCAATACCTGGTGGTAAAGTCACACCTAATTCACGTAAGAAAGTTCGTAATGTTTGACCGGTAAACTTTGTTTTATCGCCGGTACCATTTAAGCCCACCACTAAACCATAACCAACTAATTGGTTACTACGCACACCTGCGATAGAAGCAAGATCTTTAATACGTTCAGCCTGAGCTAAAGAAGAAATTAGTAGTAAAAAAATTCCGAATAAGCTTAATTTAATATTCATTATCATCTCCTCCTTAAAACGGCATCAAAGCGCTGATAAAGAACTTAGCTAACCAACCGACGGTATTTGCAGAAGCGGGGGCACCGTCACCTACATAGGAAATTTGGGCATCAGCAATACGTTTTGATGAAATTGCATTGTCATGATCGATATCTCGAGGGCTAACCATGCCGGAAATACGGAGATATTCATTACCTTGATTGATGGTGATCACTTTTTCACCTCGAATAACAAGGTTACCGTTCGCTAA
>ENA-OSET01004217-OSET01004217.1-sediment-metagenome-genome-assembly--contig:-NODE-4217-length-12850-cov-12.193533_pt1 | contig 12850 bp, 9 predicted proteins | sample MGYA00237882_ERZ534229 | MGnify/ENA primary metagenome ERZ534229 (study PRJEB26408, sample SAMN06266212) | sediment metagenome | isolation source: Hudson Canyon methane seep mesocosm | place...
AAGCTGGGCAACAATCAACCCAGAATCAATTGCACGTATGCGCGCTCAAAACAAATTCAAGACAGGTCTTGATATCGCGCAATATACTGCTGATATCATGAACGCTGACATGGCTGCATTCGATGCAGACAAGACTAAGTACACACAGTCTCTAGGTTGCTGGCACGGTTTTGTTGGCCAACAAAAAATGATCTCAATCAAGAAGCACTTCGATGGAAAAACTGATCGTCGCTACTTGTACCTTTCAGGTTGGATGGTAGCTGCTCTACGTTCTGAGTTTGGTCCACTTCCTGACCAGTCAATGCACGAGAAAACTGCTGTTGCATCTTTGGTTGAAGAACTATACACATTCCTACGTCAAGCTGATGCTCGTGAACTAGGCGGTCTTTTCCGTGCTCTAGACGCAGCAAACGAAGCTGGCGATTCAGCTAAAGCTGCTGACATCCAAGATCAAATTGATAACCACGTTACTCACGTAGTGCCAATAGTTGCGGATATCGATGCTGGTTTTGGTAATGCTGAAGCAACTTACCTAATGGCTAAGCAGATGATCGAAGCGGGTGCTTGTGCACTTCAAATCGAAAACCAAGTTGCTGATGAGAAGCAATGTGGTCACCAGGACGGTAAAGTAACTGTTCCTCACGCTGACTTCCATTCTAAGATCCGTGCATTGCGTCACGCTTTCCTAGAGCTAGGTATAGACAACGGTATTATCGTTGCGCGTACTGACTCTGAAGGTGCTGGTCTTACTAAAGAAATCGCTGTTGTTAACGAGCCTGGCGATTCTGGCGATATCTACAACTCTTACCTGGACGTTGAAGAAATCGACGTAGCTGACATGGCTGAAGGCGACGTTGTATTTAACCGTGGCGGCAAGCTTGTTCGTCCTAAGCGTCTACCTTCTGGTCTATATCAGTTCCGTCAGGGTACTGGTCATGAGCGTTGTGTATTCGATTGTATCGGTGCTCTTAATGCTGGCGCTGATCTACTTTGGATCGAAACTGCAGTTCCGACTGTACACGAAATTGCTGGCATGATGGATGATGTACGTAAAGTACACCCAGATGCGAAACTAGTTTATAACAACTCTCCATCTTTCAACTGGACACTAAACTTCCGTCAGCAAGTATTTGACGCTAAGGTTGAAGCCGGTGAAGACGTTTCTGCATACGATCGTGCTGAGCTTATGAATGCTAAGTATGACGAAACTGAATTGTCTGCAATAGCTGATGAGCGTGTTAAGACTTTCCAGGCAGATACTGCTCGTGAAGCGAACGTATTCCACCACTTGATTACTCTTCCTACTTATCACACGACTGCATTGTCTGTTGATAACCTAGCGAAAGATTACTTCGGTGAGCAGGGTATGTTGGGTTATGTTGCTGGCGTACAGCGTAAAGAGATCCGTCAGGGTATCGCGTGTGTTAAGCATCAGAACATGTCTGGTTCAGATATGGGCGACGACCACAAAGAATACTTTGCTGGTGAGCGTGCTCTTAAAGCAGGCGGCGCGAAAAACACTTCTAACCAATTCTCTTAATATTGAATTGAGTTATCCGGTTAAAAAAACTTGACCGGAAGTGTTTGAAAAAAGGCCGAGTACATTATGTGCTCGGCCTTTTTTGATGCCTGTTTATTAAACTAATATATGAATGTCTGATTTACTATTTATTCCGTGAATGATAGGGTGTTCCGTAATTCGTATTGTGTAGGATTACTATGGATATCAGCAGGGTAGATCTCAATTTATTAATTCATCTAGACGTATTGCTCAGAGAGCTAAACGTCACCAAAGCCGCAAGTCATTTAGGCATTACTCAGCCTGCAATGAGTAATGGTTTAAAGCGTTTACGCTTACTCTTTAAAGACCCTCTACTTGTTCGTACTTCGGAAGGAATGGCGCCCACTGAGCTTGCTCTTGAGTTAAAACCTGCCGTCCGTGAGATTTTATTTAACATCGAAAAAGTCGTTCAGCCAGATCGAGGTTTTGATCTTGATAGTGGTCGTGTTTTCCGAATTATGGCGAGTGACTATGCTGAATCTACTCTAATACCTGATGTATTAAGTGCTGTGCGCCAAAGAGCCCCAAATGTAACCTTAGACATTTTAACGCCTAGTGATGTCTCATTTGAGGATGTAGAGCAGGGGCGTGTTGATATGGCTATTAACCGTTTTGAAACATTGCCACAGTCATTCCATCAAAAAACAATCTGGAATGATACTTTTTCATGCCTGATGAATGTAGACAATGAAATTGCTAATAACTTTACGCTTGATAACTATTTAGCCGCTAGTCATATTTGGGTGAGTAAAACCGGTTTTGGTGTTGGGGTTGGGATGAACCCTAAAGACGTACAAAGACTTGGCTGGGTAGATGAAGCCTTAAATGAAATTGGCGCAAAGCGTAAAATTAGTGTGTTCACTCGACATTATCAAGTTGCCATGCTGCTTGCTCAGCAGCATGACCTTATTGCGACCTTACCTAGTAGAGCTGCTCGCTTAAAGAGCGAGAGCCCGAAGCTGGTATCAAAGGAGCCTCCTTTTGCTATTCCCGCTTTTGATCTAAAAATGGCCTGGAGTCCATTGCTTCACCATAATGCTGGGCATAAATGGTTAAGGCGCCTAATCGTTGATGTAGCTGATCAAACCTTGGGTTAATGTAGGGTTTTAAGTTTCTATGTTTCCTTTTGGGTGATTTTCTATTTGGCGTTTCTTAGCTAGTAGTGCAGTTCCCATATCGGGAGATTCGATGACTTTTTCTAGCTCTTCAAACTCTTCATAAATATAGCGGCCTAAAACATTAAGATAAGGTAAATAATCTGAGGCTGAAATGATGCCAAAGTCCAGTTTTCCATTGTAAGAGAACATCGTAACGTTGAGGCGGTGGCCTGGTCCTAGCGTACTAACTGGGTACCACCCTAGTAATTCTGCACCTTCTAAGTAAAGCGCATTTTTGGGACCTGGTACATTTGACACTATTGTATGAGATAAGGCTGGTAATATTTCAGATGCGTTGGTTGAGTCAAATAATTGAGCAAGGCCATTGGTCGCCAGTGAGTAGGCTTGAATGCTAGCTGCAGGTGAGTCATCAATCTGATGGCGTACAGCTTGTAACGAAACACCGATTTCTCTTAGGCGTATAATAGGGTCGTCCGTTTTTGGTGCTAACTTGGTCGCAACGAGGCCAATCTGATTTCCGCCTACTTTTGCATCTTCTTTCCGTAGACTAACCGGCATAGTAATAGTTAAGGTGGCATCTGTAGGATTTCCAATGTATTCAAGGTATCTATGCAGTGCGCCATCCAGACAGGTCAGAGCAATATGATTAAGTGTGTTTCGGGTTATTTTTCGTAGATGATTTACCCTATCCAGAGGGAGTGACGCTGTTGTGAAGGCTCGTTTGGCAGTAACACTTCCTGTTAATGGTGTTGGAGCGGAAGTAAAAGGTAATGATATTGCATTTTTGGTCAGCCCTGCCGCTTCCAGGCATAATTGTGTTGATATACGTGACAGGCCATACGCTGCTTTAGCATTGCCTGATGCTATATTAATCAGTTTATCCAGCAATTTTGGCTTTGGCCTTTTTGATGTCTTGTTATAAGGGTTATCCAGCATGGCCCAAAATGGTGGGCGCCCTTTTTCTATAGATGTTTTACTTAAACTTTTCTCCATAATCTTACCGGCTGATATGCCATCTAAAACACTATGATGAAAACTAAAATATATGGCAAACCTGTCTTTTGAAAGCCCGTCAATGAAGTAGCATTGCCACATAGGTTTACTTCTATCCATTATCGGTTCATGTAACTTAGATATCAGCTCATAGAGCTCTTCACGAGAACCTTCTTTCAGGCTCAGAAATTTAACGTGCTCTGAAGCTCTGAAGTTTTTATATTCGGTCCAGTAAGGCGATAAAGGGTTTTTCGTATTCAGTACAAGGTTGTATGGAGCACACACCGTATCTTCTTTTGACCATGTGTCTGCTAGGTTTTGAACAAATGTTTTTGAAGCATTTTTTGGCTTTTGGTATACCTGTAGTCCTGCAATATGCTTAGGGCTTTTCTTTGTTTCGGTAATTAAAAATCCATTATCAACAACGGTAAGATAACGTTTTTTTTCCATTCTCTGAACTTCCTATAATGCTTTAATAAAAAGGGGGTATTAGTTTAATTATTGTTATTGATGCTCTAAAGGTAGCAGCTATCTAGTTAAAAGGTTAGCGCTATTTCTTCCCATCCCAAGTTTAAAAGTAGTGATTTAAAATCACTTTGTAACGGTGCTTTAAGTCGCATTTTTTCTGTTGTAATCGGGTGAGTAAATGAAATCTCTATTGCGGCTAGCAATAAGCGGTGAATTCCATGCTTTTCTTCAAAAATTCGATTGTGCTTGCCTTTTCCATGCTTTGCGTCACCAATAATAGGGTGGCTAATGTGCTTTAGGTGCTTTCTTATTTGATGAGTGCGTCCAGTTCTAGGGTAAGCTGCTACCAATGAATAGCGCGTGCGGGGGTAGCGGTCAACAGAGTAGGGTAGTTCTACCGTGGCAAGGCGTTTATATAATGTAAGGGCTTCTTGCGGCTCTCTTTTTTCTACCATCTTTTTTTGGTGTTTGAACATGGCTGTTTCTTTAAGGGCATGCCGAATAATACCACCTAAAGGTGCGTAACCCCTTACCAGTGCAATATACATTTTTTTTACCGTATTACTCGCAAATTGTTCACTGAGCGTTTTGGCAATTTCGGGTGATAAAGCGAATAACAGTAAGCCAGATGTTGGTTTATCTAAGCGATGCACTGGGTAAACCCACTGTCCAATCTGGTTTCTTAATATTTTCATCGCGTAGCGAGTTTCATGTTTATCTATAGGGCTTTTGTGCACTAACAAGCCAGAGGGTTTGTTAATAGCGATAATGTATTGATCTTGATAGATAATTTCTAGTTTTTCTTGTTCGTCGTTCACTATTTGATTTCGCCTCGGTCACACTTTTAAGGGTTATTTTAGGTAATTTGATCAGAATATGATGAATGGTGCTGATAAACTTTGTTTTACATAATAGAATGGAGTTAGTTTTGGCGACCCGCGCTTGCCTCATACAATATCATAAACAACATCACAAAAAATAACGAAGCTCTATGTAGCCCTTGAGTGTAAGTTAAGAGAGTCTGTAAAACCGGTATGACTGAGCAGGAAAGCAAGAAAATCGTTGAAATTAATTTACCCGTACTTAAACAACGCACTGATAGTGTGTTAAGAGGGGCGGGTGGCTTTGCAATGAGCACCGTTAAATTACCAAAAGCATTTTGGCCGTTGGCTCAGCTATTTATTCAAGAAGACGATGTAACCCGTGAAATGCTTGCGGAGGATCTTGATAATCTTTTTACGGTGCTTTATGAGCACCCTCTGTCTGAGCATTCACGTTTATTTACGACATACCTTAGAAAGTACAAGTTACTTCCCAATGAAGAGTCTACTGAAAACCTGATTCGCTTCTTGGTTAAGCAGGTTGTAGCGCGTAGCCCTGTTGAAATACCTGATGTTATTCTTGATGAGTTTTGGTCATTCTTTCAAGAGCTTATAAGTGCGCCTGAACTTAAAGGGCTAGTTGAGCTTAATCTTGATATTGTTCGCTTGGTGTTAAGAACGTATGAGCCCTTATTAGTTGAGTTAATTAATAAAGTTAAGCATATTCGTAAGATCAACCAAATTGCTGCAACGGATATGATTCAAAAAGTGCAGGTACTAAGGGGAGACCTGAAGATTCTGCGTCGTCAGATTAAAGCGATTCGCTACATTAAACCTTTTCTTCAAACAGACCCTAAAGACTTTACTACCCAAGCTGAAATAATAGCCAAAATGGTTCGAGAGTTCGGCCCTCTATTTATAAAGATGGCTCAGGTGGCTGCGGCTAATGCCGATTTATTACCAGAAGAAATCGCTTCAGAATTAGCCGTTTTCCAAGAAGATGTAGACCCTATGTCACCTGAAGATGTGATGCAGGCATTTATGGAGGTTCATGGAAAGCCCCCGCAAGAAATTTACTTCAATTTTGAGATTGAAAAGCCCTTAAAGTCGGGATCAATAGGTTCTGTTTACCTGGCAAAAAAGCCCATTATAAAAAATGGTGTAGAAATATTAGTGCCTGTGGTGGTTAAAGTTGCCCGTCATAATCTTGAGCGAGAGTTTCAGATGGGAACGCTGGCTATTGAATTAATGCTAATGAGTAGCCAGTACTGGGCGCCTCACTCTAAACTATTGCCTTTTTTGTCTGCTATGTCAGATCAGATGAAAGAGTTTACTAAAGGTTTCGAACAAGAGCTGAACTTCGAAGATGAAGCGCTCATCCAGCAGCGGTTTGTAGATAGGGCTCAAAAGTCTCAAGTATGGCATGTGCCTCAGCTTTACTTCTCGTCAAACCGCATACTTGAAATGGAATATCTTGAAGACGCGATGGCTATTAAGCAAGCCATTAATGAGCTCCATGGTAAAAGTCGAAAACGTTTTCAGCGAAAAGTAGCAGAAAACTTCATCTTCACCATTCTCGAGCACCTTGTTGTTCACCAGGAGTTTCATGGAGACTTACATCCCGGGAATATAATGGTTGGAGCTGATGCCCAGTTGTATTTAATAGACTGGGGGAATGCTGTTGATATGAAGGGAAAGTGGGCTCTTATATGGGATTACCTTATTTCAGTTCTGGCTGGCGATATTGAACGTTTGGCGTGCGTACTCATTGAAATGAGCACAGAGCCAGAAGCTAATGCTAAACGCATAGATGAAATAAAACTCGCGCTAGAAGAAACTTTACAGAAAAAGAACGTTACCCCCCTAGACAAAAAAATTGTAAGAACCTTATACAAAGAAGGAACGGAAGGGCTTCATAGGCGTTTTCAGGCTGCCGTTCATTTAATGTCAAATACCTATCAGCTAGGCTTGATTGTGGAGAGCGGCTATTTGCACTTGTCCCGATCTATTTTCGCTATGGTTGGCACCTATCTTAATATGTATAAAGGTGTTTCTAAGGTCACGATGACAATGGATTTCATAAAAGATCTCTCATTATTTCCGGTGAATTTGGCAAAAGATCGACTAATGCTAAAACGTGATGAAGTTCGTCGTATTTTTACGGTGGGTGAATAAAATTTATGTCGCTACAAGTGCCTCAAGTTGATGCCTTTAAGTTGATTGAGTGTAATGAACAGTTTGTAATTATTGATAAAATGCCAGGTATCTCATTCCATACCGAGGAAGGAGTACTTGGCATTGTTGAACGTGTAAAAGAGGCTCTAGAGTTTAGTGAGCTTTATCCTGTTCATCGTTTAGATAAAATGACCTCTGGTTTGCTTATTTTGGCTAGAACGGAAGTGGCAAATCGAGAGTTATCAGCGCTTTTCAGAGAGCGTTTGGTAGAGAAATATTACTTAGCTATTTCAGATCGGAAACCTACGAAAAAACAAGGTTCAATTAAAGGTGATATGACACGTTCTCGACGACGTGCGTGGAGGTTGTGTAAGTCCACTGAAAACCCCGCTATCACTCAATTTGTATCTACTTCACTTGAACCTGGGAAGCGATTATATTTAGTGCGTCCCAAAACAGGCAAAACTCACCAGATAAGAGTTGCATTAAAAAGTATTGGTGCGCCCGTAATGGGAGACAGTATTTATAGTGCTGAAACCGCTAACCAGTGGGACCGAGGTTACTTACATGCCTTTGCTTTAAGGTTTGATTTTGATAAACAGAGCTATTGCTTTACTTGCTTGCCCTCAGTCGGCGAGCATTTTGTAAGTCCGATTTTTGAAGAGATTGTTCAGCAATATGTACAGCCGTGGACGTTAAAGTGGCCAAGCTGCAGAGCTTAATTATCGACTCATCACTGACGTAACAATATGGTCGCTATATTTACCTAGCTCTTGAGCACTGACTATTTGATTGTACCGACCGGATGCTCTTAATTCTTGTAAACCTTCATTAAATATTGAGAGTAAGCGAACGCTGTCTGGATGTTTTTTGGAAAGTATAAGGCTGTAGGACGTTTGGTCATAGGGGAGAGGGTGGTAGGTTATTTTAGAAATCTCTTCCGACGAAAAATGTTTGTTTAGGATGATATAGCCTGCATCTTTATCTGAAGGAAATAGCTCTACTCGTTTCCATAGTAGTTTTCTGAAGTTGAGTTCGTCTGAGGCTACACGTTCAATAGAAATTCCTTTTTCATGCTCGAAACGATATTCATAACCTAAGGTACCACCAATTTTGTATTTTTTTAAATCACTAAATTTCTTCCAGTCTATTTGTTTATCTTTCAAGTGAAATAAAACTGATTTTCCGATAACGACAGGGTCAGAAAAAAGAAAATCATCTTTTCTTTCATCTGTGATACTCCAAACAACAGAGCCATTGGCGCGTCCACTTTTAGACTCTTCAAATGCTCGCTTCCAGGGCCTGAAGGTGTAGTTAACATCAATAGACTTCAGTTTAAATGCATCAGATACAATATGTGAAACAAAACCGTGGTGTTTAAGTTGTTTTGACAGGTAGGGAGGCCACTCACCGTTGGTGATGGTAATACTTTCATTAGGTAAAGCTGTTAGCGGTGTTAAAAAGAGACACAAGCCTAGCAAAAAACCAAAAGAGCTAAATTGTAATGACGATGTAATTCTCATAAATAGTGCCCACTAAGTTTCTCGTTCTTCAACGAAACGACTACAGATCCATAGCAGATAGATTGAGTATATCTTATCACTCTAAGTACATTTGTACATATATGTAGCTTTAATAAGTGATTAGGTTGTTTAAATAATGAACTATGTCAACAAATAGAGGTTAAATGAGTTTAAACCTATATGGCTTTAACTTTCTTCTCTCCACATCGACTGCATTTATAACACGTCACTAGCTTACCTTGCTTAACATCAAACTGCTTTTCAGTGATAATAACCCATTTGTGGAAACCACTTTTACAAAGTGTTTTTCCCTTGTGTTTCTCTTTGAGAGAGGGGCGTTTGAATTGAACGATGTTAGACATCAAAAAAGCCTGAGTTAGACATGAAAAAATTGAATTTAGGATGTTAGGCCTTTGCGTAATTTACCTTATTATAATAATAAATTGAATAAGAGTTACCTCTTTCCATGTTGAATCGTCAGTCCAAGGTCATTTTCTCGGTCTTGTTGGTTGTTAGTATATTACTGCATGCCTTGGCTTGGTGGTGGGTGGATGTTAAAGAACTCTTCAAACCAGACCCTTTAGATGAAAGTACAACTGTTCAAGTAACGTTACAGCAACCCCCTGAACCACCGAAACCTTCCCCTAAACAAAAGCCTGCTCCGAAACCTCAAAAGAAGAAAGAAGATGTTGCAGAGCCTGTTGAACAAGAACGACACTTGCCGATGCATAATGCAGATACATTTGCCTCTTCGAATACCACTGATCGTGAAGTGAATAAGTACAAACCGGATGAGTTGGTAGGTAAAGATGACGCTGACAAGGTCGGTGAGAAAGAAAAAGAAAAGAAGAAAGAGGCCAAAGAAGCCAGTAAGTCAGAAAGTAAAAATAAAAAGCCTGTTGTGGTAAATAATCAGCCAAAGAATAAAAAACAAGAAAACAAAGAGCCTAAACCAGATAAAAGTGAATCAGCCAGCGAAACGAAAAGTAAGCAGGTTTATAGTGAGAATAAGTCTGATAAATTGAAGATGCAGAATCTTTATTTGAAGCGAATGATGAGGCAAATTACTGATAACCTGATTACCCCAAGAAAACCAGTAAGAAAAGGGCGGGGGGTTATTGCTATTGTACTAAATAAAGAAGGTTATTTAGTTAATGCAACAATCACCAGAAGTAGTGGGGATTTTGTTTTGGATTTAAGCGTTATGGAGGCAATAAAACGAGTACATCGTTATGAAGTGCCTGGTGAAATAGCCGTTGCGGAGCAATATTACACTCAATTAACCATTCGGTATGATCAAACTATATTTGATCAGTAATCGAATTAATACTTAATTAAGTTATAATTCTTTTTTTTTAAATGAGACTACACCCCATGCAAAACACCTCCCAGGTCGTAATTCGCAACCTAAAAGCATTCGATGCATCATCTCTATTGGTTGTTGGCATGCCTGATGATGATTTATTAGGTGAGCTGGCTTACAAACAGGCATTTACCTGGGATTATTCAGTTTATTCGACGCTTTCGAAGCGAGGTTTCGAAAATTTATCTTGGGGCGCTGTTTTTGAAACTGATCAAACCTTCAAACAGGTTTTGATGTTTATGCCCAAATCAAAGCCTGAATTAGACCTTTTGTTTGCAATGGTTTCATCAAAACTAGAAGCTGGGGCTGAGCTTTTTCTTGTTGGGGCTAAAAAAGAAGGCATTAATAGCGTAGCCAAAAAGCTTAAGATTGTAGGCGAGCATCCTGAAAAGCTTGATATGGCTCGCCATTGCCAGTTATGGAGTGTGATAAAAACGGCTCAAGATAAACCGTTTAACCTGGATGATTGGTTAGAGGAATACGAGGTTGTTTCAGGTGATGATAAATTAACGGCTGTATCAATACCCGGTGTATTCAGTCACGGTCGCCTTGATGATGCGACTTCGCTTCTGCTTGATAATCTGGGCAAAATCCCTTCTGGAAGAGTACTTGATTTTGGCTGTGGTTGTGGTGTTTTAGGGGCTATGCTGGTAAAGAAAAACCCTGAAGCGATGGTTGAACTTGTTGATATTAATGCACTATCTTTATATTGCGCAGAAAAAACCTTAGCCAAAAATAACCTTAAAGGAAAAGTTTACCCCTCAAATGGGCTTCAGGGTGTTACTGGTCGATTTAACGGCGTTTTTACCAACCCGCCTTTTCATAGTGGTGTGAAAACAAACTATGCCACGACAGAAACCTTTATTCGTAAACTTCCGGATCATATGACCAAAGCAGCGCCATTGCGCTTGGTGGCCAATAGCTTTCTAAAATATTCAGATATTATTGATAATGCTTTAGACCGTTTTGATACGGTAACAGAAAATACTAAGTTTCGTGTCTACAAGGCCTATAGATAAAAGTAGGTGTTGTTTTGATGAGTAAAGCTAGCAACCATGAAGACCGTAATTTTGACGGTCTTGCTGAACATTTTAAGAAAAAGATTTATGGGTCCCCGAAAGGTGAAATCAGGCTTCAGTTATTATGGGAAGATTTAACTGAGCACCTGCTAAATGATATAGAAAATGAGAAGTCACTTTCAGTATTGGATGTGGGTGGAGGTATAGGGCAAATAGCGGCTAAGCTGGCGAAGTCAGGGCATAAAGTGACCTTAACGGATGTATCTACGGATATGTTAGCGTTGGCTAAGGAGCACTTTTCTGAGCAGCAGCTTTGTGAGGCAGATTATCAACTAAAAAACCTATCAATAAATCAGCTTGAGCAGTTAGGCTCAAGTCCTTTTGATTTAGTGGTATTTCATGCAGTGCTTGAATGGTTGGCTAACCCTGAAGCAGGCTTAAAGCAAGTGATGACGCATGTGCATAAGGGGGGGTACATTTCACTTATGTTCTACAACAAGCATTCGGTTATTATGAAAAATTTACTTAAAGGTAATTTTCGTAAAGTGGTTTCTAATAACTTTGTTGGTGAAAGAGGAGGGCTTACACCTATTAGTCCGCTAGACCCTGAAGACGTGTATAACTGGTTAGATAAGGCTGGCTTTTCAGTGCTTAGTAAAACGGGTATTCGGGTAGTGCATGACTATTTAACACGAGATTTACAGGCTAGTCGTAGTTATGAAGATATTCTTCATATGGAAAAGTTGTTGTGTCGTCAAGAGCCTTATTTATCGCTTGGGCGTTACATTCACGTTATTGCCAGAAAGAACTAGCGTAGGGAGTGTCTCATCCTTAACGATGCACGCGTTGCCTTAATGCACTGGGTGTAAAGTACTCTTTAGGCGGTAGTTCGTCGCTGAAAATCTCAGAGTGTGGCTCTTCATTAGTAAGCCCCTGTACATGATAATTACCTGATCTAAGGTCATGAAATGCATCTGCAGTGGTTAATACCGCAGGTATTTCGTAGAAGCTTTTAAGGTATGCAATGCTTACACGCCATATATTGCCTGCTTGGTTATACTGATCTACAGTGGCGATATTCCAGCTGTCTTCGTCAAGATAATAGGTTCTTCGGCTATAAATATGTCGGCTATCTTTCTTAAGCTTCGCTTCCACGACCCATACCCTGTGTAGCTCGTATCGGGTAAAGTCAGGATTCATATGATTGGGTGTGAGTAGCGCTTCATAGCTAACAGAAGGTGAGGATAGCTGATAACTGTTATAGGCAATATAAATCTCTTTTTTACCCATTAGTTGCCATGTAAAACGGTCGGTTGCGCCGTTAAAAATGTCGGTATCATCCGTTGTTCTTAAACTCTCCGCCAGTAATGCTGGGCTGTCGTAACTTACATTGGGGATTCGTCTTACTCTATGGCTTCCGGCATCATAGCCCCACACTTGTCGAGGCTTTTCTCGCTGGTTGAGGGTATCTACCATAAGTAATGCTCCGCCAGCTAAACGGGCGGGCTCTAGTATAAAGGATGTGTAGTAAAACAAAATGTTGTCGTAGTCATTTGGGTCTAATCTTGGCCTATAGAAATTAAAACTTATTTCCTGTTTTGCCCTTAGTGAATTAATGGTTCCGCTTTTGAACACTACGGCTTCAAAAGTTATACGTTTCAGAAGCATTCCTCTCCAGCGAACCAAGTGGTTCCAAATGGCCTCTAGTCCGTTGTTGGGGTTAGGGAAGGGTATGCCACCTAAAGCATCTTTAATTCCCATGCCGTCTTCAGTCAAAGAGGCTGAACCTTTATTTTTTTCCGTGTTTTT
>ENA-OSET01004218-OSET01004218.1-sediment-metagenome-genome-assembly--contig:-NODE-4218-length-12850-cov-10.772176_pt1 | contig 12850 bp, 13 predicted proteins | sample MGYA00237882_ERZ534229 | MGnify/ENA primary metagenome ERZ534229 (study PRJEB26408, sample SAMN06266212) | sediment metagenome | isolation source: Hudson Canyon methane seep mesocosm | place...
AGGAGTGGTATTACTTCTTTATTTCGACTCTTCTGCTTTTATATACATATATTTGAAGTAGATGGTTAATGGCTTAGCTAGTGGTTACTCTCCTTTCCGCTAGCAAAGGCTTTTCAGTTAAGTTTAAATGAACAATCAAAACAAACGAATATTAAATTGAAACTGAATGAGGTATATTAGTGGTCAATAAAAAAATAATTAAATGAATAAAATTAAAATGAAACAGTCAGCTCTTAAAATTATTTTAGTCGATGAGAATATGGGGCGCTCTGCTATTCTTCGTCGTGCCCTTCAAGATAAAGGTCATGAAGTAATCTGTCGTTTAGAAGGAAGCTCCAATCTTGCAAATAGCAATGAAATTACCCATGCTGACGTTGTTATTGTGAATGCTGATATTCCAGATGAGGCTGTTTTTGCTAACCTGAGAGATGTCAATAAGACTAAGCCTAAACCTATTGTTATGTTTACTGAAAGTTCTGAAGAACACATGGCCGGTACTGCTATTAAGTCAGGTGTTAATGCCTATATTGTTGACGGTCTTGAAGAGAAGAGAGTTCAGCCAATTATTGATGTTGCAATTGCGCGTTTTAGGGAGTTTCAGGCACTCAAAGACGAGCTGGATGCTACTCGAAGCCAGTTAGCCGAGAGAAAGGCAGTAGAAAAAGCAAAAGGCTTATTAATGAAGCATAAAAAAATCACCGAAGATGAGGCTTACCAAATACTTCGTAAGATGGCGATGAATAAAAATAAAAGAATTACTGACGTCGCAGAGGGAATTATAAGTGCTATTGAGTTATTAGAATAAATATAGTATTTATGTAATCTATTTATTTCTAGAAGCTTTTTCTTCATGCCCTGATATACCAAAACGGCGAGCTAATTCAGATTCAATTTCTTCAACGCTAATATTTTTGTGACGAAGTAAAACTAAGGTATGAAACCATAGATCTGCAATTTCATGAATGATTTCTGCATTCCCTTCATTTTTAGCAGCCATAATTACTTCTTCTGACTCTTCACTAATTTTTTCTAATATTTTATTGGTGCCTTCATTGTATAAAGAGGCAACATAGGATTTATCTGAAGATGCAGTTTTTCGTTGCTCTAGTATCTTCTCTAAGTTCAGTAGAATTTTATCCATAGATTTCTTTAGGGTCTTTTATTACCTCTGCAATACTTACCCATTCATTATTCTCTAATTTATTAAAAAAACAATTAGCACGACCAGTATGACAAGCAATACCACCTTTTTGATTCACTTTAAGCATAATGACGTCCTGGTCGCAGTCGGTATAAATCTCAATGATTTGTTGAGTATGTCCAGACTCCTCCCCTTTGAACCATAACTTTTGCCTAGATCTAGAGAAGTAAACGGCCTTTTGAGTTTTTATACTAAGAGATAAGGCTTCTTTGTTCATCCAAGCCATCATTAAGATCTCACTTGTTACAAAGTCCTGAGTTATTACAGGCACTAACCCTTTTTCATTAAATTGGATTTTGTCTACAGCGTTCATTTGATGTGCATCATTTTTAATGAAACAATTTTACCGATGCAATACAGCGAGATGAAGTTATTTATATTCTAGAGGCCTGCTTTAAGGCTTGCTTCAATGAATTGATCTATATTTCCATCCAAAACATCTTGAGTATTGCTACTCTCAACACCCGTTCTTAGGTCTTTAATGCGTGACTGATCAAGGACATATGAGCGGATTTGATGACCCCAACCGATATCTGATTTTAAATCTTCAAGTTCTTGTTTTTCGCTGTTTCTTTTCTGTGTCTCAAGTTCATAAAGTTTTGATTTTAATTGCTTCATTGCTTGATCTTTATTAGCGTGCTGTGATCGACCATCTTGACATTGAACAACAGTTGACGTTGGTAAATGAGTAATTCTGACTGCTGATTCTGTTTTGTTTACATGTTGCCCACCTGCCCCAGAGGCGCGATATGTATCTATACGAAGATCTGCCGGATTAATATCAATTTCAATATCATCATCAATCTCAGGAGATACAAATACTGAAGAAAATGAGGTGTGTCTTTTCCCATTAGCATTATAAGGTGATTTACGTACTAATCGGTGGATCCCTATTTCACTTCTGAGCCAACCAAATGCATAGTCGCCATCAAAGTGAATAGTTGCAGATTTAATACCAGCAACTTCACCAGCAGAAACTTCCATAAGCTTAACTTTAAAATTGTGCTTATCACCCCAACGTAAATACATACGTAATAACATTTCAGCCCAGTCTTGAGCCTCTGTTCCTCCAGAGCCAGATTGAATATCCAAGTAAGCAGAATTTTGATCCATTTCTCCACTAAACATTCGCTGAAATTCAAATGAAGCTATTGAGGTATCTATGTCATCTAAATCAGAAATAATTCCCTTAACTGCGTTTTCGTCATTCTCTGCCTCTGCCATCTCGAGAAGCTCTTTAGCATCATTTAAAACAGCTTCGGAATGTTCAAATGCACTACAAAGTGTTCCGAGTTGAACTTTTTCTTTTCCTAAAGCTTTTGCTTTATCAGGGTTAGACCAGATCTCTGAATTTTCTAGTTCTAATCTTACTTCTTCTAAGCGATCTCTTTTCTCATCAACATCTAAATGATCAGATAAAGCGCTCAATCGTCTTTTGAGATCAGATATGTTTTGATAATTAGCTGAGAGTTCCATGTCTGTATTTTAATCGACAACCAATAAAAAAGCCCCAAAATAGGGGCTTTTATTTAATTTCAACTTTAATGATTATTTTCTTAACCCTAAACGTGAAATTAAATTTGCATAAGAGGTAATATCATTATTCTTAACATAAGAAAGTAATTTTTTACGCTGAGATACCAAGCGAAGAAGTCCTCTTCTAGAGTGGTGATCTTTTTTATGTGTTTTAAAGTGCTCAGTTAAATGCTTGATTCGTGCGGTTAATAGGGCAACCTGAACATCGGCAGAGCCAGTATCACTGGTATCTTTTTGATATTCTTTAATAATAGCTTGTGTATCAATTGACATAATAAAACGTTAGATGTGACAAAAATTAAGTTGCAAATTATACGCTATTTTTTTTAATTGTTGTATTTCTAAATAGAATATTTTAATTATATTTATAAAAATTTTCTTCACCCTCTGGCCTTGTCTTAAAGCGACGATGAATCCATAAATATTGTTCTGGGGCTCTGTTTATTTGTTTTTCTAAAATTTGGTTAGTAATAAACGCATCGTTAATAGGATCATCACTTGGATAATTTTCAAGCGGTTTTTCAAATGACATTTCGTATCCATTCTTAGTTCTGATAAAACTGTATGGAATAACCCGAGTATTATTATTTTTGGCAAGTCTTGCAGTGGCTGTTGCTGTTGCAGTTTCAATACCAAATAAAGGTGCAAAAACACTATTATTAATTCCTAGATCTTGGTCTGGCGCATACCAAATTGGTAGGCTGTTATTTATAGCTTTTACGATTGATCTGGTATCAGTACTTTTAATCATTACAGCACCATTTTTCATGTAACCTTTAACCATCACTTGGTCAAATAACGGATTATTTTGAGGGCGGTAAATATTAGCTATTGTATTGTTAATAAGTAATGCACGACTGCCTAACATCAGTGGCATAAAATGCGAGCAAAGCAAAATAATGCCACCTTCTTTTTTTAAGGCATCTCTAAAATGATGTTCATTGCTGATAGTGAATAATTTTTTAATTTTTCTATCGCTTCCATAATAAGCGTTTGCTGTTTCAAAAAGACTAATACCAATTGCTTCAAAATGCTGCTTAACTAATAAAGTAACCTGTGGTTGTTTTTTTTCTGGAAAACAGTTAGAGATATTAGAATAGGCTGTTGCCCGTAATTTTGACATAAAAGGATAAATAACCTTGCCGATTATTTTGCCAAGGATTACTTGGAATTGAAAGGGAATAAAAACCCCAATTCGCATTAGTAAAATTAATATCCAGGTTGGTAAAAATTTAGGGTGAATAAATTCGATTTTTAACATTAAAATAAAAAGAAATGAAAGTAAAAATAACCTTATAAATTATGCCATTTATTGACAGAGATTTTATCAATGATTTACCTAATAGAGTAGATATTGTTGGTCTAATTAATAAGCGTGTGTCATTAAAGAAGGCAGGGAAGGACTACAAGGCTTGCTGCCCCTTTCATGAAGAGAAAACACCATCTTTTACTGTAGTACCTACTAAGCAAATTTATCATTGCTTTGGTTGTGGTGAGAGTGGTGGAGTAATTGATTTTATAATGAAGTTCGATCATTTAGCTTTTGTTGAGGCAATCGAAACTGTAGCTGGCGAATCAGGCATTTCTGTCATTTATGACCAAACTGCTAAGCCAGTTGATTCGCGCTTTAAGCGCTACAATAATTTAATGACAGAACTCAGTAGTTTTTATCAGAATCAGTTAAAACAATCCTCTGCAAAAAAGAAAGTAGTCGATTATGCTAAAAAACGAGGCATAAGCGGCACTATAGCTAAACGATTCGAGCTTGGTTTTGCAGCACCGGGTTGGAGTAATCTTTTTGACAACTACAAAAGTAGTGAGGAGTCTATTCAGGATCTTGTGGTAATGGGAATGCTGGTATCGAAAAAAGATAAGGGAAATGATTACTATGATCGTTTTCGTGATCGCTTAATGTTTCCAATTCATAATACAAAAGGAAATGTTATTGGTTTTGGTGGAAGAGTTTTGTCAAGTAAGGATAATCCGAAATATTTAAATTCACCAGAAACGCCTCTATTCTCAAAATCAAAAGAGCTTTATGGCTTATACCACTGTCGCAAGTATAGCCGAAGGATTGATTATATTTTGGTAGTTGAAGGCTATATGGATGTCATAGCTCTTCATCAGCAGGGTATAACGAGCGTTGTTGCGACTCTTGGTACTGCGACTACGCCTGCTCATTTACAAGTTTTATCGCGCTCTGCTGAAACTATTGTTTTTTGCTTTGATGGCGACAAGGCAGGTCGTGATGCAGCATGGAAGGCGTTAAAGACGTCATTACCAGCTATTACTGCTGGTTTGCTCATTAAATTTTTGATTTTGCCTGAGGGTGAGGATCCAGATACTTTAATTAAGCGTGAGTCAGCAAAATCCTTTACAAATAGAGTTGAAGAGTCTCAAACTCTTTCAAGTTTTTTATTTGATCATATTAAGTCAGAGGTTCCTTTTGATACAATTGAAGGAAAAACCCTATTTTTAGAAAAATCTGCTGCATTAATTAATTTAGTTACCTATCCTATATATCGACAGCAATTAATCGAGGGCGTTGCTAAAACAATTGGTCAAAATATCGCTCATGTAGAGAAAGCCATAGAGCAGAATACTTTAAATGAACCTCCGGTATTTAATGGAAATCCATATGAAATTGATCAACCAAAAAATCAACCTTATTACACAGATATAAAGCCAACTTCATCATCGAGCATGAAGAGTCTGATGTCAAGAATGATTTCATGCGTAATAAATTACCCTTCTTTAGTTAACGATCCTGAGTCTTCTAGCGTAATTGAAGAGCGAGCAAGAAGGCTACCAAAGTCAGATGTTTTAGTTGAGTTAATTCGTTTTGCTCAGGTTGAAGTAGATCTTACTAAGGAGGCTTTATTGATGCCCTATAAGGCTAAACCTAGGATTTATTCACGTCTGGAAGAGTTGAGTGTATTGGAGCCATTTTTAAGTGAGTATGAAGCTAAAGAGGAGTTTAGTTATGCTTTGACAGCCGCTGAGAAATATTACGAAAGAAAATCAACAAAAGCTTCTATTTCTTCAGCAAAAACTTATGAAGAACAAAAGATCGTAATGGAAAAAATTATGAAGGGTAAGGTTAATTCAGATTCCAAGAAAAAAAATTAGCTTTCTAACTTTGACTGAATCTCTGGATCATTAATAAGTATCCTTTCCATTGCTTTTTTAAATGCCATAGCGGCAGAGTTTGAGCCTTCACATCGATTTCTCAAAGTTGGGTCCCAAGAAACAAAGCATTTTTTAGGGTAATCAAGCCTAACAGCCATAATATATTTAGGATTTATTACTGGTGAAAAACCTACAAAATAGGTACGCTTAGCTCCATCTTTACTATATTTTCCATCTATGACCATTTCTGCTGTACCCGTTTTTCCTGCAACCTCATAGCCATCGATAACTGCACGATATCCTGAGCCCTTCATGGAGACAACTGAGTCAAGTATTTCAGCAATTCTTTGAGTTGATTCTGGAGTAAATACTTGCTGCATTTGATCATCATATGTGTTTTTTATAAGTTTGAGTGAAGGTAAAGCACCGTCATTTGCAAATATGAGGTAGGCTCTAGCTAGCTGCGCTAGATTTGTAGTCATAGGCCCATGACCGAAGGATAATGAGCGTTTATCACTTAAACCCCATTTGCTATAGTGCCTTAATTGTCCAGGGTTTTCAACACTTGGCATCAGACCTAGTGATTTTCCAAATCCTAATTTATTCCAAGAGTTATAAAAATCCTCATTCTCAAGTCTTTCAGAAACTACAATTGTGCCAAGATTATGTGATTTTTCTAGAATAAGTTGGATTGTCATTTCAAAATATTTATTATCTGGCAATATCTTTCCAACTCGTTCAGTAACATCAATTAATTCATCATCGGTTGCACTAATCACACCTTTATCTAAAGCTAAAAGCATTGTAAATGGTTTCATTGTTGAGCCTGGCTCAGTTTTATCGGATAAGACACGATTTCGGTAATCATCAGCACTATAGTTTTGATGGTTATTTGGATCTGTTGAAGGGTAGTTAGCGAGAGCGAGTATCTCACCATTTGGCGATAGCACAATAGCAGATGCGGCATCTGCTTCATGAAATTCCGCTTGCTCTTTTATAGCGTTAAATACATGAAATTGAATATCTGCATCAATCGTTAAATTAATATCTGTACCATTTTCAAATTCTTTAATGATTTCAGTTTCATAATAGATATTTGAACTTGACTTGTTGTCTTTAATTTTTTTAAACCCATTGGTTCCAGCTAAATATTGATCATACTCAGCCTCAATTCCAAAAACACCAACATTCTCTATATTAGTTTTTCCGAGTAATGGCGCTATTGAATCTTTTTTTGGATAGTATCGAAAACCGTTAGATTCAATTTCTACTCCAGCAATTATTTTGTCATTACATGATTTTTTTTCAATTTTTTCTTTTAATTCTGGTTCAATACCAATCAATAATTTAGCTTTATCAATTAAGTTATTGGAAGGAGCTATCAATTTAGTTTCACAAACGTTTAACCATTGTTTTTTTTGTTTTAATCTTGCAATATTTTTGAGAATAGGGTCAGTCACTTTTAAGTTTTTCCTAGCTATGTAATATTTTCGATTATTTGCCCTCTTGTTTTCAATAGCATCCCTAAATTCTTCAATAGGAATCATCAAAGCTTCTGCCAAAGCTTCTATATATTCATCTTGAATAATCATTGGATCAAGATTAATTTTTTTATGAATTAGATTAATAGCAAGGATATTTCCTTTTCTATCTAAGATATTTCCTCTTATACTATTTTCTTTAATTGTGTGTTCAGCTTTATTTGATGCCTTAATTTTTAGAGATACATCATTTGCCTTGATGTCTGAAATGCTAAAAGCTCTATAGATAAAAATAAATACTATTGCAATAAAACATATTTTGACTAAAGCTTGCCTATTCCAGTAATTTTGAACTCTTTTGATCTTCATATAGAAACGTCTTTAGCTTTAGTTGGTGGAAACATTAATAGTTTTTCTTGTGATATTTGAAAGATCGAAACGCCACTTTGTAGTTCTGAGTATTCCATTAATAGCTGCCTATTTATTGCATTATTATGCTCATGTTGCTCTTTAACTATTTTTTCTTGCTTGTAAAGTAAGTACATTTGGTGATGCCAATGAATACTCATTATTGAAAGTGAAATTATTAAGATTAATAATAAAGTGTTGATAATGAATGATTTTTTCAAGATTGCTAGCATTTTTCTACCAATCTCAAAATGGCACTTCTAGATCTTCTATTACTTAATATCTCTTGTCTAGAAGGTTTAATTTTCCCCAAATCTTTTAGGATGCATTGAGAGTTATCATCAGTTCTTATAGGTAAGCCCTTTAATATCTCTTTAGGGCGCGAATGTTTACGGATAAATTGCTTAACAATTCGATCTTCAATTGAATGGAACGTAATTATAGCCAGCCTTCCATTCGTTGATAGGGCTCCAATGCTTTGATCAAGTGCCTCTGATAGTTTTTTTAACTCGTCATTAATCACGATTCTAATTGCTTGAAATGATCGAGTGGCTGGATGTTTTTTTTTGCCAGGCCTTACAACAGTAGAGATAAGGTTTGCTAGCTCAAGAGTAGAGTTTAGGTCGTTATTTTTTTGATACTCTTTAATAGTTGATGCAATAACTCTACTTCTTTTTTCTTCGCCATACTGATAAAGAGCATTTGCAATTTCAGTCTCGTTGCTATCTCTTAACCAGCTGGCTGCAGTAACGGTTTGTGTTTGATCCATCCTCATATCAAGTGCGCCATCTTTATTAAAACTAAACCCTCTGTCAGCATTATCAATTTGAGGTGAAGAAATGCCTAAATCCATTAATATTCCATCCACTTTTCCTAATAAATTTAATTGACTAAGATTATCTTGAAGCTTTGAAAAATTACAATGAATTGTTGTTAAGCGTGGATCTGGTAGATTTATTCGTGCATAGTTGATTGCGTCCATATCTTGATCAAGACCAATAACCTTTCCAGAATTTCCAAGATTTTTGAGTATTCCCTTGGTATGTCCGCATCTACCTAGGGTGGCATCAACATAGACACCATCAGACTTTATATTTAGGCCCTCTATAGATTCATTGAAAAGCACTGATTCATGATGGTTTGATTCTATCATTGAACCAATTCTTTTAATTGATACATCGTCTTAAAGTGAAAGTTTTAAAATTTCTTCAGGGATTTCAACTTGAGTACTTAATTTTTCGAGTTTTTCAATTTGCGTTTTCCATGATTGCTCATCCCAAATTTCAAAACTATGGCCTTGCCCACTTAAAATGGCTTTGGATTTTAAGTCTGCATAATTTCTGTGAGAGCTTGGAATTAAGATTCTACCAATCTTATCCAAATCACATTCGCTAGCATGGCCGATAAGTTTTCTAGAAAGTCTTTTGGAGTGAACATTTAAAGAAGGTAGTTTTGAAACTTTTCTTTCAAGGTTTTGCCAATCAGTTAATGGGTAAAGAACTAAACAATCATCATCAGGATGAACGCTAAGAACCATTTGACCCGAACAAGCCTTGTCAATTTGCTCTTGATGACAGGTGGGAATTTTTATTCTACCTTTTGCATCAATTGATAAGAGATGAATTCCACGAAACATAAATCCATTTTATACCATTATTTACCATATATCACCACAATTGATCATGCATCCATTAGGCTTTATAACTTGTTTGTTTTATTTTTTAACGTCTTTTTGATAAGAAAATGATTAAAAATATAATATTAAATTTTTCCGGTCTTTTAGTATTTAACCCCTTTTAGCAACTATTGGTCGAGTCATGGACACTAAATAATTTATTTTTAGGGTTGCAGAGTAGCCACTAAACGTACCGGTTAAAATAGTTTAAAGCGCGTAACCATGCTATATAGTCTGATCCAAGTATCAATCTAGCGGAGTCGGCTCACAATCCACATGGCGAAACAAACATTAAAAATCATTCGTGTGGACACTTTGCGTTGTCATCCCTTAGCCCTTCAAGCCTGGGAATTTCATCAAACTAAGCGATACCAGTTTTCTATTGGGAATCTAAGTGCGGAACTGATAAGACAAGTATTAGAAGTTACTCCCGTGCATGTCGTAAAGAGCGGGGATGGGGGCTATCTATTTTTCGCGGGGTGGGAATGGCTTGGACTCGCAAAGAAGGTTGGCATTGAAAAAACGCGAGCCATTGTTCATGACAATGCGGAAAGTGATTCTCTTTCTAAAATAGCATGGTCCTATCTACTTAGCATTGAATTAGCCTCAGTTGATCGAAATACTAACCTTGCGCACATCGCTAATTTATTAGAGCAAGTGCCCAAACAATTAAAGAAAACTGTCTACCAAAATTTTCAAACAAAGACATTCCAATCCTTATCAAGAGAAACGGTATCTGCGCTTAGGAACCAGAGAAAGTCAGTTGTAAAACACAAGAAGCCTGAATCCATCATTGATCAAATTATATCAGGTGGGTTATGACTAGTACTTTTCCCTTTATTGAAAATAAGCGTGTTATTGGAGAAAAAATCGAGTTAATACTCAATGACAATGAATTGGGTGTGCTTGATCGAAGGTGCGTCGACTTATTCTCTCATGTGGTTAACAACACGCTTGATATAAAACTTATAAAAGATATAGGTAAATTTGCTGCGAATACGGATGAGGCGTTTACCAACACTCAAGATTTAGTCTCAATAAATGAGAAAATTAAATCTGAAAGAGTCATGGGGGCGATGAAGTTTTCTACTTATATTTCAACCGTAGACGAGTCAGGCGTTTTTGATGCAGAGGCTTTAAAACAAGTTCAAGGTGTGGTGCTCTTCGTTGCTTTTGATCTAAGCTCCCGCAGTAAGTATGACGATTATGTTCAGCTTGGACTTAGGCATATCAGGAGGATGATTGCGAAACCAGACCGAGAGCTGTTTAGAGCTTTACCAAGCTTTTGTCAGCCAATAGAAACAATAATTCAAAATCTTAAAACCGCAGAGAAAAAACAAGAAGATGCGTCAATTACCCGCAAAATTGACGCTATTCGTTTGCTACTTGAACACTACAATTCTGACTACTTCCGTAGAAAAAAAACAAAAAAAAATAATTTTATAGCTCAAGAAAAAGTTCAGCAGAAAGTTTCTGTCTCTTCTTTGTTAGAGACAGAACCTCAAGACCATCAGGTTAGCCAATATAAGCTAGTTACAACAAAGAAAGATTATATCTCATGCGATGAAGTAGAGTGGATTAAAGATCAAACGCCGGCTGATGAGTACGTAGAGGTAAATCTTGTTGCACCGAAAGATGTTAGGAAGTCCTTAGTCCTCCAGCATTATCGAGCTAAACAGCAAGCTACCCAGATCACAAAACGGAACAAACAACTTAGTACCGATGCTTCAATTTTAACGCGACATGAGATCGTAAAGTTTCTATCGGAGACTTGGGTTCCTAAAGATCTAGCTGACCTAATTTCACTGCTTGTCATTTTTACGGGTAAAAATGTCGAGCAGTTATTTGCCATGCTTGATGAGTCAAAAACAGACTCGCTGTTGTCTTGGAAAAAAGGTACTGATGGGTTTGTAAGAATCTCAAAAATATTGAACTTGCCTCAGCACGAATTCACAAAAAATCTGGAGTTACTGCGAGTCCCCAGTGGTGGCAAAATCGTCATAACGTTACCTAGCGTTTTCTCTCAATATTTTCCCGTAAAAACTAGACCAAATTTAAATCTCGAAATCGTTACCAACCAGATTAAAAGTAAGCTCTCATCGATCAACAAAAAATTTAACTGTCGTTTGACGTTGACGCGTCTTTCTAACTATTTACCTTACTTCCTCAGGCGTGAGGGTTTCGATCAGGCAGAAATTGCCCTGTTGGTTATGAGCGACAAAGTCTTACACCCCGGCAATTACTACTATCAATTGAATGTAGATAATCTACAAGCAGTTTACTCAAGGTATAGCGCGGCTCTGCTCAAACTCGCCAACATTGAAAATAGTAATATAGAGATGGGGGTCACAGGCGGTTTTATAGGCAGTAAGCTGCAAATAGATAAGAGGTATATTGCTTCTCTGTTTCGAACACTTAAGCAAGAAATTATCTCTGAGAGACATTACTCTCGATTTAGCGAAGCGTTCCATAATTTATATGTTATCTACACTTTAGAATTACTATTTCTAGCAACGGGACATCGACCGGTTAGACATCCTTTCGAAACGTTGAATGTATTCGATTTGCTAGGCAAAACTGTATACATCTCGGATAAAGAGAATCGCAGCGAATTATCCTCAAGAATGCTCATTCTCCCTAATATCGCAGCAATGCAGATCAAGAATTACTCAAATTATTTGTTTGAACTAGGTCATCATTATTGTTTCAGTAACAGCCAATTGAGCTCGCAAATTGAACTTGCTGCAGATAGCAAAGCACCACTGTTTTTTTTCTTGGATGAAGGCGCAATCAATTACGTAACGCCAAAAAATTTAGACTCTAAACTTAAAAAAATATTCCCAATTAAGCTCAACTGGCACAGACACTTTCTCCGCACCTATTTGCGAAAAGCTGGCCGCAAAGGTGACTTTGTGGATGAGTGGATGGGGCATGCAGAATTTGGTGATGAAGGCTTTTCAAAATACAGTAGTCTAAGCATGAAAGACCTTAGTCAGGTAGCGGAAACGATAGAGGTACTGTTAACTGAAGAACTCGGAATTTCAGGGTTAGATCTAGATAATCCCTTGAGCGAGCTGGCTAATAAGAAGCGTTATGGATGAGTAACGGCACGACATGAACAGTAGCTTAGAAATATTCGGTTCAGAAGAGCGGAAAAGCAAGCGGGAAATCAGAGTTCAGCGCGTTCGAGACAAGGTCGATGGTCTGATTTTAGAGTACCTGCCGACCTTTTCAACAGAGCTTACAGATCAAGATGAATACTATCGCAATCTTCCTCAGTTACTTAAGCGCTTAGAAGCTGAATTTTCTTCAATGATAGATTTTCGGGATGCTAGAAATTACCTAGCCCATTTTATCAATCAAGGTAACGAGAAAAAGAAATGGTCGCTTGATGTATCTCCTTATATTACTCGTATGCGA
>ENA-OSET01004219-OSET01004219.1-sediment-metagenome-genome-assembly--contig:-NODE-4219-length-12849-cov-38.573598_pt1 | contig 12849 bp, 8 predicted proteins | sample MGYA00237882_ERZ534229 | MGnify/ENA primary metagenome ERZ534229 (study PRJEB26408, sample SAMN06266212) | sediment metagenome | isolation source: Hudson Canyon methane seep mesocosm | place...
CGTTGTATTCGTACCGTAAACACCTTACTGCTTAAGAGGTACGAATACAACGAACCTACAGAGTTTCTGATATTGTTGCGCCTTGGTCAGTGTTAATTCATTAATTTTTTTGGCTCTTTTGATAAATAAGTGGGTAACCTATATTATAGCGAGACTCAAAACCTCACTAAAAACGCATCTTTATGATCACTGAATTATTTCAACAAGCGCTTCATATCAGTTCACCTTGGTTCATTAAATCAGTTGACTTTGATGTCGAAAAAAAGCAACTTGATATTCATGTGGACTTTAAACGGGGAAGTACCTTTTCAGACCCTGATGAAGAAGGTGAAGCCGCTAAAAAATACAAAGCCTATGACAGCGTACAAAAAACATGGCGACATTTGAATTTCTTTGAGCATGAGTGCCATTTACATGCCCGTGTCCCTCGCATTAAAAAGGATGATGGGAAAGTACGTTTAATTCCAACACCTTGGGCAGGAAAAATATCAGGTTTAACCTTGTTATTTGAGGCGTTGTTAATTCAATTATGTAAAGCCATGCCTGTTCATAACGTATGCCAGCTCACAGGTGTGTCTGATCATAAAATATGGGCTGTGTTGGATGCTTATGTGGACTTAGCCAAAAAGGAAGAGGATTTTAGTGATATGAGTGCCATTGGAATGGATGAAACCTCGATTGCTAAAGGGCATGACTACATCACGCTTTTTGTTGATTTAAAAGAAAAAAGAACGGTTCATATTAGTGAAGGTAAAGATCATAAAACCGTCGTTAAATTTGTCGAAATGCTCGAATCAAAACAAGGGGATCGAAAGGCCATCAAGCAAGTGAGTTGTGATATGTCTCCCGCCTTTATAAAAGGCGTTAAAGAAAACTTACCAGAAGCACAGATTACCTTTGATAAGTTTCATATTATCAAACTGATTAATGAAGCCGTAGATCAAGTGCGCCGAGAGGAATGTAAATATACGCCTCTACTAAAAGGCTCACGCTATGTTTTCTTGAAAAATGAAGCTAACCTTACTGCCAAGCAAAAGGAGACTAAAGAAGAGCTCAGCCTTGCAAAACTCAACTTAAAATCAGTCCGTGCGATGCAGATAAGAGAGTCCTTTCAGAAGATCTATGCGGCTGAAAGTCTAGCGCAATTTGAAACCCTTCTTAATACTTGGTATTACTGGGCAACACATAGCCAACTCGCTCCTATTGTAAAGGTCGCTAAAACGATTAAAAATCACTGGGAAGGGATTATTAGCTGGAAAGAAAGCCAAATCAATAATGGCATTTTAGAAGGATTAAATTCAGTTTTACAGGCCGCAAAAAGAAAAGCGAGGGGATATAAAGTCGAGCACTTCAAAACAATCGCTTATTTGCTAACGGGAAAACTTGATTTTTCAGCGGTGAATAAGAACTGCCTACCCACTTAAAAATTATAAGAGCCCGAAAGCAGTCAGTCTAAAACAGGAAGAACGTAAATTAATGAAATTCATACACACATCAGACTGGCATATAGGTCGCTTATTTCAAAATATTTCCTTGTTGGAAGATCAATTACATGTGTTGCAACAAGTCAAATCCTATGCGAGAGAGCATGGGGTTGATGCTTTAGTGATTGCGGGAGATGTGTTTGATCGGTCTATACCGCCGGCGGAAGCAGTGGATGCGTTAGATAAGTTTTTAGATGAAATCATCAATGAATTGAAGATTCCTGTGATTATGATTTCGGGTAATCATGATAGTGCTAAGCGATTACGGTTTGGGGCGCGACATATGCAGCAGTCAGGATTACATATTTTAAGTAAGCTTGATAGCGTAACAATCCCTGTTATTATTGAAACAAAGACAGGCCCTGTGCATTTTTATGGCATTCCTTATCATGACCCTGTTGAGGTTCGCGAGGCGTTTAACTGTGAAGTGAAAACCTATGATGAGGCACACACTCATGTTGTTGACCTTGTAAAAGAGGTACGAATTTCTGATACGCCGGCGGTATTAATCAGCCATTGTTTTATTGATGGTGCGGAGGAATCTGATTCTGAACGGCCTTTATCTATCGGTGGTGCGGATCGTGTTTCTTATCAGCCACTAGAAGATTTTGATTATGTGGCTTTAGGTCATTTACATGGGCCGCAATATAAAGGTAAAGAGCATATCCGTTACTCAGGTTCTTTATTAAAATATTCTTTTTCTGAATATCAGAAAAAGAAGGGGATAGCGTTAGTTGAGTTGGACGAAAAAGGTTTTGTTTCAATGGAGCATTTAACATTAACACATAATTTAATGACACTATAATCAATCATTAAGTGCTATTATTTCAATAAAGATACTAAAATCAATCATTATGAACTTTCAGTCAATGAGTAACCAAGCGATAGCCGTTGAAATTGGGCATCGAATCACGCAGTTACGCTTGGAAAAAAACCTAACGCAGCAACAGTTGGCAGATGAGATAGGCCTGTCTCGTATGGGCTATGGGAAATTAGAAAAAGGTGCAGGGAAGTTTGAAAATATTATCGCTGCATTACGTGCGTTAGATCGGCTAGACTTAATCGAACACTTTATTCCAGAAACACCCTTTAGCCCAATGGAACAGCTTAAGTTAAAAGGTAAGCAACGAGTTCGGGCAACAGGGAGTCCCTCTGAGAATAAACCTGATCAACCATCAGAACTGGATTGGTAATGCAAAACCTTGCTGAAGTGCGTTGTTGGAATCATTTAGTCGGAGCGTTGGTTTATGATCCGAATACAAAAATAAGTACCTTTGAATATGCGCCAGAATGGATAAATAGAGGGGTAGAGCTTGCACCCATACATTTACCGCTATCCAAGCAAAAGTTTCAATTCCCTCATTTAAGCACTGAAACCTATAAAGGTCTGCCTGCGGTTTTTGCTGATACTTTACCCGATGATTTTGGTAATGCAGTGATTAATGCTTGGTTAGCCAGAAATGGGCGAGATGTTCATTCATTCTCAGCATTGGAACGTTTGCTTTACACAGGTAATCGAGGCATGGGGGCATTAGAATTTATGCCTGCTATTTCGGGTGCTGAAACAAAAAATGAACAGTTGGAATTAAAGTCTCTGGTTGGAATGGCTCAGCAGATTATCGATCAACGCTCCAATCTAATCACTGATGTTACGGCTGAAGAGGCTAACAATGCCGAGATGTCGGCTTTGTTTCAAGTCGGAACGTCTGCAGGTGGGGCAAGAGCCAAAGCCTTAATAGCGATTAATAAAGACAGAACTCAATTACGTTCAGGTCAAACCGATGCACCTGCGGGTTTTGAGCATTATTTATTAAAATTTGATGGCGTAGAAGAACACAAAATTAATAGTGAAGTCTTTGGCGACCCGAAAGGCTTCGGGCGTATGGAATATGCTTATTACCTCATGGCTATTGATGCTGGGGTGGCCATGTCTCACTCTGAATTATTAATGGACGGTGAGAGGGCGCATTTTATGACCCAGCGCTTTGATCGTATTGGCAATAAGAAATGCCATATGATTTCATTGTGCGCTTTAGATCATGCTGATTATAAAACTCCTGGAAGTTATAGTTATGAGCAGCTGTTAGCCGTCGCTAGACAATTAAGGCTACCAAGGCAAGATGCGATAGAAATATTTCGGCGGATGGTGTTTAACGTTATCGCCCGTAATCATGATGATCATACAAAAAACACCGCATTTTTATTATCCGATATGAACAGCGCATGGAAACTAGCCCCAGCTTTTGATATAGCCTACAGCTATAAAAAAGACTCGCCGTGGGTTAATGCGCATCAAATGTCATTAAATGGCAAACGAGATGGGTTTTCTCGGGAAGATTTAATGGTAGTTGCGGGCTTAATTGGTAATTTTAATAAACAAGCTGAACAAATTATTGATCAGGTTATAAAAGTTGTTTCAGACTGGCAGCGCTATGCAGACAAGGCAGGCGTGTTTGATCCATTAATGAAAGAAATTCAATTAAACCATCGTTTGAAAATTTAGAGTCTGAGGGATTATGCAAGTAGATCAATTAATTAAAGGTATTAGCGCTAAATTTGAGCAAAGCCGTTTGGTATTTTGGTATGACCCTGAAGAAAGCTTTAAAGAGGCGGTGTCTACGTTAGTACTTGAAAGTGTCACTGTTTTGAATATGTCAGAGCAATCCTTATTTGAAACAAAAAAACGTTTGGAATTAGATGAACCTGAGCAGTCGTTTTTATTGTATTTTCCTTATGCAGAGCCTGAAGCTGATCGGGATTGGCTGTTAGATATTCGTTTATATAGTGAACAATTCTTTGCCGACGTGAGTTCGATTTTACTAAATGAACTAGGTATTCCTAAAATGGCGTTACGCAGCCATATACGGCAACGGCAGTCGTTTTTTAGTAGTAAGCAACGGTTGGCTTCTTTAAAGCGCTTTGTTACTGAGAACGAAGATGAGGCTTCTTTAGACAGGAAGATGATTGCGGTATTAACCAAAGCGGAATCAGCGTCGTTAACGGATATTCTATTTCAGCTAGTCAAAGATTATGCTGAGGCTTTAGCATCAGAGAATAAGGCCGTCGGCTTAATAGATCAGCTCGATAAATTTAAACTAACAGAGTCATTATGGACTGAGTTAGTCGCCCAATTTAGCTATGAGAGTAGTAAGCCTTCTTTAGCAGATTTCATCTTAAAATTATTCTGTACAGAGCTATGGAGCCAAATCGAAACAACGGAGCGTGATTGGTTATTGAATAATGTGTTAAAGACAGGGGCAGGCAAAGCAACGGCATTAGCTTTTATGACGGGCTGGCGAGATAGTCGTAGTTTTGCAGAAGCACATGATGTGATTGCAAAGCAAATCAGCGGTCAATTAGAAGTGGAATCACGCTGTCGGGGTTATCACCCAGTCCAATTAGTCGAGTGTGAAACCTTTGAAGTGATTGAACAAGCTATTATTCGTGGTCTTGTGAATGATTTGTTGGATGTCAGCCGGCGTTTAGATCGTGTGCAATTTGATCATATCTTATCGCGGCGTTTAGTGAGCCATTGGTGTGTATCGCGACCAGAGTATACGGCTATTTATGAAGCTTTACGTCAAGCTGAGCGCTTATTATATTTACGTCAGCAATATGTTGATGGTTTTCATTATGACTCCGCTAAGGCGATGTATAGCGCTTATGTGAGTGAGCTTTACTTGTTTGATCAAGCTTATCGTTTGTTTAATGAAAATGTGGCTGCCGTTCTAAGTAAAGGTTCTGATGTATTACGTCAGCTTGATGAGGAAATAGAGAATCTCTATACCCATTGGTATTGTTATGAAATAGGTCTGGCATGGGATAGGCAGTTAGAGAATGAAAAGTGCATAGAAAAATGGAAAATAGAAGGCGTTCCACAGCAACATCAATTCTATAAACAACAGGTCGAGAAGCACCTTAAAAGCAAACAGATTAAGCGTGTCTTCGTTATTATTTCGGATGCGTTACGGTATGAAGTCGCACATGAATTAGCGTTTAGTATTAATGGCGGGAAACGCTTTAAAGCGGAATTAAATACGCAGTTAGGTGTATTACCCAGTTATACCCAATTAGGGATGGCGGCATTATTACCGCATGAAGCATTGTCTTATGGTGCTGGGCAAAGTGCTGTTGTCTTTGCTGATGAACAATCTACGCAAGGCTTAGATAAGAGTAATGCCATTTTAGCGAAAGTAAAAGGTATGGCGGTGAGTGCAAAGGTATTGACTGCTTGGAGTAACGAAGAGGGACGCGAGAAGATTCGTGATGCCGAAGTGGTGTATATCTATCACGATACGATTGATGCCATTGGAGATAAGTTACCGACGGAAGAGAAAACCTTTGAAGCTTGTCGTGATGCCATTAATGAATTAAAAGATTTAGTAGGTCGGGTTATTAATCGTTTAAATGGCAGTCGTGTTTTAGTCACCGCTGATCATGGCTTTTTATTCCAACAAAAAGCCTTATCTGAAGCGGATAAAACCGTGTTAGATGATAAGCCAAGTGGAACCATTGAAGCCAAGAAACGCTATATTATTGGCGATCATCTTAATGCTGATCCAGCTTGCTGGAAAGGAAAGATTGCTGATACCGCTAATGGTTCTGGTGATATTGAGTTTTTAATTCCTAAAGGCGCACAACGATTCCATTTTGTTGGTGGCTCCCGTTTTGTGCATGGTGGGGCTATGTTGCAAGAGATATGTGTTCCGGTGATTTCTATTGTCGCTTTACGCGGTGAGAAAATGGTGCGGAATGAAAAACAGCCCGTGGGTATTGTCGTGAAAAGCCAGCCGATTAAGGTGGCCAATAATATCGATAAGATCAGCTTTATTCAGACCGATGCCGTTGATGATCACCATATTGCGCGGCAAGTGGACATTTTTATTATTGATAGTGACGGTCAAGAGGTGTCCAGCCGTGAAACCTTAAACTTCGACAGCCAAAGCACGTCGATGGATGAGCGTACCCGAGATGCACGTTTAAAACTGATTGGATCGCAATTTAATCGTCATGCATCGTATACATTGGTATTAGAAAATACCACGACACAAACCCGCTATAGTCAGTATGCCGTCACCATTGATTTAGCCTTTCAGGATGACTTTTTCTAATGAGTAGTGAATTAATGAATGACAGTGTTAATAAAGAAGAGAAAGAGCGGGAAGATTTAGATACCTTATTAAATCGCCACTTTAAAGGGCGTGTGGTTAGAAAGGATCTGACCAAGCAGCTTAAAGAAGGGGCGAATGTCCCTGTGTATGTGCTCGAATATTTATTGGGGATGTATTGCGCCTCTGATGATGCTGAGGTGGTAGCTGAAGGCTTAGTCAATGTTAAAAAGATATTGGCCGAGAACTATGTGCGCCCTGATGAGGCGGAAAAAGTAAAATCTCTGATTCGCGAACGCGGCACGTATAAAGTTATTGATAAGGTGAGTGTAAAGCTCAACCAGAACAAAGATATTTATGAAGCGAATCTCTCTAATTTAGGGCTTAAGGATGCCTTTGTACCAGTCGGTATTGTTAAGGAAAACGAAAAGCTATTCATGGGTGGCATTTGGTGCATTATCACCGTGCAGTATTTCTTTGAAGAAGGCCAGAAAGCCTCGCCATTTTCGATTAAAACTCTAAAGCCTATCCAGATGCCAAACATGGATATGGAAGAGCTATTTGATGCAAGAGAAAAATTTACGACGACTGAGTGGGGCGATGTCTTATTACGTTCGATTGGTATGGAACCTGTTAATTTAGAAGAGCGCGCTAAATTACATTTACTCGCTCGTATGATCCCCTTCGTAGAAAATAATTATAACGTTTGTGAGCTAGGGCCGAGAGGGACAGGTAAGAGTCATGTCTATAAAGAATGCTCACCCAATAGCTTATTAGTCTCTGGCGGACAAACCACGGTGGCAAACTTGTTTTATAACATGGCGAGTCGCAGAGTGGGTTTAGTCGGGTTATGGGATGTCGTCGCGTTTGATGAAGTGGCGGGGATTAACTTTCATGATAACGATGGCATCCAAATCATGAAAGATTACATGGCATCGGGTTCATTTTCTAGAGGGCGTGATTCCATTGAGGCCAGTGCTTCGATGGTCTTTATTGGTAATATCAATCAAAGCGTGGAAACATTAGTAAAGACTAGTCATCTATTAGCGCCATTCCCAAAACAGATGATTGATACTGCCTTCTTTGATCGTTTTCATGCATATATTCCAGGATGGGAAATCCCTAAAATGCGTCCTGAATTTTTCACTGATAATTTTGGTCTCATTACCGATTACATGGCCGAATATATGCGTGAAATGCGCAAGCGTAATTTTGCTGATGCGATTGATAAATACTTTAAATTGGGAAGTAACCTAAATCAGCGCGACTCGATTGCTGTACGACGCACCGTATCAGGCTTGCTTAAGCTCTTACACCCGAACAACCAATTTGATAAAGAAGATGTTCGTTATTGTTTGATTTACGCATTAGAAGTACGCAGGCGTATTAAAGAGCAGCTTAAGAAGCTGGGTGGCATGGAGTTTTTTGATGTGCATTTTAGCTATCTTGATAACGAATCCTTAGAGGAATTTTTCGTCAATGTACCGGAGCAGGGCGGCAGTAAGCTGATTCCAGAAGGCATGTCACATCCTGGCGTGGTGCATTTAGTGACTAAAGGTAATTCAACAGGGCAGCTTGGACTTTATCGTTTTGAAACACAAATGATGGCTGGCCATGGAAAACATACGGTTTCAGGCTTTGGATCTCATGTAGCTGCTAAAGAGGCAATACGTGTCGGTTTTGATTATTTCAAAGGTAACCTAAATCGTATCAGTGTTACTGAAAAGTTTTCTGAATATGAATTCCACCTACATATCATCGAACTACATAATTCAGGGTCTAGTACGCAAACGAGCCTAGCTGCCTTTATTGCTTTTTGTTCTGTGTTAATGAAAAAGCCAGTACAGGAGCAAATGGTGGTGTTGGGCAATATGACCTTAGGTGGCGTAATTAACCCTGTAGAAGACCTTGCAGGAACGCTTCAAATGGCGATGGATTGTGGCGGTACCAAAGTATTGCTTCCGATGTCCTCAGCCTCTGATATACCGACCGTGCCAGCTGAATTGTTCTCTAAATTTCAGATTAGTTTTTATTCCGATCCTGTCGATGCAGCTTATAAAGCACTAGGTGTGCAATAGTTAATAAATAGCAAGAGGTGAGATGCTTGATTTTCAGGTTAATATTAACTTATTAAGGCAAGGGTTCACGATAATAAAAAAGGCAGGTAAGATTTCCTCAATAACCACGCGATGACTGGATATGTTTAAAGGCAACAATTTTGAAAGCTGATATAAGGAAGCACAAATTATCAATTGCTAACAAGGCAATAACTGAATTGCCTCATTTTATGAGTGATTTTATTTCAGGGGATTTAAATGCTCTTGGCTCTTTTCTTTATGTAATGCGATAAATATTCTTGATGAATTTTATCAAGAAAATAGTGAAAGCAATATGGCAAAAAAAGTACCTAGATTAATGCAATATTTAAATGGTAAATTTAGGGAGTGTGTAGTTCTGGTCTTAAAAAATAATGATAAGCACTTTGGTTATACAGCTAATAATATTACAAAATTTGTTCGTGGTGAGTCAGTACATGGAGCACGTGATAATAAGGATATAAAAAGAAAGGTATTGCATGATTACGTTTTTGAAAAAGATAATTCTATTGAATGCGAATTTCAAATTAGCTGGAACTGGATAGCTGGACCGAACCTTAGAGCAGATTCCGGAAACCTTGATACTGGTGGTGCATTTGTTCATTCAGTAAATCTCAATGATAATAAAACAGAAGTAAGTCAAATAGAGGCTACAGTTTTAGCCATAGCGTACGAATTTTGGCAAGCAAATATAAAATGGTCAACCTGAACAAAGTACCAAATGTTTTGTTAAATTTAATCCTCAGTGGTACACCAGGGGGCAAGATTTAGCTGACAGAGTAACAAAAGGATTAGTGGAGTTTAATAACATTACTCCACCGGTAGATGATAAATAAACATAACCAAAAAAAATCCAGCTGACCGTTGGCAGCGCGGTTCGTTTTCAACGGTCATTTTTATATCAAAATTTAGTGCTTTGTCAGAGTTGGGGTTTGAAGCGCAACGGGACGAAAACGTACGATAGTCTATAGGATCAGTTGATTATGAAAATAGTCCACTTAAAACCAGTAAAAAATGCGTAACATATCCTCCCATTGCTCGATGACATAGTTCATTTTAATTTTGTGTGTGACTAAATCATTCAGCACACCATAATCTGCTTCAGTTTCTATGCGCCAGAAAGATGACTCTCCTGCATCGGCCAATCGTGGTGAAAACTGATACCCTAGTAACCAAAATAAACCAAAAATCATATCACTCGATCCTGCCGTGTCGGTCATTATTTCCGTTGGATTTAAACCTGTTTGTTGCTCTAGTAAGCCCTCTAAAACAAAGATAGAATCTCGTAACGTTCCCGATACAACAATGCCATGAAAGCCAGAAAACTGGTCTGAAATAAAGTTATACCAAGTGATGCCACGCCCTGAGCCAAAATATTTTTTATTTGCGGCTGAGTTAAGTGTTTTCACAGAAGACACCAATCGCATACCATCTGCAGAAGCAACATTCCCATCACCCCACTGCTGAGCTAAGCTATTTTTTGTATGATGATTAACCAAACAATTGTTTGCGGCTGTCAGCGTTTCTACCCGTATATAATTTTGCTTTACCCAGTTTAGTCGATGACGCGTTAGTGCAGGGTTATCTTGTTTTATAAAAGGTTCAATGCCTATATTACAGGCCTCTGACAACAAAATAGCACATAGGCTAATATCTAAATTATCGGCTCTTGAATTGGCTTCACTGATATGAGTAAATTCACGTGTAAAACCTGTATGCTCATTAATCTCTAACAATAATTCGGTTAAATCAATAGCAGGCAGAAAATCAGAGACTTGTTGGCGTAGTATCTGCAAACTTTCAGGTTCAGCTAATTTATCTAAACTTGTGATGGTAAGTGAGAGTTTATCTCCCGTGTTTTCAATGTTTACCTCGGTATTTTTAGAAAAATTCTTTAAGACTTGCTGGTATGCATTATGTAATGTGGCGGTTAGTTTTTTTACCACGACTTCTGAATCGATTGAATGGCCTAATGTACGACAAATTTGTAATTTATTCTGCTCCCATTCCGTTCCTGACAATAATTTTTTTCGAGGATCACTCCAGTGCTCACAATTTTCTACATAAATATCACGACGACGTAATTTATCTTGTAACTGCTCCAGTATGCAAAGCGTATAGGCTTGCTTATTAATCTTTCCATCAGCCTCCATGACTAAACGCTTCCAGGGTTTCGTTATAATTTCTAAAGGTGCATTTTCGCAGGTTTTTTTAGAGCTACCCTCTTGTTCACATAAATAATTTAACGCTCTCAGCATTGCGTCCCCTGCTGATGAGGCTTCAAAAGATATGTTTTGCAATAAGTAAGGTAAAAAACGCCGTACACGCCCATATTGCTCAATCATTTCATCTTGAAATTTATAATCCGTAGACGTTGCTAAAGATTTAACGGTTGCAATAGAAGCTGCTAAGGTTTCTTGATTTACAGTATCAAAAATACTATTCCGTAACTCATTAATTTCAATGTTTTCTTCATCGAGAATCAATCTACATACTTCCGCTAATAGTAATGCAGACTCATCTAAATCCTTTAATGTTCTTAATCGTTTTTGACGACTTACTTTTTTTGCTTGTGTGGTGATATGAGTAATAAGCATATCAAATATATCCAGCGCATCGTCTAACGCCATTTTTTCAAATTCATACACAAAAGCCACTAATATCGCGATTTGCCTGTCTGTAGACATCCGTGAAATGCTATACATTGAGGTTATACTTGCATATCGGGATAGATTTTTTAAGCGTAATAACGGGATATGCTTTAAATTTAGAGAATGAATACCCATTGTTTTCAATTCAATATAGCGATTAATAGCAGATTTTAAAGTCGTGCTACTAACATGAGTTGGACGGTACTTTAATCTTTCAAAACTAGATAAGTGCAAGCCATCAGGTATTTTAAGTAAGCTTTTTAGTTGTTGTTTTTGATATTCATCAGGCAGACATGCTAATCGTTTGAATAAGCGCGTATTGGTTCGCTCTCTAATTTCTGAAATTAAACGTATCAAGGTTGATACGCCAGGCAATAAGATTTTATGCTGAATAAGCCAAGCAGTGGCAAAATCAAACATAAGACTTGGACGCTCATTGCTTATCCATGAACGTGCATAGAGTAGTCGGCTTAATTTAAAATTCCAATTGAGATCACTCAATTCATAATAATGATAATTCTCCTTAATAAGCATCCTATGCTCACGCTTTGTCGGCTCTCTTTTTGAATATTCTTGGTAAATAGTATGAAAATCGCTAATTTCTAGTTGTTTAGCCACAAAGCATTGAACATCAATCGGAATGAGTGACATATCAGTGAAACACCCTAAAAATCGAACTGACGTTAATTCCAAAGCAAGGCCTAATTTATTTTCCTTACCTCGGCGACTAGAAATAAATGCTTTATCTGTCTTATCTAAATGAAAGTAACAAGCTAACTGTAAGTCATTGGGAATACCGTTAAATTTTCCATATTGTTCTTTTTGTTCTGTACTTAAAAAATCAGCCGCCAATTTTCATTACTCCATAAATTATGAAAATATATCATCACAATTATCTATTATGTTATAAGTTTGTAAACAGGATAATAAATACACAATAGAATGTCTATTAAATCGTTTTTAAGCTAATTAATAGACATTTATCTATCAATTGATTTAGTGGAGGCAAGATACGCTTATGAGACTCTTTGGTTACGCACGCGTGTCTACCAGTCAGCAATCTCTGGCTATTCAAATTAAAATCCTCAAGGATGCAGGAGTGAAAGAAAGCCGAATTTTTTCAGATAAGCTATCAGGAAATACCCTCGATAGAGAGGGGTTAAGTTTATTACGTATTAAAATGGAAAAAGGCGATGTACTCTTAGTTACAAAACTAGATCGGCTAGGGCGAGATACAGCGGATATGATTCTGTTAATTAAAGAGTTTGACCAAATTGGAGTCTCTATTCGATTTTTACAGGATGGTATTAGTACAGAAGGTTCAGTAGGAAAAATGGTGGTGACTATTCTATCTGCTGTCGCCCAAGCTGAAAAAATGCGTATTTTGGAGCGTACTAATGAAGGGCGCATTGAAGCTAAAAATAGAGGGGTTAAATTTGGCAGAAAATGTACGGTAGATAAAAAGAAAATACAGCAGCTACATGATCAAGGCATGGGAGCCATAAAAATT
>ENA-OSET01004220-OSET01004220.1-sediment-metagenome-genome-assembly--contig:-NODE-4220-length-12848-cov-3.622817_pt1 | contig 12848 bp, 10 predicted proteins | sample MGYA00237882_ERZ534229 | MGnify/ENA primary metagenome ERZ534229 (study PRJEB26408, sample SAMN06266212) | sediment metagenome | isolation source: Hudson Canyon methane seep mesocosm | place...
TTTCACCCATGGGAAATAGATGATAAACAACCTCGTCTTAGCCATGCGCCTTTAAAGTCTAGGTTCAGACATTATGTAAACTTAGATAAGACCTACGGAAAGTTAGAGCGTCTATTGACCGATTTTTCATGGGGCACCATGAGAGATGTATACAACATTCCAGCAAAGTGAAAGGCAGTATTGTGAAAGGGATAACCGCAGATAACTCAAAAAAATCCAGCAAGCTTAGCGTAAACTCAGTATTTATTTGTCTGTTGTGTATTGCTGCTGCTTGGGTCTTTGTATTTTGGCAAGGCGTAACCACGGCTGTTGATATATGGATGAGTTCTGATGTCTTTAATCACTGCTTGTTTGTACTTCCCGGGACTTTATATCTAATTTATTTAAAGCGCTCAGAGTTAGATGTTTCAGAGGTGAAGCCTAATTATTTCGTTTTAGTTTTATGTGTGGGTAGCTTAATTCTCTATGCCATTGGTCTTGCGGGTAATGTGCAACTTTTTATGCATGTCGCAACCTTTACTTTTTTAGCCTTAAGTATATGGGCCATTATCGGTAATCGTCTGGCATATAAAATACTATTTCCCCTAGTTTTTATATTATTTTGTATTCCTATTGGCGAAGAATTGGTTCCAGCTTTACAAGAAGTCACGGCTGACATGTCTATGGTCATGCTTAAATGGAGTGGCATTCCTGTATACAGAAGTGGGCTGTATATCGAAATTCCCCAAGGTCAATTTTTAGTCGCTGAAGCCTGCTCAGGAATCAGCTTTTTTATTGCCTCTATTGTCATTGGTTCACTGTACGCATACTTGAACATGCGGTCCGCAAAACGTCGTACAGTCTTCGTTGCTATCTCCATACTTTTTCCTGTTATTGCAAATGCCATTCGGGTGTTTGGCATTATATTAACGGCCTATCTAACTGATATGGAGTATGCCGCTGGTGCAGATCATTTAATATATGGGTGGATATTCTTTTCATTGGTAATTGTGTGTTTGTTGGGTATTGGCGAACTAATAAGAGATAAACAAGTTACTACGGCAACGAATCAAATTGAAACTACACCCTCTGCAGTATTGAGTGGAAAAACCTGTTATCTAGCAACCTCCAGTATCATCGCTCTGATGTTACTGTTTTTAGTTTGGTTTACCTCAATCAATAACCAATTAAATGTACCGGCAACTGAACATAATCTAAGTGCTAAGTTAGTAGCTGAACAAGAGGCATCAGCAGCCAGCTATGCAAGTGCTTGGAAACCTGAATTTAATCAACCCTATCAAGAATTTCAGTTTTTAAGACAATTAAACGGTGTACCAGTTGATGTGTATTTGGTGTGGTATCCCAAAGGGCAAGGCGAGCTAATTAACACTGAGAATAGATTATATCCAGAAAAAGCTTGGACGCTTGAGTCTAAATATGGGTTTCAGTTGAATGATGGGCAAGGCATGGATTTATCCGTTATTGTTAACCCTCAGGGCACACGCCTATTAAGTTATTGGTATGTGATAGATGGCAAGTTGTTTACTAATAATCGAAAGGCCAAACTCTATGAAATTTATAAAATTTTGATGGGAAGTTATATTGGCAGTGGTTTAATAGCCATTTCTCAAACAACTGATAATGTATCTGTAAAAAAAGATACAGTATCCTTTGCAGACTTAACCAAAGATAATATCGCACCTTTAAGTAAGTATTTTGATTTTAAATAACCAAGCAATAACACATGGTAAAATGCAATTATCCCTCGTTATGAATGACCTAAATGTTATTGGAGTCATCTTTTTTAAGCTATATCCTGTGTTTGCTAATATTTATTTTAAAAGTGAGAAAGTCATAGTTGATGAAGTGTTTTCCATTTGAGTTGCTTAATAGAAAATTTTGCACAAGTCTTAATTTAGGTATTAACCAAGGAATTTATTAATGTTCTTGTCAATCGTAATCCTCTCATTTAACTCAAGCAGACATATAGAAAAATGCCTGAGTCATGTTTTTGAAAGCCTTAAAGGTGTTGATAAAGAGGCTGAAGTATTTGTGGTTGAAAACGGTTCCACTGATGGCAGCCTAGAAATAATTGGTGGTTTTCAAAAACAGTTTCCAGAGATACTCAAAGTAATAAAATTTGAGAGTAATACGGGAACAACATATTCACGTAATGCAGCGCTTAAGCAGGCAAAGGGTGATTTCATCCTTGTCTTAGATTCAGATGCTTACATTACAGCTGATGCTATTTCTAAGTTAGCCGACTATTTGGCTCAGACCCCCGATGTTGGTATGGCTGTCCCAAGATTATTTTACGGCAGTGGTAATTATCAGATTTCTTGTGATGAATTTCCAACTTTGTGGCTTAAAGCCAAGCGGTTTTTGTTTCTTAAAAAAATGGAAGAGAAAGGTGATACATTAAGTTCAGTGGATAAACCCACTGAGGTTGATTATGCTATTTCGGCTTGTTGGATGTTGTCACGGCGTTGTTTTGAGTCGGTAGGACTTTTAGATGAAAAGATTTTTTATTCCCCTGAAGACGTCGATTACTGTTTAAGAGTGTGGGAAGCTGGATTTGTTATTACTTATTTACCCTCAGTCTCAGTTGTTCATGATGCCCAAGAGTTATCTAGAGGTTTCAAGTTAACCAGATTTCACTTTTCCCATTTGAAAGGCTTGTTGTATTTAATGTTTAAACACAAATACTTTTGGGGGCTATCGTCTCTATATAAAAGATTAGGCAAGGAATCCTGATTTATGTGTGGAATTGTTTGTTGGGCCAAAACAAACGGTAAGGTCCATTCTGATCTACCCCTACTTGAAAAGATGACCAGATCTTTAAATCATAGGGGACCTGATGGCGAGGGTTTTCACATAGATGGAAGTATTGCTCTAGGGCATAAAAGATTATCTATTGTTGATATTGATAATGGACAGCAGCCTATGGTTAAAGATGCCATAGCAGTGACTTACAATGGCGAAATATATAATTTTCGTGAATTGCGGACTGAATTAGAAGAACAAGGTTTCTCGTTTCAAACTAACTGCGATACTGAAGTATTGGTCCACGGATGGTCGTATTGGGGTCAAGAACTGGTAACAAAATTACGAGGTATGTTCGCTTTTGTAATTTGGGATGCGAGCACTCAAAATTTATTTATTGCCAGAGATAGATTTGGCATAAAACCTCTATATTGGAGCATAACCGATGACGGTGACTTACTAATAGCATCGGAGCTAAAAGCACTTAAGTTACATCCAAAATTGAATACAGACTTATGTGAAGAAGCGATTGAAGATTTCTTTTCACTTGGTTATGTCATTGAGCCAAAGTCAATTTATAAGTCAGTCAAGAAACTCTCAGCTGGGCACTTCATATCTGTCAATATTAAAGACATTAACGATTTATCAGAACAGCCTTATTGGCGCTTGCAAGATTATTTAAGTAGTGAACAAAAAGATGTCGATAGCCTTAAAGATGAATTTCAAACGTTACTAAACGAAAGTGTTCGGATCAGAATGGTTGCTGACGTTCAGGTAGGCGCTTTTTTGTCAGGTGGCGTAGACTCTACCGTTATAGTGGCAAATATGGCTAAACATAGTCAGCAGCCAGTAAAAACCAGCTCTATTGGGTTTGATTTATCAGCTTACGATGAGTCTTATTACGCAGATAAAGTAGCAAAATATTATCATTGTGATCATGTGACTACGAGTGTCTCAGTTAATGACTTATCTCTAGTCGATAAAATTGTTGATATTTATGATGAACCCTTTGCTGATAATTCGGCCATTCCTACTTACATACTCAGTCAGGCAACCAATAAATATGTGAAAGTGGCTTTGTCTGGAGATGGTGCTGATGAATTGTTATTTGGTTACCGAAATCATCAAATGTTTTTATTCGAAGAATGTTTAAGAAAAGTCATTCCCACTGTTATTCGCAAAACTGTCTTGTCTGGGATTGCCAAATATTATCCTCAGTCTCGTTTTATACCTAAATTTCTTAGAGTAAAAACAACTTTCGAAGGCCTGAGTAACGATAGGATTGATGGCTACCATAATGCTATTTCGATTACATCCCAAAAAGCGTTGCAGTCAATTTATTCATATAAATTTAAACAAATGCTTAATAAATACAGTTCTTTAAATCTATTTAGAAAACTAGCAAAAGAAGTAGACGACCAAGAACCCTTAAAGCAAGTGCAATACATAGATTTTAAAACTTATTTGCCAGGCTGTATATTGACCAAAGTTGACCGCGCCAGCATGGCTAACTCGTTAGAAGTAAGAGTGCCATTTTTAGATCATAAATTAGTTGAGTGGGGGTTGGGGATAAGCTCAAGTGTTAATTTAAGTGTGAGAACGGGCAAAAAATTAATGGCAAAAGCATTTGCTAACCTGGTACCAGCGTTCATTTTGAACAGAAAAAAAATGGGGTTTACCTCGCCCTTGGATGAATGGTTTAGACAAATACCTTTAGAGGCATTAGAGGCTAGAGTTTTGTCGGAGCATTTACTTTCTACTCCATACTTTGATGTGCAAGGTATCCAGAATATTCTTTTAGAGCACCACGAACGAAAAAAAAATCATGGCTTAACCATTTGGTCTTTGGTGATATTTGAATCATTTTTAAAAAAACAAGAAGTTGGAAAATCATGAAAATTCTATATCACCATAGGATCGCGTCTAAAGATGGGCAGTTTGTTCATGTTGAAGAACTAACCAACGCTTTGATTGAACAAGGTCATGACCTGCTTTTTGTGGCACCTCAAGTAAACGAACAATCAGAGTTTGGTCATGATGGTGGCTTTGTCAGCCAACTTAAGGCAGGTTTACCTGCTTGGATATATGAGCTTTTAGAATTAACTTACAGTTTATGGGTGTTTGTAAAACTGGTTAAAGCTATCAAAACATTTAAGCCAGAGTTTATTTACGAACGTTATAATTTGTATCAACCAGCCGGTATTTGGGCCGCTAAACTATTTAACATTCCTATTATATTAGAAATTAATGCACCTCTGGTAGAAGAACGCAGCCGTTATAGTGGTTTATCGCTTAAGCGTTTAGCGAAAAACATTGAAAACTATACCTGGAAAGGGGCGACGCATTGTTTACCTGTCACTGATGTCTTAGCCGACCATTTACGCAACGCTGGCGTTGCAGAAAAAAATATCACTGTCATTCATAATGGGGTACGACAAGCATTTATAGATGAAATGATATCTACACCTATCGACCAAAATAAAAATGAAATTGTCATTGGTTTTACCGGTTTTATTAATCCATGGCATGGCATGGATAAAGCGATTGAAGCCATAGCAGAGCATAAAGAACTACCATTAAAATTGATGTGTATTGGTGATGGAAAAATTCTTAACGAGCTAAAAAAGCAAGCTGAAGATCTTGGCGTAGCGGATAAAGTAGAGTTTAAAGGGTTAGTCACTCGGGACAAAGTATTAGCGTTTGTGAAGCAGTTTGACATTGCTCTGCAACCAGACGTTACAGCCTATGCATCGCCATTAAAAATGTTTGAATATATGGCTGTAGGTAGTTTGATTGTGGCGCCAGATTACCCCAATATTCGCGAAATTTTAAGTGATGATACCGCTTTGTTTTTTGAAAAAGGTAACCAAAAATCATTTAAGGCCACACTTAACGAGGCAATTGAGCATTACCTAAAACATGCAGATAAACGCAATGCAGTTAAACAAAGTGTGATTGATAAAGGGTTTATCTGGCAAGAAAATGCCAAACGTGTGACCAATTTGTCTGCGGAGTTAATACGTACATCTGAGGAATTAAAGTGAAATATGTCATTGCCCTTTTTATTTGTTTAATCATCGCATTGTTTGCATATAAAACTTACGAATCAACAAATGTAGAAGCGATTTGTAAATCTAGCGAAACCAGTACTCCTTATTGTCGTTATAAAGGCGAAATAGATAAAATTTACATAAACAGCAATGGATTAGCTTTGGTTTTTTTAAATAAAAAATTCAATCTAGAAGACGCTAAAGAATTTGGTTATGTCGTTTCCACAGGAAACATAGTCGCCATTGATCTTAATAACCAAACACAATTCAGCCGTGAGTTATTTGATATGGCGACACTGGCTTTACAGCAAGATCTTTTTGTAGAGATACATGCTAGGGGCACAACTAACGGTTATTTAGTGGTAGACCGTATTTGGGTTAATAAGTAAATATGAGTTTAGTAGCGATATTTTTTGTACTTGTCTATTTTGGTGGCTTGATCCTAGCATTTGCTAAAAAGCAGCCTATATGGGGCATGATGTCCTACTTGTTTGCCTTTTATATGCATCCACCTGTTAGGTGGTGGGGGGAGTCCCTTCCTGATTTAAGATGGTCTTTTACAGCTTCAATACTGACATTAATTGTTGTTTTTATGGCCAAAGGTGACGCTAAACTTAAATTTTTCGAATTTAAAGAAAATAAATTATTACTGACATTTTTTGTGTTTTTATTGCTGCAATCATTCAGGGTCGAGAGTGATCTTTTACATTCAGTTTATGTAAGTTTATTTTTTAAGTTGTTGATTCTTATATTTATTATTCAAAATAGCATTAAAAGTGAACGAGAGCTTTTATATTTTTTAGCTATCAATGCAATCGGGTGCAGTTATTTTGGGTATTTGGGTTTAACCGAACACAGTGGAGGGCGCTTAGAAACAGTAGGGGGGCCTGGTTTAACAAGTGCTAATCAGTTAGCGCAACACATAGGGGTGATCTTATTTTTCTCAGCTTACTTGTTGTTATCAACTCAAAGTAGAAATATCAAGATTTACGCCTTGATTACAACCCCAATTTTACTTGAAGCTATTATGTTAACTCAAAGTAGAACAGTCATAATTGCGATTGTATTAACCGGCTTAGTAGCGATTGTATACCCTCCACCTAAAGCCAAAAAGAAATTCTATACCTTAGCTATTCTTGGAGGAATTGCATTTTCAATACTTTTAGGTAGTCAAATTGTTGACCGATTAAATCAGCTGGCTGCGAATAACGAAGAACAGCAACAAGATAAAAGTGCCGAATCAAGAATGGTGATCATTAAAAGTCAATGGGATATGTTTTTGGATAGTCCGGTAATAGGTCATGGACATAGATCTACTTTATTGCTTAGCCCTTTTTATATACCAGCTGAATATCGTTACAGTGAAAAACGAGGGCCAGATGTCCAAACTTATCGAGCGTCACATAATTTTATCATGTCGATGTTAGTAGACCATGGAATTATAGGTAGCGTTCTCTATTTTCTAGTGATATTTAGTTGTTTGAAAAAATCACGTGAAATTGCAAAGATCAGAAGTGAAGACGCGGACATTACCAATTTACAAACGATAGGTATTAGTCTGGGGTTAGCCTTGGTCCTTTTTATGGTTGCAGGCCTTGGATCAAATAATAAAGTGTTAGAAATAGATATTTGGTTATATGCCATTATTCCTTTGGTGTATCAAATGATTAAAGATAAACAAAAGATGGAAAGTCTAAAATGATAATCGATGGAAAGTCGCTTGAAAAAGCAACAGCTTTCTCAGCTGATATTTGTATTCTAGGTGGTGGTGTTGCTGGAATAGTTTTGGCAAATGAGCTCAAAGATCGTTTTAGCAATATTATCGTGATTGAGTCTGGAAGTGAGTCTTATAGCCAAGAAGCGCAAGAGTTATATACCCCAGCTAGGACGCCTACGTTGTACCCTGATCCTAGTTATTCTAGATTACGTTTTTTAGGCGGCGCAAGTAACCATTGGGGCAATAATACGTCTCCATTGTCACCGATTGATTTTGAAAAGCGTGAATGGATACCTAATAGTGGTTGGCCCATATCATATAAAGATATCGAGCCTTATTACGCTAAAGCGGCTAAATATTGTGGTACTGGAGAAGACGGCTACGGCACTGAGTATTGGCTAAATTTCTTTAATGAAAAGTCATTAACTGGCGACAGTAAAAACTTAGAAGTTGCCATCGCTAAAGCAGCCATGCCACCCGTTAGGTTTTTCCAAGCTCACGGTAAACCCCTTGAAATCAGTCATAATATTACCTTAATTAAAAATAGTAATGTGATTGACCTAGCATATGATGAAAGTAGCCAAAAAGTAGAAAAGGTTACATTTAATTCGTATTCAGATGTAAACCATTCAGTAGAAGCCACACAATTTATTATGTGTTTTGGTGGAATTGAAAATGCTCGGATGATGAGCTTTTTTAATTTGAAATATAACAATAAATTAGGTAACAAAAACGATAATGTCGGTCGTTATTTTATGGATCATACTACGGTTAGGGCCAGCCATTTACAGACATTAAATCGTGACTTATTTGAGTTGTTTGAAGGCAAGTTAATAGACTCAAGAAGAGTATTAAGCTTTTTTCAATTAAGTGAAAAAGCTTTAATTGATAATGAAACCATAAATTTGCGTTTACCTTTAGTTAACGCGTCCCAATATGATTTGTCAGATGGTATTTCTTCATTTCATATATTGGCGCAAAAATTTAGCAAAAGAGAATGGCCAGAAGATTTTATGAATCATTTTGGAAATTTATTTACAGACCTTGATATGGTAATTGAAGCCATTGCCCGTAAAGAATTTGATGAGAAATTGTTTGATAATGCCAATGAATTTGGTGGTTACAGAATTCCTATGATGATTGAACAAACGCCTTCTCGGGATAATCGAATTAAATTAGGCTCAATAAAAGACCGATATGGTATTCCTAAAATAGAGATCGATTGGCAAATAACTAATGCGAATAAAAAGTTGGTTTGGAAAAGTTTAGAGTTAGTAGCAAGAGAAGTGGGTGCGCAAAATATTGGTCGTATGCGTCTTTTAAAAGAAAGAGAGTTGCGTATTTTTGGAGACCAGATGGGATTTGGCAGCCATCACATGGGAAGCACCAGAATGTCTGACGATGAAGAAACTGGTGTGGTAGACAAAGATTTAAAGGTGTTTGGTACTGAAAACCTTTATATCGCTAGTTGTTCCGCTTTTCCCACTGGCGGACACGTTCCACCTACCATGACCATTGTTGCATTATGTTTGCGCTTGGCAAATTTGTTAAAAAATACGGCCTAAACAATAGTTGCGAAAATAGATGCTGTTTGTAGCTCATAGCTGACATGCCAGTTACATAAAATTTGATCTGTATAAACATCAAAAGGTCATTGAGCAATGTTACTGGTGGCTTTTTGTACCTCGCTAACCTTGGTCCATAAAATGGTTTTAAGTTTGAAAAAGGATAACAAATGAATATTGATAGGAGAACGTCACTTAAATTATTAGGCGGCGCGCTATTGTCTGCTCCTTGCGCCGCAAGTAGCTTAATATCAGAGAATTCTTTCATTCCTGAAGGCAGTTTAGATGATCTCTATTCCACATGGATGCGCAAAGAAACTATCTTGCCAATAACTTATCTAACTCGGTTGGGGCTAAACTCAGACTTAAGTGGACTTAAAACATTAATTAAGGCAGATTTTTCAAATGATAATTTGTTTATTTATAAAGGGATGTACTTGAGTAAAACTGAAGTGGCACTGGTCGCACATGTTGCCTATCTTCGAATTAATGCCTAAATGGACTTAAGGTATAAAGTTATCCATGGATTAAAGTGGATGACTATTTCAAAATTTTGTGCACAAATATTCTCTTGGGTAGCTACTTTTGTCATTATTAGATTACTGACACAAGAAGACTATGGAATTGTCGCTATTGTATCTGCTACTTTTGAAATAATAACTATTATCGCAACACATGGGTTTTCCTCTTCTTTAATTAAACATCAGTCTAAGTCTCACAAGTTATCAAGCCAAATATTCACCACTTCTTTATTGATAAATGTATTGTTGGCCATGCTCATTATGTATTCTGCAAGTTACATATCAGATTTTTATGGCTCAACAGAATTAGCAGATGTCATTGTGTTAGTCGCGTGGTTTATTCCTATTAATAGTCTGCTTATAGTGCCTTCAGCCTATCTAGATATAGATATGAACTTTAAAAGTAGGGCTTTATGCGACACCTTTGCTGCATTTATCAATACCATTGTTGCACTGACATTGGCATTTTATGGTTTTGGTTACTGGGCATTAATAATTGGAACAATATCAAACTTAGTCTGCCGTTCAGTTCTTTATCTTTATGTGAGTGATGCAAAATTTTCATTAACGTTTAATTTTTCAGGGTGCAAAGAAACACTTATTTTTGCGTATAAATTGCAGCTAAATAGCATTTTATGGTTTTCTTATAATAAATTAGATACCTTTTTGGTAGGTCGATTATTAGGCTTACAAAAACTGGGTATATATAATATTGGTTTAGAAATCGCCTCAATTCCCATGGTCAAAGCCGCAAGTATTATTAATCAAATTGGGTTCTCGGCCTTTTCAAGTTTAAAAGGCGACATGGTTAAGGCAAATGGCTATCTAAAGAAGGCATTATTTAGTTCCTCTTTAATTATATTTCCTGTTTTTTTAGGCATGGCCAGTGTGAGTAATGAAGTTATATTACTGTTGATAGGGGAAAAATGGGCGTTAGCTGGGCCAGTAATGGCTATTTTTTGTTGGGCTTTTCCTTTTAGAATGTTGAATATGGTTTTACAAAATTATACTAACGGAATGGGCTATGCCGGATTTGCCTTAAAAAACTCATTTGTCATATCTATGATTTTAATCTGCGCAATTATAATAGGTGCGCAGTATGGTATTACTGAAACAGCATTAGCATGGGTTACTGGATTTACTCTTGCTTTTACTATTGTGCTTTTGCGCTCAGCAAGCATATTAAAAATTCCTTTTAAAATATTACTCTGCTGGATGGTGCCATTTTTAATTTCTGTGGGTATGTTTTTGCTATTGTACTTTATAGAGACGATCTACCTTGTAGATCAAAGTTTAATTATCAGTTTAGTAGCGAAAATGCTGTTAGGGGCAATATACATAGGCGCAACTTATATAATATTCTATAAAAAATATTTAGTAGAATATTATATAAGTAAAAAAGGCAATAACCCGAGTTAGGGCAGCTAAGTGTCTGCTAAACTTGGGTAATATAACTTCAGTTTGGGCAGGGCTGCCCCTTTATGTACCGTGTCCCAACGATCACAATGGAGAGCTTTCTAGGCCAAACCTCGCTTTCAAGCCCTTGCCATTCTCTGGTAGTTAAAGTTTAATAATAGTAAGTAAAATAAACGGTGCTCTTTCTACAGTGTACTTACATCCGGAGCGGCGTCCGCCATACTAGGCGTGCACAAGCAAAGGCAGCGCACAGTTGCTTAGTTGCTAAGTCAGGATTCAGAGTCGTTTAAAGGTAGGTAGGAGGTATTCGTGAAAACATATATAAGTATTATCTGTTTAAGTTTATATTTATTCTCGTGTGGAGGTGGAAACAATAACACTGTGCCGAATCCTCCAGTCGAAAACACTGTGCCGAATCCTCCAGTCGAAAACACTGTGTCGAATCCTCCAGAACAGTCCTCGTTAGCGAAAAGTTATCTATCCGAAGTCTTAAACATAATGCGTGAAAATTCAGTTTCAAGATATCAGGTAGATTGGGCAAACCTTGAATCTGAAATAAATACATTAGCTGAAAATGCGAATACTATACAAGATACGTTCCCTGCAATAACTAAAGCACTAGAACTACTAGGAACTAATCATTCATTTTTACGTTCTGCCAGCGGCGACCTTCTTGCTTTTCATAGTACTCTGAATTGCGAACATCCATTTGAAATCAAAGAACCATTTATTGAAAATATCGGTTATATAAAAGTGAATGGATTTAGTTCAGACAATGACGACGCGATTAAAAACTTCGCAACTAATATTCAAAAAAGCATTGCCCAACAAGATAATGAAAATTTACTTGGTTGGGTAGTTGATTTAAGAGACAACACTGGCGGAAACATGTGGTCAATGATTGCAGGGTTAGGGCCTCTTTTTAATGATAATGTTCTCGGGCACTTTATTGATGTTGATGAGAATATTGTCAGTTGGGGATATGAAAATGGTTCTTCTTTAATGGGTAATCGTAAAATTGTCAGCGTTGACGAACCGTATTATTTATTAAATTCACTGCCTAAAATTGCTGTTTTAAGCAGTAAAAGACTGGCAAGTTCAGGAGAGGCAACTTTAATCGCATTTAAATACCAATTTAATGTCAGAACTTTCGGAACCGATACCTGTGGGTTATCTACCGCAAATCAAATGTTTACATTAAGTGACGGTAGCGAATTGATTTTGACGACTGCTATTATGGCAGACCGAGAGCAAAATAAGTTCGGTAATAGCGTTTCAGTACATCAGCTTGAAGCCCAAGAAGATGTGTTAAATAAAGCAATAGAGTGGTTACAACAATAGATACATGTTTATTTGTATTTTTTGCTACTAACCAGAGACTGTGGCGTCAACAACTACTTTAAGTAAGGCCTCGGCGCTTCCCACATCACTCCAACGCTGCACATAGAATGCATATCAGAATCATCTTTATGACAAAGATATACTGATCAAATCTAACAACCACTTCTTTGAATTCATATTGTCACGGTTTAACGCTGCGGTTCTGTGCCAGTTTCACACCTTAAAATTTGATTACTAATTGTCACCTATAATGTGTCCCGCGCCTTTTAACCAGAACAGGTTATTCAAAGGGATTTCAATTTGCCTAAATTTATCACTATTTTCAGGTTTAATCGCAAGGTATAGAACGTTGTGATCCTGCATTAAAATTTTATTTGTTCTGTAATCCATACCATTATGCCCCCCCCAACCACTGGGTGTAATAACCCCCGCAGGTGCTTTTAGGGCTAAGTCCCAGCCACTATCGTATATATCACTAAATGCATATCGAATTTCA
>ENA-OSET01004222-OSET01004222.1-sediment-metagenome-genome-assembly--contig:-NODE-4222-length-12846-cov-3.526901_pt1 | contig 12846 bp, 14 predicted proteins | sample MGYA00237882_ERZ534229 | MGnify/ENA primary metagenome ERZ534229 (study PRJEB26408, sample SAMN06266212) | sediment metagenome | isolation source: Hudson Canyon methane seep mesocosm | place...
TTTGGAGGTAGTAATTTACTGCTTTTCCGCTTAAATTCATGTAAGTGGAAGGTTTTAAAAGGATAAATGTTCTTCCTTTAAATTTAATCGTTGCAGTGTCACCTAATTTGTTTGGTTCAAAAAAAATAGTGGATGCCTTAGCTAAAGCATCCACTATTTTAAAACCTATATTATGTCTAGTATCTTCGTATTCAGAGCCTATATTGCCCAATCCTACAATTAAATACTTCATAAGTGTATTTATTATTCTGCCGCAGCAGCTTCTGGAGCAGCTTCTCCTTCTCCTTCAGCACCCTCTTCACCGTCTTCTTCTTCTTCTTCTTCAACAGCAACTCTACTCATTTTAACACCAACAACAACTGCGTTATCAGCACCTAAAAATGTTAATCCTGGAAAATCTAATTCTCCAACTTTAATAGACATTCCAATTTTTAATTCTGTCATATCTATTTCAATGTTTTCTGGAATAGCAGATGGCAATCCATTAACACGAATATTTTTAATAGGATTTTTCAAGGTTCCACCGTTAGCAACACCTCTAGATCTTCCTGTAAGTTTAAAAAAGAATCTGGTGGGTTAGTAAATTGGATTTATCTAGGGTTTTGGACAGCGTAAATCCTTTATATGGGGTAAAATACTTTCAATTTTTGATGAATCTGTTATTAGATGATAGTTTAAAAGGGAAGCCCGTTAGACATAATTCGTTATCGACTGAATTTGAGAAGATCTCCAACAAAATTCTCGATCTAAATGAAGCTGAATTTTATGTGCTTACAATGTCAAACCAACTTTTCAGAATTTTTATTCTAATGCACTTTACAAAATCGCCACAAACAGATGCTTTTGTCGCAGATGTGCTTAAGATAAATACAAACAATGTGGATAACGATAAATTTTATGACTACCTTGGTGAAGTAGGAAATGCTTTTTGCGGCTCTGTTAAACGTGACATTGGAAAAATAGTACCAAGCTTAGGCATGTCGACACCTAACCGCCTAGGTAAAGATTGTTTAAAATATATGCCATTACTTAAGACTGATTTTGAAGCCCATGCTGTCGCAGAATATAACGACACCCCCCTTTTTTATGCAAGTATTTATTTAAGCGCTGACGAAGAGCTAAATTTTGACGTCAACACAAACCAAACAAATGAAGATGATGTTGATTCTGGTGAGTTAGAGTTTTTCTAAACATTTCTGCTAGAGCAACCTTCTCAATATAACAAGCTAGGAACTAAGATGAGTGAAGAAACTACAATAGTCAGCAAAGTACTTGTGCATGAGTGCAATGAGGAGGCGCTCTCTTTTTTAAAGACCGTTTGTACTCAGCATAACCTGGTTGGACTCAAAGTAAGTACGGGCGACAATGTCATTGGCATCAAGGATGCGTCAAACGAGATTGACGATGTACTTAAATCAAACGTTGATCTTGGCGCTATCTTTTTAGCTGAAGCTCCCGACCAAAATGGCATTAGTGGCGTAGAACTTTGTATTAATATCCGTAAAACTCGCCCTGAACTACCTATTTTTCTTCGAAGAATCAATACAGAATCAGATGAAGGACTTCCCGAAGATGTAAAGAATGCAGTAACTGGCTGCTATCATACAAATAATATCGCTGCTCTCGATGAGCTAATTGATTCTTATATTTGCAGCATGTACTACCCCATTGAATTAGCACAAGGGATTCAGGAAATCTCTACAGATGCTTTCACGAACATTATTCATGATACTAAAATTAACTGTGAGCTCCCCTATTTGGTGAAAGACCAGATTATTTATGGTGAGCTATTCAGTTTAATTCCTCTTGAAAGCAATTGGTGCCGTGGCTATATGATGCTACAAACTACTGAGAATGAAATTTTAGAGCTAATACGTTCTGACCGAACCGGTATTAGCTCATCAAGACCCGACTCACGCGATACAAACTCCATCCTTAACGAAATCACAAATATGATTTGGGGCGGAATTAAATCTCGTTATTTCTCTAGTGAAGAAGGACCTGGTGATGCGCACCGCACCCAGGTACCTATTATTGTAAACCATAGCCAGAAACATATTTCTTTCGGATCAACCGAACCTCAACTATGCTTCAAATATACGTTGAAAGATCCTGAGAATAAATTCTCTGATATTACTTTATATCAACGCTTGGTTTTCAACTTAAGTTGGTCTCCAGAGAAATTTGCTGAAAGCGATAAAGCAGTAGATGATTTTGTTGACGGTGGTGAATTAGAATTTTTCTAAACAAATAGAAACACTTTAAATTAATTTAAAACTTGTTAAAGATACATTGAGGAAAAGAACATGGCTCAAATATTAGTTGTTGATGATTCGGCTACTGTACGTAATGAAGTAAGTTCATTTATTACTAGTAATGGTATGACTTGTGAAGTCGCTGTTGACGGTAAAGATGGCTTGGAAAAGTTAAAAAAAGACCCCGCTATCAAGTTAATCATCTCTGATGTGAATATGCCAAACATGGACGGTTTAACCATGGTTGAGAAAGTACGTGGTGAGCTTGGCAATGCTACGGTTAACATCATTATGCTAACAACAGAAAGTGACCCTCGAATGAAGCAACGAGGCAAAGCGGCAGGTGTAAAAGGCTGGATTGTTAAGCCATTTAAAGGCGATAACGTAGTCGGTAGTATAAAAAAGCTTGTAGGTGCTTAATTCTTACCTCTTGTTTATGTGTAGGGTGAGCAAACCACCCTACACAAACTAATTCATATTCATAAAAAACGCTCTAACACACTACACCTCAATTCACTTAGTGTTGCTCTATCTCTGTTTATAAATTTATCTGAAGGCTTTGCCAGCTTAAATAATCTTTCCTCGGCATGCGCAAAAATATCTAACACTCTCCAAGGGTGAGTTTCAAACATAAATTCTACAATCTTTTTCGCCTGACGTTTTGGTAGTGCTGCGAGCAATTGTGCTGCAAACTCACTTTCAATATAAACAGCTGTTTCTCCTATATACTCTGGCGGCAAGCCGACTGCAATTGAAACTGCCTGCTTCATCGTTAATTTTTCTGTTATTCGCGCAGCAATGGGAGGCTCAACATATTTATTTGTGATACTAACAATGAGAAAATTTGGAATATATTTAAATGTTTGCGTCATTGACCCAAAGAATTGGTCTAGCCCTGCTCGTTCTTTTTCCAACACACTAGAGACCCAAGAGTGAATATTCTGAGTATCACCCTCTGTGAGCTCACCAAAAAATTCAGGCAAAGCCTCATCCGTTAATTGCTCTAAAAACTCAATATATTTTTCTTGCTTACTCATATTAATGCTCTAGCGGTATAACTATTAGTTCATCACAGCTAAAGGAACAAAAGCTACAATTAGTAAAGTTGTTCCCATCACCAACAGTGGGAGTAATATTCTTTCATGACGATAATAAAAGGTGTCTCCCTCTTGCAAGGCCAAGATAACTTCTTCATCACCGACGACTTGCCGGGTTAACAGATGGTTCAAGGATACAGGCGGGCTTAGATAACCTAATTCAAATGCCATTAAGCAAGTCATCCAAAAGTGTATAGGATGAATGCCTTGACTGTATGCAACAGGAGCGATCGTACCGGTCACTAATATCAAAGCACCAAACGGGTCCATGATCATGCCAATACAAACCAAAAAAACCACCAAAAATGCCATAGCCGCGTAAATGGATGTAAAGCCCTCCGGAATGAGCAAGACACTACCACCACGCTCTATTATTCCTCCTACTGTAAAGGAGCAGGCCATCAACATTAAAATTGCGCCTATTTGAAGAGCGGAGTTATCAACAGCTGAAGTAAAAGCAGAAGGTATTGTAGGACTTGCACCTGCAATTTTATTTCTCTCATGAAAATCTTTGCTGTATCTGCGCTCAAAAATCACTATAGCTATAATAATAATAGGTAAAATTGTCGGTGCTGAAAATTCATCCAAATATGCGTCTAAAACAAAGGCATAAAAAAGCAATATTGAGCCAAGAATGAGAATGTATGGCATAAGCGGACCAAGCATTTTTAATGATGGCCCTAGCGCCTCTTTGACTGGCGTCAATTTCATTGGATCTTTACGTGTAATCATCGCAAATACAGCAAAAACCACCATACTCAAAATAAACACACGAAAACCCCAATGAAATAGTTCATCCGTTACGACTTCTTTATTTAAGATGGCAATACCGACAACCAATAAACAAGGCCGTAGCACTACACCTGAGCCTGTCATAGCTGTAACAGCTAAAGATAGTTGTCGTCGCGTGCCAACCCTTCGCATCTCTTGGTACACCACTGCTCCCATCGCAATGATTATAATACCGGAAGCGCCTGTATAAGCCGTTGGGAATGCCATCACACCAATAGCTACAAACGCTAACATTTCTGGAGGCATATGCCAGGGTTTAAACACATCAAACAACTTTGCACCGAATAAAGTTTCTTTTAAAAGCATCCCCACCAAGATATACAAACCAATTGCCAGGTGCAGGTTTGTTAGCTGAAATACCTGCGTAAAGTAAATTGAAATACCAGGCAAGTGAGACTCTGTCACAAAGAAATGAAAAGCGGCTGCCAACAACATGAAAGTATGAATTGGAATACAAAGCAAGGCAGTAACGAAGCGACCACCCTGTTTCAAATTTTTATCCGGATGGACCATTTGATATAAATTCAATGCGCATAAAGCCGTACAGCCCAGCATTAAAATAATCATCAGTTCAGGATCACTCACCTCCGTCCCTGATGCATAAGAACCTTGGTAAAAAGCAAAGGTCGAAATACCAAGACAAGCATTAGCTATCAACTGGCTCGTATTCGAAACATAGTGATCAAGTAAAGAGTGAACAGACTTAAAGGCGATATGCCCACGTCGCCATGTGGTGACAATTGCAGCTAAAACTAACAAAAGAATTAAACTTAGCTTTTGTTTATCGATCGCAAATAAACTGATACTTGCCAAAGAATGCTCTGTCGTTCTAAATGCTTTAACCCAAACCGACATATTTTCAAGATAAATTGCTTTGGCGTTATGTTGCTCAGTACAAAGCGCTAGCTGACTGAGTAAGGAGTTTTTTGCTGCCCCCCGGTCAAACTCGGATTCAAACAAATCAAAGTCTGCATTTTCTAGCTCATGCTCACGCGCCAGCTCGTTCAACCTAGCATCAATATTGATATTTAATTCACATTCTGCGCTGGGCTCATCACCTCTTAAAATGAAGTAATCATCCCAAATCGTAGCACCATAACTGAGCATTTGAGAATGCATACTTTCACTTGTGCCTGCGATAATCGTCGCAAATAGAATGCAAAGTATTGTCAGGGATAATATGCGCTGAGCGACTTTTTTTACTAATGAAGAATCGCGAGTATTATCGGATGATAACTCTAGCTCACTCATATTTACCTCAAAGATTAGATGCGCTATCTGCACCGATTATTATTTTATGTGTTTTCGTGTAGGTCGGACTTTAGCTCAGCCTACACAATTAAAACCATAATATTGCGATTAAAACCAGAATACTCAGACTACCATCCATAATCAAAAAGTAGAATTAACTCGCCTCAAAAATGTGAACAAACATCAGTTTAGGCTTTATGCTCTAACTCTAAATATTCATGGCTCTGCATTTCTAACAATCGACTTTCAGTTCGATCAAATTCAAATGATAGCTTTCCGCCAAGGTAAATCTCATGAATCGGCACTTCAGCTGAAATAATCACCTTTACACTACGATCATAAAACTCATCAACAAGGTTAATAAATCGACGAGCCTGGTCATCTGAATCCACATTCATTTGCGGAACATTGCTTATAATCACGGCATGAAATTCTCGTGCTAGCTCAATATAATCATTCTGGCTTCTAGGGCCGTCACACAATTCTTTAAAATCGAACCAAACAATATCATCCGCATGACGATGCGCCTTCATTGCACGCCCATTAATATCAAGTTCCAGGTCATGACTTCCTGCCTCAACAGCGAGCTGTTTGAAACACTTCTCCAAATTCAAGGTAGCCGCTTCATCTAATGGAAAGTGATAAAGTTCAGCTTGTTCAAGCGTTCTCAAACGATAATCATTGCCACCATCAACATTTACAACTTCCGTATGCTCTTTAACCAGTTCAATTGCAGGTAAAAATCTTACGCGCTGTAGGCCATCTTTATATAAACCGTCCGGCACAATATTTGATGTACAAACAAGCGAAACACCATTCTTAAACAACTCTTCCATTAAGGTTGCCAAAATCATAGCATCACCAATATCTGAAACAAAGAACTCATCAAAACAGATGATGCGAGCTTCTGCACTTAACTTCTCAGCTACAATTACCAAAGGATCACTTTGATTTTGCAAAGCGGTTAATTCTTTATGGACACGCTGCATAAAACGATGAAAGTGAATACGCATCTTTTGCTCAAAAGGCAGGCTTTCATAGAAGTTATCCATCAGATAAGTCTTTCCACGGCCTACCCCCCCCCAAAAATACAAACCTTTAACAGGCCTTGGCTTTTTCTTATTAAACTTACTAAACCAGCCTGAAGACTTTTCAACTCGTTCTTTTTGATCAAGAATCAAACGTTGGTACAGGTTTTGAAGTTTGTCGACAGCCATTTTCTGGGCGGCATCCTCCATAAAATCATCTTTTTCCAAGTCTTGAAGATATCTTTGGAGTGGGGATAAAGGCAGTGATGCTGGCATAAAGTCGAACCTTAAAGCGTTTTCAAAATTAGCGAAGAATAAAAAATGCTATTTTGCCGTGTCAGCCGTAGAAAGGCCAATTTTAAGCATAAAAATCTCTTAGCTATTGTCATCAACCCAAAGAGGTTTTAGTATATTTTGAATACCAGAGCGTGCTCAGAATAAGTAAAATCATTTTCTGGTAACCTTATGATCAAAATAATAGATAATTAAATATAACGACAGAAGAGAATAACTGTGAGCGAAATGATGATTCAAATACTTTCAGGTGTAAGTTTGTTTTTTCTTGGCATTATGGTTGGGGCTGTATTTCATCGCTCCTTTCAAGGAGAAGCAAGCAAAAACAAGCGTCTGGAACAGAAACTGGCAGAACTACAAGACACCTATTCGCGCTATCAGGCTGAAGTGAGCGAGCACTTTATCGGTACCGCAAGAGCCGTTCAAACGTTAAACAAAAGCTATCGAGATGTACACGCACAGTTAGCTAAGGGCGCAAGCCGACTTTGCAATGAGGAACATGCAAATGATTTTCTTTCTATAAACCTCTCTTCAGGCACCCCAAATACTAGCGAGACCCAAGCAGCTCAAAGCAACGATCATTTTGCTCCACCAATGGATTACGCCCCAAAAGAAACACCTGATGCTGAAGGCACACTTTCTGAACGCTATGGTTTAAGTAATGAGAGCAATTTAAGGGCTGAGGACGGTTTAAATGTGGTAGCTTTAGACGAAAATTCAAACACAGAAAATAAAATAAACACAGAACTAAACCAAGAAGCGCTTTCTGTAAAGATGAACCAAACACCTGAAAATTAGATTCAGACAGGGTTATTAATATCGAGAAAATGGAATTGAATATCAAATTCAGTCTCAAGTTTCTTACCTAGCGCCTGAATACCATATCGCTCGGTTGCATGGTGACCTGCAGAAAAATAGTGCACCCCTGTTTCAAGTGCAGTGTGCACAGTAGGCTCTGAAATCTCACCACTCAAAAAAGCATCAACACCTAAGTCGACCGCTTGTTCAATCATTCCTTGCGCAGCACCAGTGCACCATGCAATTTTTTTAATTACTTGATCCTCATCACCGATATGCATGCATTCACGGTTTAGCACAGTATTCACAAAAGCTTTAAATTCACCAGCACTCATTGCAGCATTTAATTCACCTACTAAACCAATACTCTTGCTTGCTTTTGGCTCTAAAGGGCCGCTTATAATTAAATCTAATTGTTTCGCTAATTGAACATTATTACCAACCTCAGCATGCACATCCAAAGGCAAATGATAAGCCAGTAAACTAATATCGTTTTCAAGCAAAGCTTTTAACCTGTTACGTTTAATACCGGTAATTTCGTCACGCTCACCTTTCCAGAAAAAACCATGATGCACTAAAATAGCGTCTACTCCACGAGTAACCGCTTCATCAATAAGAGCTTGAGAGGCTGTCACGCCTCCCAATATTTTGATAACAGTGCTTCGGCCTTCAACTTGAAGGCCATTTGGGCAATAGTCTTTTACCTGGTTAATGGCTAGAAAATCATTCAGGTAAGCCACTAAGGTTTTTAGGTTTTCACTCATTTACTTTTTGACTCTATATTCCGCCGACCGGGCATGAGCACTCAGCCCTTCGCCCCGTGCCAGAACAGAAGCTACTTTACCCATTTCGCTTGCGCCCTGCTCAGAAAAGTACAAAATAGAAGAACGCTTCTGAAAGTCATACACGCCTAAAGGTGAAGAAAACCTTGCTGTTCCGGATGTTGGCAATACGTGATTAGGGCCTGCACAGTAGTCACCTAAGGCTTCTGCGGTGTAACGCCCCATAAAAATCGCACCCGCATGAGTGATTGATTCAAGCAAGGCTTCTGGATCCTCTACCGACAATTCTAAGTGCTCTGGAGCAATCAAGTTACTCACCCTAGCCGCTTCTTTAAGATCACTGACTTCAATCATAGCAGCACGCGCGACTAAAGAAGCACGAATAATGCTTTCTCTTTCCATTGTCGGTAATAAACGCTGAATACTTTCTTCAACTTTAGTTAAAAAAGCCTTGTCTGGCGAAACAAGAATTGCCTGGGCATTTTCATCATGCTCAGCTTGTGAAAATAAATCCATCGCAATCCAGTCAGGGTCGGTTTTTCCATCACAAACAACTAATATTTCCGATGGGCCAGCAATCATATCAATACCAACGGTACCAAATACTTCCCGCTTAGCAGTGGCGACAAAAATATTCCCTGGCCCAACAATTTTATCAACACTTGGAATCGTTTCAGTACCATAAGCTAAAGCAGCCACTGCCTGAGCACCACCGACTGTAAATACGCGATCAACCCCTACAATTGCTGCGGCAGCAAATACAAGTTCATTAACTTCTCCTTTGGGAGTCGGTACGACCATGATTACTTCTTTAACGCCTGCAACCTTAGCTGGTATCGCATTCATCAATACCGAGGATGGATAAGATGCTTTTCCACCAGGCACATATAAGCCTGCACGCTCTAAAGGTAATATTCGCTGACCAAGCACTGTGCCATTATCTTCTTTAAAGTCCCAGGATGTTTGCATTTGACGCTGATGATAATCAAAGACTCGCTTTGCAGAAAGCTCCAAAGCACCTCGCTCATTTTGAGACAAACCATTCAAAGCTTGCTGAAGACGCTCTTGTGGAACCTCTAAGAGCTCAGCTGAATCAATATCCAGCCCATCAAAACGCTGGGTATACTTAACCAGTGCGGCATCACCTTGAGTTTTAATATCTTGAAGAATAGTTTTAACCGTTTGATGCACGTCTGTGTCCAACTGATCATCCCAAGAAACAAGTTGTTTTAATGCTTGATCAAAGCCGCTGTCAGAACTACATAAACGCTTAATTTTTACCATTTCCAATACATCCTAAGTCTATAACTTATTTTTTGCTTACTACTTAACAGCAGTTTCAAGTTGATCAATGATCGGCTGAATTTCAGCATGCTTAATTTTCATTGACGCACGATTAACGACAAGGCGTGTACTAATATCAGCATGAATCATTTCTCTTGGTTCAAGGCCATTCGCCTTTAAGGTATTTCCCGTATCCACGATATCTACAATTTCATCGGCCAAATCTAGCAAAGGTGCCAACTCCATCGCCCCATAAAGTTTGATAATGTCCGTTTGAACGCCCTGACTTGCATAATAAGCTTTGGCAAGATTTACAAACTTAGTCGCGACTTTAATCCGCCCTGCTGGACTAACTGAGCCCTTCTTTGCAGCCGTCATTAGACGACATTTTGCAATTTTTAAATCCAAAGGCTCGTACAAACCTATTGCCCCATGCTCCATAAGCACATCTTTGCCTGTAACTCCGATATCCGCAGCACCATACTGTACATAAGAAGGTACATCAGTCGCTCGCAGAATTATCATTTTGATATTTTCTTTGGTGGTATCAAAAATCAATTTGCGACTTGATGTCACATCTTCCAAAGGCGCAATCCCTGCTGTTTCCAATAAGGGCAAAGTTTCTTTTAAAATCCGACCTTTCGATAAAGCTATAATTAAATTTTCTGACATAGTATTTCCTAGCTAGGAAGACGGCGAATCTTTGCGCCTAGTAACTGGCATTTTTCTTCAATACATTCGTAACCACGGTCAATATGGTAAATGCGGTCAATTACTGTATCACCTTTAGCAACCATTCCAGCAATCACCAATGAAGCTGAAGCCCTCAGATCAGTCGCCATAATTGGTGCAGCATGTAACTGTTCAACACCGGTAATCATTGCAGTATTACCTTCAAGTTTAATATCAGCGCCCATACGAATTAATTCATGGATATGCATAAAGCGGTTTTCAAAAACTGTTTCTGTTATTGAACCACTACCTTCTGCTACACAGTTTAAACTGGCAAATTGGGCCTGCATATCTGTTGGAAAACCTGGGTAAGGTGCTGTTTTTATGGATACGGCTTTTGGACGCTGGCCTTTCATATCTAATTCAATCCAATCTTCACCCGTCGTAATGTGAGCCCCCGCTTCTTCCAGTTTTACAAGCACGGCTTCAAGTAGATCTGCTCGTGTATCCTTAAGTAAAACACGCCCCCGTGTTGCGGCTGCAGCAACCAAGTATGTACCGGTTTCAATACGGTCAGGCAGCACATCGTAATGACAGCCTTTTAGTGAAGGCACGCCATTAATTTCGATCGTAGCGGTGCCATGACCTTTTATATCGGCCCCCATAGCAATTAGGCATTCAGCCAAATCAACAATTTCAGGCTCGCGGGCTGCATTATTTAAGACTGTCTTACCATCGGCAAGTGCGGCAGCCATCATCAAGTTTTCGGTACCTGTCACAGTGACGGTATCTAGAAAAATATTCGCACCTTTCAACCGACCATCTGAACTTGCGCGAATATAACCATCTTCAACTTGAATATCGGCCCCCATAGCTTCTAGTCCTCGAAGATGCAGGTCCACCGGACGACTACCAATAGCACAACCACCCGGAAGTGAAACTTCAGCTTTACCAAAATGTGCCAACAAAGGCCCTAGAACCAATATTGATGCACGCATGGTTTTCACCAATTCATAGGGTGCTGTTAACTCTTTAATGGTATTAGCGTTAACCTCAACACTCATTTTTTCATCGATTAATAGTTCAACGCCCATTCGCCCCATCAGCTCAATCATTGTTGTGATGTCATGCAAATGAGGCAAATTACCAACGGTAACAGGCTCATCTGCCAATAATGCAGCAGCTAAAATTGGTAATGCAGCATTTTTTGCACCAGAGATACGTATTGTGCCGTCTGTTTGAACGCCACCGCCAATTACTAACTTATCCACGATAAGTTCCTTCTATTAATTTTCAAAAAGTGAAACTCATAAAGAGAAATTCATAAAATGATGCGCTCAAACTTTAAGCTTGAGCATCCCACTCTTGAGGTGTGTAGGTTTTGATAATAACGGCATGTATGGTTCCGTCAATAATATGTTTATTCAAGCAGCCATAAATAAGCTGTTGCTTTTTAACAGCACCCAGACCTGCAAACACCTCGCCAATGGCAGTCACTTGATAATGAGACCCATCTGTTTCAACTTTCACTTCAACATTTTCCAGTTGGTCACAAATCAATTTTTCAACGTCACTAGCCTGCATAACTAATACTCAACCTTGTTTTTAAACTAAAAGGGGTAAATAAAAAATAATATGGGGCTATCATACAGGATTCGCCTGCTTGGCTAAAGAAAGAACAGGGATTGTAAGGCTTGTTTTACAATTCAAGCTACGCTAATGATTTAAACGAGGAAAGAAGGACTCTACCCCACCGACTCTAGCCACATTAAACAAACCCTGAGGCATATTTACAAACATCAATTCACACTTCCTCTTTCGACTATACCTAATCAGGCATAACATCAGCGAAAGCAAAGTACTACTAGCCCCCTGCAATTGAGCAAGATCAATCTGCACCGAGTCCCCTGAAGAAGCAATAATACCTTCAATTTCTGTACGACAGGCCAATATATTCTTGTCAGATGCATTCTCATCAGATGGCAAGTTACCACCAAAGATAATATTAGCAGCACTGCGTTTAACAAATAAAGCCACTAACCTTCCTCTTTTTCTGGTTTAACGATATCAAGTTTGACCGTCCATGATTGAATCACAGCATCAATATCATTTTTATTTTTCCTCATTTGCCCTGCAAATCTATCCCTAAAAGCAAGCCCAACATTCACACCAAAAACGACCACATTTTCAACCAGCCATTGCTCTTGTTTATTCCTGTGCATAGCATAAACAACAGGAAATACTGTGCCATTATCTGAAATCACGTCAAGCTCAACACTAGCACGCTTATCGCTACGGCTATTAATTTTTGCTTTCGTAACCTTGATTTCAAATACACCACTTTCAATTAATGTTTTGGTATAAGTAGCATATAAACTCTTTTTAAAAACATCTACAAAAGTATCTCTCTGAGCTTTGGAGGCTTTCCGTGCATATTTCCCCATCACTCGTGCAGCAATACGCCTAAAATCCACAATTTTACTTAAAGCGACATCCATATTATTGAAAAAGCGATCTGGCTCAGTTTCATAAAAATCACGCTCTTGCTTAAATTTTTCCAAAAGATCAACAACACTTACTTCAACTGTTTGAC
>ENA-OSET01004223-OSET01004223.1-sediment-metagenome-genome-assembly--contig:-NODE-4223-length-12843-cov-66.813097_pt1 | contig 12843 bp, 11 predicted proteins | sample MGYA00237882_ERZ534229 | MGnify/ENA primary metagenome ERZ534229 (study PRJEB26408, sample SAMN06266212) | sediment metagenome | isolation source: Hudson Canyon methane seep mesocosm | place...
TTGTCTGTCATTGAGGATAACAACCAGCAGCTGACACAAGAAAAAACTCAACTTGAAAGCGGCCTTACCGAGCTAGCATCAGAAAATGAATTATCGCTATTACAAATACAACAGCTGCAAGAAGAATTAGAGACAGCAGGCACACAGCATAAAGCAGCACAAGCACAATTAGCACTTAACCAAGCCGCTTCAGAGCAAGCGGCTGAAGAATTGTCTGTCATTGAGGATAACAACCAGCAGCTGACACAAGAAAAAACTCAACTTGAAAGCGGCCTTACCGAGCTAGCCTCAGAAAATGAATTATCGCTATTACAAATACAACAGCTGCAAGAAGAGCTGGAGTTCTACTTTATTAAATATCAATCATTAAACTCCTGTAGCGTTATAAATAATATTACACCAATAAATATCGCTGATAAGCGCTTTACAAAATCACTAACTCTTGCGAAATTATTAAGCGCATAACTAAAAAGCCCGTAAGTCTACAGGTAGCCTTGTTGACTCAGTTAGTCATTAAGGCTAGAACTTGTCATCTTCGAGGTGTTTTATTAAGCTCCCTATTTTAAATATAGTAATAGAAATACCATGCTAAAAATAGTTATTCCAGATCCAGGTTTAAGAGAGTACGGCGGCCATCATCCTGCTATGATCAACTCTATAGCTAATACTCAAGCGGTAATTAAAGGGGATATACATCTTGAAGTTTACTGTAATCAAGCATGCTCTAACGATTTCATCGTCGCGAGTCAATCAAAACAAGTCACCATAAAAAAACACTTTAATACGGACTTTTATCAATATTTTTATCAAAGCCCTAAGCTAATCACGTTAAATAGCTATATAAAGCAGCTAAGCAAAGAATACCTATGTGTATTTGAACAATACTCAGCCAGTGAGGAAAATGGAAAAATCAGGACTTTATTTTTATACCATACCCTAAATGGAGAGCATGCTATCGCATTAGCTTCTGCCATTTTCATCTATAACAAACACAATATTAAACCGCTACAGCATTGTGTTTTTCTGATGTTTAGCCCTATCAAACATAACGAATATGACCAATTTAATGTGCGGTACTTTTTAAATTTTAAATTGGGGTTTTCCTTATTAATAAAACAAAAAAATGTGCAATATTATGCTGGTGAAGAAGAGTTGCAGCAACACTATCAATATTTACTAAACAGTAACCCACTAAAGAAAGCTAAACAAAAAATAGCAATTCACCCTTGCGGTTTATTAAGCCAAAACAATAGAAAGCTTAAAAAAAGCAAAACGCTTATTCTGTTTACAGGGGATGCAAAAGTGAATAAAGGCTTTTTAAGTTTACCCAGCTTAGTAGAACAAATAATACAGAATATACCAGAGCAAGGGATAGAATTTATTATTCAGTACACCATAACAAACGATGGCAAGGCATTAAAACAAGTGGATGAACAATTACAGTCATTAGCAAAGTTAGATAGCCGCATAAACCTAACGACACGTTTTTGGAGCCATACTGAGTTACATGAAAATTTTTCTAAAGCAAGTAGTATAGTATTTAATTACGATAGTGAAATTTATAAAAATCAAAGCTCGGGTGTATTGTGGTTGGCTGCATCACATAACCTTCATATGGTATTTTTAACAACCAACTGGCTGTCACGAGAAGCTAAAAAACTCGGTTGTGAGTATAGCGAATGTAGTAAAGAAAATTTATCTCAAAAAATATGTAAGACCTTTGTACATAAAACGGATAATTTAGGTAAAATATCGAAGAATAATTATCGAAAACAGTTGTTTCAAGATATTGGTGAATGGTTACTTGTAAGGCGTAACTAAAGAATAGCTATTGCTAGGGAATAAATTAAAAATGAATACTTATTTTACGGAAAATAATGAGAAAAGCATGGGCAAGCTTATTCATATTGGTGCAGGAAATATATCAGAATTACATGATTATTTAGCACAACAATTTACAGAAATAATATTATTAGAGCCAATTCCTAAAATATACAAGCAACTAGAAAATAAAATAACCAAGTTGGTACAAAGTAATAATATCAGGCTATATAATGCAGCCTTGTCGGCCAAGGCGGGTGAATATACGTTTTATATTACACGGCCACACCGTTATAGCGGTTTATATAAAGCTGACAATCTGACATCCATTTTTCAAAATTTAAAAACAGAGCAACAGATAAGCGTAAATACCTGGGATTTTACTGAGCTAATTAAGAAATCTTCATTAGACGAAGAGCAAAACAATACTCTAATATTACAGACCAATGGTGCCGAATACCAAATATTGGCGCAAGTAGAGGCCGCTAAGCTTATGCTGTTTTCTACTGTGGTAATTCAAAGCAGTAAGAGTAATTATTTTCAGCAAGAAAAAACTAGTAATGATCTCATTACCTTGATGAAAAACAAGGGTTTTCAATTAAATATAGAAGCAAGCTGCGACGTGGTCTTTAATAATCTGGTTTTTAATCAAGACGAAAGTACTTTAAAAATGAAAGCGTCGAATGAAAAAATCAGCAAACAAAATGAGCGCATAGCTCAGCTAGAGTCTGAGCTATCGAATTTACAATTAAAAAACGACAGTAGCATCACTGCATTAGCAGAGCAAAATCAAAAAAGTACCGAACAGCAACAAGCTCAATCGAATCGTATTACCGAGCTTGAAGGTCAATTAAAAGCTAGTAACGAAGCTAAAGAAGAGCAAACAAGTAAATATAATAGACTTGTTGAAAATACTGAAATAGAAGTAATCGATATTGAAGAGCAATTAAAATTAAACGAAGCATCCCAAAAGAGTGGGCTCCAGAAACTAACCAATAATAATCAAAAATTAACAATTGAACTTGAAGTAGCGATAAAAGAACGAGATGCTCAAATTCATCTGCACCATGAAAATAAAAAATGGGCTGAATCATTAAAATCGAAAGTTGACCTGCTTAATTGTAGTTTGGAGGATAGGACAATAAGTGTATCTCTGGGGCAAAAAATGCTTGCTAAAGCGCATCTGGATTTAGATAACCTTAGATATTTATATAGCAACAAAATAGAAACAGAAAAAGAATTAGTTGATTTGGTTAAAGAGTTAAGAGAAAAACTTGTGTTAGCATCAAGATATTATCAACAATTACAAAAAGAGCATCCTGAACTATTATTAAATTCTGACGCTGATCGGGTAAGCTAACTAATGACTTCAAATTTTGAATTATTTACGCAGCAGCTAGATGATGCTGTAAATGTTATTGAAAGTTCTCATGTTGTATTTGATTCAATAGAAAATATTATGAGTTCACCAGCCGATATTATTGATACTCAATCACTTTTAGAGCGATGCAATAATATTTGTCGTAAGCATGAAGAAAAAAAACCTACCATTCGAGTTATTCATCACTTTGCATGCACTGGTGGAACTCTTATTTCAAAATGTCTGTCTGCATTACCAAATATTTTTTTGTTGAGTGAAGTACATCCGTTTACTACTTTGCACTTAGGCACAGGGAAAGCTAAGTTTTTACCATCGGACATTACTTCACTCGCTAAGCATGCTCAGGTGCCCAATCATTCAAAAATAGCAGCAGAGATATTTTCTTCTTCTATTTTAAAGGTTTATGAACATGTTCATAAGTATGGAGGGGGATTAATACTAAGGGACCATACGCACTCGGATTATTGTGTAGGAGAATTTAATTCTACAACTGAGTCAAGTGTAATTAAGGTGTTGGAAACTACGTTTAATATAAATTCTATTGTTACTATAAGAAATCCAATTGATAGCTTTATGTCATTAAAAAAAAATGGCTGGGAACATTTTATCCCTTTTACTTTTGATGAATATTGTCGGCGGGTTTGTCAGATGTTAAATGATTTCTCTCATGCAGAAATATTTTTATATGAAGACTTTATCTCAGATACGGAATGTTCAGTTCGTAACATGTGTAAAGCTCTAGATATAACTTATGATGATATGTTTTTAAGTATATTTGATGTTTTTACTGTTACAGGAGATAGTGGTCGAAGTGGTAGTGTTATTAAAAACAGAGAAAGACGAGAATACAATGACTCATTTAAAGCGGAAATAGAACAGTCAGTGCATTTTAAAATCATTGAAGAAAAAATAGGATATACACTAGGTATCTAAGTATGATGAATGAAATAATTAATGTGTTTTTTCCATATTACCTTTGCGGGGATAAAGAAAGGCAAAAAGAGATAGATCTTTGTTTGAAGAAAAATATTGAAAATGAGTATATTTCCAAACTTTATATCTTGATTGATGATGGTAGTAAGCTCCCCTTTACTGCTGAAAAAGTAGAGATAATTAACTTAACGGAAAGGCCAACGTATAGGAAATGGATAGAATTAAGTATAGGATTACATGGTTTTTCAATTCTTTGTAATTCTGATATCTATTTTGATGCTTCTATAAAAGTTGCATGTACGGTATTAGAAGAAGCTAAAACCTTTCTTTCACTCAGTCGCTGGGAGTTAATCAAGGGCCAAACAATATTGCATCCAAACCCTCATTGGTCTCAAGACGTTTGGGGGATAAACTGTGTTAATGAGTTTGAGCCTGAAATGCTTAAAAGTCTTGAGTTCCCGATGGGAGTGCCTCGTTGCGATAATAAAATAGCTTACCTTTTTGGTACACGAGGGTGGAGTGTTAAAAACCCATGTAAGTTTTTGAAATCGATGCATGTACATGAAACAGGAATGCGTACTTACCATAAAAAATTAGATACAAGAATATTAGGTGGCGTCGCCTATGTACACCCGGGGAAAACGGCGTTATGTAATGCGAAGTTAGAAATAGATATTTGGTCAGTTAAAGTCGATGACTTCAAATCGGTAGCGATCAATAAAAGTATGCAATGCTGGATAAATGAAGCCAATGAGGCCAATGAAACTGAATTAATTCAAACTCCAGACTCTACAGTATTAGATAAACGTATTTTAACTTACGCTTCTGCGAAAGAAAGTCTTAATGCGATGAAAAAAGGAAGTTCTATTTATAAGCAGAGGGCAACGTTTGAAGCTTTTATATTGAACGACTCAGGTTTTTTTAAAAACATATACAACTTCCCTAAGATAATAAAAGCAGAGTATGACGATATAAACAGTCTTATAGTACCTGGCTTAATACCGCCAGTACTTGATACCTATATTACAGATATCAATGAATTACCTAAGCCCAAAAATGACCTTGATTTTTGGCAATATCCGGCGGCAACAGAAAAGCAGGCATATGAAAACCATTTAAATATTCAGCCACATGAACATTTTGACCTTGAAAATAAAGAGGTTCACATATATGTACCTGTTCCATGGGCGACTTATGTTGATAGAAAAGATTTTTCTTCTGAATATTTAAATAAAATTGGTAAAGTGGTTAAAAGCTATCAAGAATTAGCAAGTGAATTTGACTATCAATTAAAAGTGCATACAGTCTGCCAGCATATTCATTGGATTCGAATGTTAGAGGCGGCGAAAAAAATCGGCATTACAGATTTATATTTATCACATAAATATTCTAAAAGTAATACGATACAAGAAGAGTTAGGTTTTAACTTCACGCTTCACCCTTGGGCACTTATTGCCGTTAATTATGTAACCGAAGGACGTAATGAGGGTATGGAACGAAAGCCGATGATACAACGTACCTTACTCGCTTCGTTTATTGGGGCGCATATGCCGCATTACAGAGATGATAGTCGCATTAAGTTATTTGAAGCAGCCAAAACTTATGGAAAAGACGATGTTTTTGTAGATCTAGGTAATGAATGGCATTTTAATAAAGTTGTTTATGAAGAGCAGGTTTTACAAAAAGAAATTGATTCACATCATATAGATGAACATCATCAAAGAACTTTTCGATATAATGCAATATTATCTGATACCAAATTTTCACTGTGCCCAGAAGGGGCAGGGCCAAACACGTTGAGGTTTTGGGAATCAATTGCTGTCGGAAGTATCCCTGTTGTGTTTTCTGATGACTTGGCAATATTCCAAGAATCAGCTCTTGGTAAGCAGGTACTTGAAAATTCAGTCATATGGAATAAGGAAGTATCTAGTGAGTTATTCGAGCACTTACATAGTTTAGATGGCAGCACGGTGCAGAATATGCAAAATAATTTATTTGTTTGCTATGAGAAATTTGAATTAATAAACTGTATTAATGGGTGCGGCCATATCGCAGAGTAAATTATTGGTGCCTTGATTCGCCCTGCGTTCGAAAGTAACTTGGCATAAAACTGCTTCGTTATTTTCTACCTTAATGGTTTGACGGCTGTCGGGATGGGGTTTTTCCTTTCGAGCGAATTTACAATTCACTTCGGATTGGAAAATTTCCCTGATTTTTAGCGTAAGAGATAAAATTTCATGAAATTAATATGTTATGGGGCAAGTGTTACAGCCCAAAAAAATGATAGTGGGTATTTTACGTATTTATCCAAGAGTGACCTTGTTGATGTTTTTGATGTGATAGAGCGAATTACATTTGGTGCCAGTCAATATGAATATGCGGGTTACGCCTTTATGTCCGATGTACTTGAAGAAAAACCTGATGTATGTCTTATTGACTGGTTAACTCCAGGGATGAAGTCATTTAATAAATATAAAATATCATTACTAAATAGGTTGCTATTAGAGCGGAATTGCTTGCCAATTTGGATTTTTTTTCCTAGAATCGATAATTTTGAAAACTTAACTGATGGCTACTTTCAGGTTAAAAATGATGCTAAGGATTTTGGTGTTCCATTTGTGGATTTATTAGATTACATGCCAAACTTTGGTGATTCACCAGAAAAATACCTCAGAGATAAGGTACATACAAATGAAATAGGCGCAAAAAAATACAGTGATGTTCTTGTTGATATTATAAAAAGTCAAGATGTTCCTATCGCTATTTCAAATGCGAGAAGATCAATAGCATTTAAAGAGAGTCAGGGTGAAGGCTATATAATGCCGATGGTTTTATTATGCTCACATACAATAAAAGATGAGAATAATATCTGTTTGGCAACGAATTGGCAAGGGGGATTATTAGAAATATTTTTAGAAACAACTGTGGGGCCGCATGTTTGTTTGTTAACCTTTAAGGTTTTTGATAGTGATACATTAATTTGGGAACAGATAATAAATCCAGCTGATCCATGGTGTTATTATGAGCGTAAAATGGTTGTTGAAACACTCCGGAAACGTTTTCCTATAGGGCGTTATTCGATAGTAATATCAAAAAGTAATGGAGATCCATTTGCTGATATAAACCTAAGAAAGCCTAAAGTGGTAGAGTATGATGAGAAAGATAGGTATCTATCCGTAGAACGGCTTTCTATCAATGGTGATGTAGTCATAACCTACGCTGAAAATCATGGATGATTTTTAGTCGTGGCAGGCGAATCGATTTTTGTGACAGGGAGTTCAAAAATCTTTAGTTGGGCCACACGCAGTGGCGCTAGAGAATATTGTGTAGATACGGTTGCTCTTGATGAAGAGTGCACACGTAAGTATGTTAAATATCAAGAAAAGGAAGAAAGGAGACAAGAAAGCCTTTAACTTACTAAACTAAAAATAATGAGATAATACTCCCCACCTTCCTAGAAGTTGGGTGTTTTTTAAGTATGAGTAACAGTAATTAATTTGAGAATTGAATAGAGATATAAAATGTTTTTACAAGCAGCAATTAACCTTACGAACATCCAAGAATACAAGAATGTATATGAAGATGTTTTTGTTGACACCAAAACAGGTGCAGTGCTCGATAGCACTTTATGTCCAATCTATGAAACATTGTATGAAGTATTGTTTTGGTGGGGCGGAACTTTGCATGGACAGAACTTAGTTGATAAAAATTTACGAAAAATTGCGTTAGAAAAACGATATCAGGGACTTTTAGAAGAGTTGGCAACAATAACCACAGAGGATATTGAAATAGCTAAAGTGCTTGATGATACAAAACAGACGGTTTATGCAATGCATTCTCATGGCTGGTACCCTTATGGGCACTTACATGACTCATTATTACGACTATACCCGTGGCGTAATGAAAAATTTGAAAACCCAATCGTATTGTGTAGTAAATATAATAGAGTTGTGGACTTTCCTTTACACCTGAAAGCATTTGGTTATGAAGAGAATACAATTTACAGAACATCAGAAAAGTATCGGCTGATTAAAGTCGCAAAGCTGCATTATGGGGTGAATGAATCGCCGTTTTGGACCACATCTAGTCAAGAGCAGTATGGTTGGATGCGAGAAGGGTATTTAAATTTATTGGATGAAGAAATAAAAAAATTACCTGAAATCAATGGCCTTTATCTGAGTCGTAATCATGTTGGGCGTAGAGGAGTTACGAACAATGATGAGGTTGAGTTATTTTTAAAAGGCAAAGGGTTTCGAACGTTGACAGGAAATGAAAAGTTAATTGAAATTATTTCACTATTTTATCGTGCTAAAACAATAGTGGGGCCTCATGGTTCAATATTTGTAAATACAATTTTTTGCAAAGAAAAAGCTAAAATCATTGAGTTTTGTCCAAATAACCGTCAAGATTTTTCATTTAAAGGGAAAACAAAATTGGCACAGGATTACAATCATATACTGGTACCAGCAGATGAAGATTTTAATATTGAAATTAATATAAATGAGTTAAAATTTTTATTGGATGGTAAGGTGAAATAGTAATGAAAAAAAATTTATTTTTGCATATCCCAAAAACGGCTGGTTCTAGTTTACTTAGCTCAGAAGTAGGAAATAAAATTGATTATAGAATTCATTCCTTCATAGGTTGCATTAGCGAACAAATCAATAAATTAAATGCTCAAGATAGTTTTAAGTTTTGTATAACGCGAAATCCATGGGATAGGTTTTTTTCCTTATATCAATATTTCTATAATATGAGAGAGGATCATATGTTTTATAAATATAACCCTTCAATTATTAAAGTCGTAAGACGGTATGATACATTTGAAAAATTTTGTTGTGCTTTTCCTGAGTTAGAAATAAAAAACTTTCATTTTTATCCCCAATCTAAATATATTTTTTTAGATGACTTAATAATTCCTGATTATATAGGGAAAATTGAAACTATCTCTGAAGACATAAATGAATTAGCTGAAATGATGAATGTAAAGTTGACTAGAGAATTCCCTCATTCGAATAAAAGTAATCAATTAAACTATAGAACTCAATATAATCAAAAAACAAAAAACATGATTGCTGAGGTTTATAAGATGGATGTTGAGCGTTTAGGGTACGATTTTTAAGAGCCATTTATAAATTGTTGTAATTCAGTGAAGTCAACTTTTTGAAATGAAATAAGGAAAGTAAAAAATATGAGAGAAAATATAAGTATAGCTAATGTTAACTCTATACTCTATATAGGAGCTAGTGTAACAGCCCAAAAAAATGGTTATCGCTCTGAGTTAAATTCCTTATTGGAAAATAATTATGGTAATGAAATAAAAGAAACAGTCGTGGCAACTGGAGCAACAGGGTCTTTATTTGCGTTATGCAATTTGAGTGAAATAAAGCTAGACGCTGATTATGACCTTGCGATTATAGAATATAGTACGGGTGACTTGAACCTTGGTTTAACACCGTTAGATATGATTGAAAATGTTATTCAACAGTTAGTGACTAAACTTAACTCAATAGCTAAATCGATAGTTATCTTACATAATTACCGCTCAGATTTTGAAGATAAAAAAGGGGACATCGTCCGTCAACTTTATAACAATGTCGCTGAACGTTGCGGTATTCCTGTTATAAATAATGCCAAAATGATCGAGTCATTGAAATTAAGTATGACTTCAGGTGAGTTTTCCTTACTTTACCGAGATAATGTCCATTCAACCCCCGCAGGGTCAAAACTTGTTGCACAATATATATTTGAAGGCTTGGTAAACCTTGGTGATATACCTAAGCATAAAAATTTTCAAGATTCAGAGTCATTTGCTTCGATGTATAAACTTGTTGATATTATTCATCGAAAAGATGGAGATTATGTATATCCAGCTACACAGCAAATTTTTCCTTTTGTAAGTTTTAAAAAAGGAGAAAAATTAGAAGTTTTGATAAAAGGTGAGTTATGGGGGCTTGTCTCTATCGTTGGCCCTAAATCTTCTTGGGTGAGAGGTTTTACCAATGAAGAACAAATAGTCGACTATGCCCATTTTGATCAGCATTGTTACTATACACGAGTTCAACCCCGAATTATTAGGCGAACTTATAATGAATTTACCAAATTAACTTTTGAAATTACGGATAAAGAAATAGACGCATCCATATGTAAAGAGCCACATAAAGATCACCTGGCACCAAGACAGGCATCTTACACCATGTTTATGGGACGAAATTTGGAGTTTATGTGAAAGTAAGGTCGAGGTCGATAACTAATATTAGTTGCTTTCATGAGGTCTGGTAATAGTTTAATTTCATCATTATTTTAAAGGTCAAGTTATAAATGAAAAAAAAGTTATTAGTATTAGGGGATTCTCATGCGTATGCATTCGCTCATAGTAAAAAATTTGAAATAACCTTTACTAATTATAAATGGGAGGTTTTGACAGTTCAAGGGGGCTACAGTATCTGGTTTAGCAAACCCAAACTCTAAAACACAAGCTTTGCCCAAGTTTATGGATAAGGTTGAATCTGAGGCATGGGATACAGTTTTACTATTGATTGGGGAAGTGGATTTAGGTTTTGTTATTTGGTTTAGAGCTGATAAGTACCAGTCTAAAGTAGACGATATGTTTGCACAAACTCAACTTGAATTCGAGAAGTTTATTTTTCTTTTAAAAGGTAAATGTAAAAATTTAGTAATTATTAGTGTTCCTTTACCTACAATATCAGATGATTCGCAACAAGGAGTTGTTGCGAATCAAAGGAAATCTATCACTGCTAGCCAAAGAGAAAGAACTGAATTGACACTAAAATTTAATCTTAATATTAAGAAATTCTGTGAAATTAGTTCTATTTCCTTCTTAGATTTAGATAGTGATTCGTTAGGTGATAATGGCCTTGTTAAAAATACGTTACTCAATGAAAAATTAACGGATCATCATTATAATAAAAAGGAATATATAGCCTTGTTAACTAAACATTTATCGAATGTTTTACTAAACGAATAAAGTATATGGGGTATTGTTGGAAGGGCTGAGTAAGTTATTGATTTTAAATTATAAAAAAGATGTGTGTACAGGTATGGTGTATACGTTACAAAGAGATTACATAAAATATTTTTTTAAATAAACAATAGGTTTTTAATGAAAATAGCTATAGCAGGAACAGGGTATGTGGGGCTTTCAAATGCAATGTTATTATCTTTAAATCATGAGGTAGTTGCTCTTGATATTGATGATGAAAAGGTTAATCAGCTGAGTCGTGCTGAATCACCAATCAACGATATTGATATCCAGCATTATTTAACTAATGAAAACCTAAATTTCACAGCAACATTGGATAAGCAGTCTGCTTATGTTGGTGCCGATTTCGTTGTTGTTGCGACACCGACAGATTATGACCCTGAGCAGAACTATTTTAATACGAGTAGTGTTGAAACTGTTATTAAAGATGTATTAGATATTAATGTTAATGCGGTTATCATTATTAAATCAACGGTTCCCGTTGGGTTTACCAAAGCGATTAGCCAAAAACTAGGTGTTGATAATATTATATTTTCTCCTGAGTTTTTGCGGGAAGGCAAAGCTCTGCATGATAATCTTTATCCTTCAAGAATTATTATCGGAGAGCAATCTAAACGAGCAGAAAACTTTGCAGCTTTACTTCAACAAGGGGCAAAAAAAGAGAGTATTTCTGTTTTGTACACGGGCTCAACAGAAGCTGAAGCAATTAAATTGTTTTCAAACACATATCTAGCCATGCGTGTAGCTTATTTTAATGAGTTGGATAGTTATGCTGAAAGTCATGGATTAAATAGTCAGCATATTATTGAGGGTGTTTGTTTAGATCCTCGAATAGGTGACCATTATAATAACCCTTCTTTTGGATATGGGGGCTATTGTTTACCTAAAGATACCAAGCAGTTGTTAGCTAACTATCATGATGTGCCTAATAATATGATTAGAGCCATTGTGGATGCGAATACTACACGTAAAGATTTTATTGCTGAAAGTATTAGTAGCCGAAATCCAAATATTGTTGGTGTATATCGACTGGTGATGAAATCTGGATCAGATAATTTCAGATCATCTGCTATACAAGGCATTATGAAACGATTAAAAGGTAAAGGAATTGAGGTGGTTGTTTATGAGCCAACTTTACAAGAAGATACTTTTTTTAATTCAAAGGTTATTTCTGATTTAGCAGAATTTAAAGCAATGAGTGATATAATTATTTCTAACCGTTTTTCAGATGATTTGTTAGATGTTGAAGATAAAACCTATACGCGTGATTTGTTTGCAAGTGATTAAATGTGGTTGTTGTGTACATAATAAAGTAAATATAAAGGGTAAATATGAAAAAAAAAGTAGCATTAATTACTGGTATTACAGGGCAGGATGGTTCTTACCTAGCTGAGTTATTATTAGAAAAAGGTTATGAAGTACACGGTATTAAACGTCGTGCATCATCATTAAATACTGAACGTGTTGATCATATTTACCAAGATAGTCATGAAAAAGATCCGCGATTTTTCTTACATTACGGGGATTTAACAGATTCATCAAACTTAACGCGTATTATTAAAGATGTTGAACCTGATGAAGTTTATAACTTAGGCGCGCAATCGCATGTTGCTGTCTCTTTTGAATGTCCTGAATATACGGCAGATGTAGATGCTATGGGCACGCTACGTTTATTAGAAGCGATTCGTTTTTTAGGGCTAGAGAA
>ENA-OSET01004225-OSET01004225.1-sediment-metagenome-genome-assembly--contig:-NODE-4225-length-12833-cov-7.371433_pt1 | contig 12833 bp, 12 predicted proteins | sample MGYA00237882_ERZ534229 | MGnify/ENA primary metagenome ERZ534229 (study PRJEB26408, sample SAMN06266212) | sediment metagenome | isolation source: Hudson Canyon methane seep mesocosm | place...
CAGATCAAAAAAGCCGTTGCTACCGGCAACTTAGCCACTTACAAACAAGTGCAGAAACCGGGTGAAGAACCTATTCGAGCCCGTGCTTTGCAAATGGAATATCACGCTAAAATTCAAAAAATCTACTTGATTGGTAAAGGTCATGTTTGGCAACAAGGTGATGAATTTAGTGGTAATCATATTGAATATGACATTGCCAGAAATATTGTTCATGCTAATTCGGCACCGGTAAAAGTTGATGGCAAAACTCAAAAAAGTGGTCGTGTTCATATCATCATTCAACCGCCAGGCAGCAAAAAAACAAAAAAACCGGCGGCTAAACCAGCAACTAAACCCGTTAAACCGGCAGCAACACCAGAGCCTAAAGCAGAACAAACCAGCTCAAGCAAAAAAGAACAAAAATACTTAACGGCAACCACCACCACACATCTAAACTTGCGTACTGGTCCTAGCACTCAATATGAAAAACTAGGTATTTTTCCACCAAATACTGTAATCACAGTGCTTACTCAACAAAAAGATTGGGTGCAAATCAAAGGCAGCATAAAAGCACAACCAGTGATTGGTTGGGTCAGCCGTCGTTATATAGATATCAGCAATTAAATATTAAAGCGTAGGAACACATGAGTATTTTATCTGCCCAACAATTATCAAAACGCTTTGGTGACCGCCAAGCGGTTAAAAATATTTCACTCGAAGTAAACAGCGGTGAAATCGTTGGTTTATTAGGCCCCAATGGTGCAGGCAAAACCACCAGCTTTTACATGATTGTTGGTTTGCTCCCCGTTGACCATGGCAACATCTTCCTTGATCAACAAGAACTCACCCACGAGCCCATTCATTTTCGTGCACAACTCGGCATTGGTTATTTACCACAAGAAGCCTCCGTATTTCGCAAGTTGTCCGTTGAAGATAATATTTACGCTATTATCGAAACACGTGATGAATTAACTGAAAAATCTAAACAAGATCTCTTAGAACGTTTATTAGCCGATTTTCATATTGAACATATCCGCAAATCCATGGGCATGGCTTTATCCGGTGGTGAACGCCGCCGTGTAGAAATCGCCCGTGCTTTAGCCATGGATCCACAATTTATCTTATTAGATGAACCCTTTGCCGGTGTTGATCCGATTTCCGTATTAGATATTCAAGGCATTATCAAAGAGCTCGCCGATCGCGGCATCGGCATCTTAATCACCGATCATAATGTTCGTGAAACACTACAAGTCTGTGAACGTGCGTATATCTTTAATGAAGGTGAAGTGATTGCTCGAGGCACACCTGAGCATATCCTTGAAGATAAACAAGTGCTCAGTGTTTATTTAGGGCGTGATTTTAGGCTTTAGAAAACCAACTGTTTCAACGTGAAATGTGTCTTCTTTCGACCGATAGTAGACAAATACATGTAATATCTGAATTTACAAATTATGAGGTTCACCAATGACCAAAGTTGATGATAAGGTCGAAAAATTACTCGCTAAACATCCTAGTTTAACGAAACCTGACGCAATTAAGATCGTAACTGAGAAAAATGAGCGCAAGAAGAAAAAGCGTGTGGAAAAAACAGAGAGAAGTAACGCCAAAAAGCTTAAGAACGAGGCAAACCGCCCCGATCGGGATGAAGCTGACTCTTGAGCACATAACAAGCTGTTGTAGTGAAAAATAGAGAGCACCCTCTTCTTAGTGTATTGCGAGCATTATTTTCGTAAAAATTGAATAGTGTAGATATAGTGCCTATTGGTCATATCACTTTGTGAACGAACAATTTGGAAATCAAAATAGGCATCATTATTTTTAATGAATTTCTCAGCCTCAGCCTTCAATCTTGCATCTGTAGAGTGCTCTATTTCACTCTGTGAATAGGTTGCCGGAGCACCAAAGTATATTTTTAGGGTATATATATCATTCCCAACAGATTGAAATTTATTGCCATACAGTGCTGTAGTTGCACAGCCACTCAGAAGTACAATGACAACTAAAAATATTACTTTTTTCCATATCAATTCAAGCATTGTTCTACTCTTCCTAATAACTCAGTAAATAACCATTGAGATTATAGCTTCTATTTCTAATTATCAGGTTATCAATTGCGATATTTGGGGGCAGAGTAAAAACCTTTTAATCAAAAGAGTAACTTCCCTTTTTACCATAGCCTAACCTATACTCTTCTCTTATCACTACAAGGAAGAATTTACATATACAAGGACAAGTATGCAGAAAACACCAGTAACAAAAACTCTAGCTCAGATACTTTTTTTGACTTTTTTATTAATCAGTCTAACTTCTTGTGTGTCAGCCCCATCACGTCTTGTTAATCAAGAGCTGCCGTCTCAGCCTCTCACCATTGATTTTCCTGGGTTTTCAATATCGACTCCTAATGAGTCAGGGTGGATACTCGCATTCAGAAACGAACAGATACTTGAGTTAGTTAAAAGAGGGACCAATAAGGATGAATCCTACGCTATTGAAGTAATGCAAATGATAAATCTGCCTCAGCTTAAAGAGGATGATGATTTTCTTTCATTCATGTCTGAAGAATTAAAAAAAGATACCAATCAAATTCGATTTATTGAGCAGGTGCATGACGTTTCAACTATTAATACGATGAATGGAAAATGTATCAAGTTCGTAAGTCTTCATAAAGACTTAGATGCAAAGAAACAAACTAAAAATGCAGCGCCTATGTTGCTAGAAGCCTTTGGTTTAATTTGTCGTAATCCTGTCGATATAACCAACGCCGTATTTCTTACCTATTCAAATAGGTATTACTCAGGAAATCAAGATCCCTCACTTTCTGACAAAGCTGACACCCTTTTTAAGTCCCTTAAGTTTATTAGTAACAAGCCAAGCTCAATTTAGAAAAAGAAACATGCTATATAAATTATTATTACTTTCTTGCCTTATTACCCTTACTGCATGCAGCAACTTTCAAGTGGTTGAGCTAAGAACAGAGGGTGAAGCATATCAAGAACTAAAACACATAGTTGACTACCGTATGTCACCTACTGCAAAAGAACAACTGCAAGCTCTTGATACATCTTTAAATATAATCGGTACTTCAATAGAAGCTGCAATACTTGGAGACTTTGACACTACTTTCAAACCTGATAAATGGACATTAAGTGATTCTAAGTTTACCCCTCCACCCGTGTTAACTCTTGATATGAAGCTTAATAGTATTTACGGGGATGTTATTCCTCCCCTATCCGTATACTTATTCTCATTTAAAATAAAAGTGACCCCGCTTGCAGGTTTTAATAAGGAAGCTGAATGCTCAATTCTAGCCAATTACAAAGGGACATCTTTTACCATCCATCATCAAGATTTTTTTTGGCCAGAACACTATGATCGAAACATGAGAAACATGATTGATGGATGTATAAATGATGCAATAAACAAAATCAAAGAAATTCATGACATACATTAAGACCCTTTCTCCTTAACTCACTTTAAAAGTTGAACTATGAAAAAACTATTTTTACCGTTAATTCTTCTTATGCTTTCAGCATGTGCAACTGTTCCTCTAGAAACAGCTTCTATACCTGCTGACATATCAGGGTGGGATGTGGGGTATGCAAAAGATATTGCTGGTCAAGGCAATATTGTTGAGTTCGTTCAGTCACCGGAAACGATTAATGATTGGACGAAACTTATAACCATTCAATTCTTTGAAGGTTATGATGAGGCCCCACGGCCATTTATGGACAAATTAAAAATAAAAGTACACGGTGACTGCCCGAAGGTTAGTTGGAATGTAATCAGAGAAACCGAATCAACCATTCTTTACGAGTGGATAATTGATGGCTGTACAAGTCAAGAAGACCAACATGAGTTAGCAAAGCTATTGAAAGGTAATGATGGGCTTCATCGAGCATCTTACGTAGAAAAAACCAAGCTTCTTGATTCGAATACAAGGGAGCAGTGGATAAAATGGTTGACCGAAACGCATCTAACCAAAAATGGTGAACGTATCCAATTAAATTAAACTACGAACAGTTTCGTACTAGCGTAGAGAAGTTAATGGGCCAGTTTCTTAATTAAAATGTTAGGCGCGTTAATAATGATGGCAGCTTTTGGTACATTAGTGACGGATTACTTAAAAAGTGGTCAGTCTAATGTCTATTCAATATCATTCTTAGTTAGCTTGATGGATCTTAATTTCCAGTGATTTACTAATTCAAAGCACATTATGAAATTCATTCTATTAACCACATTGTTTTTATTCTCAACCAATGGGTATACAAATGATCAGTGCCCAGGTATTGAAGTGCCAAAAAGTAAATTGAGTAATGAACTATATATAATTTACAAGAATAAAGAACTCAATCTTGATAGGTTCCCAGCGTGGAAAGGAGAAGATTTTTACGCATTAACTAGTAATCAATATGAAACATATTTATTTGCAATAAGCGAGGTGTTTTGGGGGCAGTCTTGTCGCGTCACCCGCAAGCTCTACGTGTATGATTTAAACAAAATACTTATAGGTTTCTATGGAGGATTATCCTCAGTGCCAGCTCACGAAGAACTATCCATTATTAAGCCAACACAACCATTTTATTTTGATGGTGAGCATTATGTCTGGCAAGCCCTTTAACAATGTAGATAAATCAAGGTAATAAAGAGTAATTTGAAATATTCTAGGCAGAGCTAGAAAATGATATACCTAACAATGTGGTGCATCTTCCGGCGTTATGATGATTAAACTACTCTTTCTCATCTCCCTCAACAGCTTCCCTCCTAGGAAAAAACAATCTCGGTTCAACACGTACATCATTAAGGCTGACACCTAAATGTAAATGAGGCCCTGTAACACGCCCTGTTGCACCTACTGTTCCAATAACTTCGCCCTGTTTAATGGTTTGACCAGTTTCAACACCTATTTGATCTATAATTTCAAAAGGACCAGCTTTCATCATAAAAAGATCTCCTTCCCTTATATCAGAAGCTACAACATTTTCGCTTCCATTAATCATTCTTAACTTTTCAGTTAATTCAGTACCTATCTGTCCGCAAGCTCCTAGGATTAAAATGACATCACTCATGTTTTAAAAATTGAATATTTAATGAAATCAAAGGTACTTAATTTTCATATTCATAAAATAGATTCTTTAAAATTAATATTCAATAAAAAACATCTTTTAAGAACCTTTATGTTAATGTTTCTTAAAAAAAAGATTTTTTTTTAAGAATTATGTATTTTTACTTTTTAAAAATTTCAAGTGAGAAACACCTTTTACATACTACTATTAATATTTTTTTCGTGTGGAGATAAAACACTTGAAAAGACAGAAAAAACAGAAAGAAAACCACTTTTAAGTATTGTAAATGAGCACTCTAATATAAATGATATTCAAATCCCTCGTACTAAAGAAATAGATAATTGGGAAGAGCTAAATTCATTAAACGTATTTTTATCAAAATTCAAGAAATCGTCTCCCAATGAAGCTTTGAGTAATGCATTGGAACTAAAAGAGCTTGTAAAAAATTTAAAAGACAGTATAATTCCCGAAAAATTTAATATTCCTTCCTTTAATGCACGAGTAAATATTCTTCACAATGAAGCGTTAAGGCTAACAGATTTAACCTATATACCTTCTATAAAAGCAGCAGAAGTTAATGCCCAAGTAGAAAAAGTGCTGAGCTCTTTTTCTTCTTTAAAAGGAAAAATAAATACGATTATCACTCAAAAAAAGTTTGAAAATGCCATCGATGTTGACATCAATTTTATTGGAATAGACTCCACTAAAATTGATGATATTTCCAAAAAATCTATACAAACCATTAATAAAAAAAAGAAGCCTAAAAGACTGGAAAATGTGATCGACGTCAATACGAATTTTATAGGAATAGATTCAGCAAAGCTTAATAATATTTCAAAAAAATCGATAAAAAATAGTAAGAAAAAAAAGAACATCAGTAAAATGCCCATAAAAAAACAATGAAAAAAAGTATCCTTTTTGCTTCTATCCTATTTATTTTTGCCACTTGCAATACATCTACAAAAGATATTAGTTTAAAAAAAATTAATACGATAAAAATAGAGGTCAATTCAATTTTAACCGATTGGCATAAAGCTGCCTCACAAGCTAACTTTGATGGTTATTTTGGAAAAATGGATAGTATTTCTGTTTTTATTGGAACAGATGCCTCAGAGAATTGGTCTAAAGAAAAATTTAAATCTTTTAGCAAACCTTATTTTGACAAAGGAAAGGCATGGGATTTTAAAACATTAGAAAGAAATATCTATGTTAATAAATCTAAAAATTTTGTTTGGTTTGACGAATTATTAACTACTTGGATGGGAACTTGCAGGGGTTCTGGCGTTCTAGAGAGAAAAAATAATACTTGGAAAATTAAACATTATGTTTTGTCAGTTTCCATTCCAAATGACGACATAGAACATATAATTGCTACAAAAAAAGTGAACGATTCTTTATTTTTACAAAAAATGACTCAACAATCAACCTTATGAAAAAACTAATAACCTTAACAATTCTTTTTAGTACTTTATGTACCTTCTCCCAAAGTGTTCAAAACCTTGCTCCTTGGATGCAAAGTCAAGAATTAAAAAATAAATCAAAGCTTACTTTAGAAGAAATTTCTAAATCTGCTGAAAACTATTTCAAAACAATAGATCGTTACAAAAAAGGTAGTGGTTTAAAACCTTTTGAAAGATGGAAATACCAATGGAGCTTCTATACAAAAGAAGACGGAACAATAGCTCCAGCATCAGACCTATGGAAATCTTGGGAACAAAAAAACAAAATGAATGAAAACCAAGCCAAAGCAGATGTAAGTAATTGGTCCGCTATAGGCCCCTTCCAAAGTTCTAATACATATTCTTCTTCTAGCAAAAAATCCTCTGGACAAGGAAGAGTTAATGTAATTGCTGTAGACCCCAGCAATTCTAATACCTATTATATTGGAGCTCCAGCAGGTGGTATTTGGAAATCTGTAGATGCTGGCATCAACTGGCAACCGTTAACAGACTACCTACCTCAAATCGGAGTCTCAGGAATCGCAATACATCCTACAAATTCAGATATTATCTACATCGCTACGGGTGATGACGATGCTGGAGATTCTTATTCAGTTGGGGTTTGGAAAACTCTGGATGGTGGTTTAACCTGGTCTGCAACAGGTTCTATGATTGGAAATCCTGACTCTATGAATGAAATTTATATTGATACAAACAATCCTGATACAGTTTTGGTAGCAACAAACAGCGGAGTTCATAAAACTACAGATGGTGGAGTTAGTTGGACTAGAAAATTAATAGGTAATATTATAGACTTAAAAGTAAAACCGAATGATTTTTCTACATGGTATGCAGTAACTTCAAATACCTTTTATAGATCTACAGATGCAGGTGAAACCTTTACCACTGTTGAATTACCAGGATTAAGTAATTCTGGGAGACTTACGATGGATGTAACAATTGCTGATGATAGCTATGTGTATATTGTTAGTTCAAGGAATCCCTCAGGAAATTATGCTTTTAACGGGATCTATAAATCTACAGATAGTGGTGCCTCTTTTACCAAAACTGCAGAAACAAGCGATATTTTTGGAACTACCCAGGCTTGGTATGACTTATCTTTAACGGTATCTTCTGTTGATGTAGACATTATTTATGTTGGTGTATTAGATATTTGGAAATCTACAGATGGAGGGGAAGATTTCACAAAATTAACAACCTGGTTTCAGCCAGACACACCCTCTTTTACTCATGCCGATATTCATTTTTTAAGATTTATTGATGGTAAGTTTTTTGCAGGAACAGATGGTGGAATATATGTATCTACCAATGAAGGAGTTAATTTTACAGATTTAACGGAAAGACTATCTATCAGTCAATTTTATAAAATTTCTGCTTCTGTACAAAACTCGTCAGTTATGGCAGGTGGGTTACAAGATAATGGTGGATTTGCCTTCAATGGATCAAGCTGGACAAATTATCACGGTGGTGATGGTATGGAAGGAACAGTAAGTCCAATTAACGAAAATGTTCATTATGGCTTTACTCAATATGGAGGTTCTTTAACTAGAACAAGCAATAAAGGAGCTAGTAGAGACCTTAATCTTGGAGCCCCTAATGCTGAAACGGGTTCAAACGATAGTGGAGGAGAATGGGTAACACCAATGGCACTTAATAATGCTGGAGAAGTATATGCTGGTTTTAAAGAGTTGTATAAATTAGAAGGAAGTTCTTGGACAAAATTATCTAGTGAAAACTTCAGTGACGATTTGGATCACATAGAAATTGACCCAAATAATAACAATACTATTTATGTTTCTCAATCAAACAGATTATATAAAAGCACAAATGAAGGAGTTTCTTTTAGTCAACTTTCTTTTTCTCACGGAACAATAAATGCTATAGAAGTAAGTAATTTAGATTCTAATATAGCTTGGATTGCTGTAAGCTCAGGAGTTTATAAAACAACGAATCTTAACACAAGTACTCCTACTTTTGTTAATTTAACAAGTAATTTGCCCTCAGAAAATAAACTTACTATTAAGCATCATCTAAGAAGTGGAAACAATACTATTTATTTAGGAACCACCTTAGGTGTTTATTCTTACAACGACACCTCTAATACTTGGGAGGTTTTTGATAATAATCTTCCAAATGTTGCTGTTAGAGATCTCGAAATTAATGAAAAAGATTCAAAACTATATGCAGGTACTTATGGTAGAGGCGTATTTATTACGAACATCCCTAGAATTTTACCACCGGTAGACGTTAGTTTAGTTTCTATCAATTCTCCTAATGGAATAACTTGTAGTGATTCTGATATTTCCCCCGTATTAAATGTAAAAAATGAAGGAGCAAATCCTCTTACATCTGTTACAATAAATTACACACTGGATGCTGGAACAGGTGAATCTTATACTTGGAATGGTACTTTAAATTCTGATGAAAATATTGATATCACTATTCCTGAAATTAGTGTTCCCATAGGAAGCCATATTTTGAATTTTGAAATAGAAGATACAAATGATGCCTACACTGCTAACAATAGCGCATCTTCTACTTTTGTTAGAAATAATATAAACAATGTACCTACAACAGTTAATTCTTTTGAAAATAGTGGAGATGAATTTGTTGTCGAATCAAATGGAGGTGACGTTTGGGAAATAGCCACACCAAACAAATCTCTATTGAATAGTGCTGGCACTGGAACTAAAGCTTATGTTCTTAATGCTACTGGAAATTACCCAAATAACACTACCGGTTATTTATATTCTAAATGCTATGATTTAACTACAATTACAACACCCGTTTTAAGTTTTAAAATGGCATTTGACATAGAAACTAACTGGGATTATTTAAATGTAGAATACACAACTGATGCCGGACAAAATTGGATTATTTTAGGATCTGCTTCCGATGCAAACTGGTATAATAATTCAAGTACTAGTAATGGTTTACCAGGGAAGCAGTGGTCTGGAAATGGTAATTTATCAAACCCTTTAGGTGGTACAAATGCGACCATACACGACTATAGTAATGATTTAGCTTCACTGTCTTCAGAATCTAACGTTATTTTTAGATTTGTTTTTAAATCTGATGACGCAGTAGCCAAACAAGGTATAGTTATAGATGACTTTGTTATAAACGGAACGCTCTCTTTAAACAATGAAGAGTTACAGAATAGCTTTTTAGTGTATCCAAATCCTTCAGAAGGTCTATTTAATTTATCTTGGTCTGCAGAGGGTTCTACCTCAATTTCTGTTTATAATTATTTAGGAAAAACAATACTTGAACAAAAAAATATTAAAACTAAATCTTATCAAGTCCGTCTAGAAAATCAAAGTAAGGGATTGTACTTTATAAAGATAAATATTGATGGCAAACAAGCCACTAAAAAAATAATTTTGAAATAACTGTTTTACGGTAATTATAAACTAAAAAGTCTTCATTTTATGAAGACTTTTTAGTTTATAATCTCATTTACGGTTTTAAAAATCAACTCATTTTCAAAACCTTTACGCATTAAAAAATCAACTAGTTTTTTCTTTCTTTTATAAATATTAGGTTCAGAAATGACATTATTTCTGTTTTCTGTAATGCTGTAAATAGTTTTTATATACTCTTCTTCTTCAATTTCTTTTAACGCTGTTTTTATATTGTAAGCAGAAATATCTCTAAATTTTAATTCTCTAACAATACGTTGTTTTCCCCAGTTTTTAATCCGGAACTTCCCACGAGCAAAGCTCTTTGAAAAACGTTCTTCATTAAGAAAATCATCTTTCATTAGGCTTAATAAAATGAGTTCCTTCGCTTCAGAAATCAAATTATATTCAGCCATTTTTTGCTCAACTTCTTTATGGCATCTGTCTTGATACACACAATAATTTTCTATTTTTTTTTTAATTTGTTCCACCGTAAAAGACTTTTTTTGAAACATGTTTTTTTTATGCAAAATACTTATTTATTTATAAAATTTCTTGTGCAATATTATATAAATCAAATAAATATATTATTTTTACTGAGAATTTTATCCCCTAAAAATGTTTAAAAAACTATCCCTAATAGTTCTTTTGGCTATTGCATCCAATTCTTATTCTCAAATTCCCTCTTATTATAATGATGTAGATCTTACTTTATCAGGAACAGCATTAAGAGATGAATTAGCCACAAAAATAATTAGTACACATACTACAATTCTTTCTTATGGCTGGTCAGTGATCCAACAAACAGATTTAGACCCAAATAATACTACAAAGGTCTTTTTAATTTACGGTTCTAATGATGTAGATGGCAATTATGTCACAGACAAAACAAGAAATTTAGATAGTAATGGAGGTACAGCTGGTTCAGATTGGAACAGAGAACACACCTATCCAAAATCTTTAGGAACTCCCAATTTAGGAACTTCTGGTCCCGGAGCAGACATACACCATTTAAGAGCTTCAGATGTTACTATGAATAACAATAGAGGAAACTTAAAATTTAATTCTGGAACAGGTGTCGCAGGTACATCTGGAGCTGGTTGGTATCCTGGAGATGAATGGAAAGGAGATGTTGCAAGAATGATGATGTATATGTATTTAAGATACGGTACAAGATGTTTACCTTCTGGTGTTGCTTTGGGTACTGCAAACGCTATAGATTCTAATATGATAGATTTATTGTTAGATTGGAATGCAGAAGATCCTATTTCGCAATACGAAACCAACAGAAATAATATTTTAGAAACCGAACAGGGAAACAGAAATCCGTTTATAGATAATCCTGCTTTTGCCACAGAAATTTGGGAAGGGACACAAGCGGAAGATTTATTTTCTGGAGAAACTACTGACAAAGAAATTAATATACAAGGGAATTCTGTTTCTATTGCAGATGGTTCTGTGACAACAAATACCAATAATAACACTAGTTTTGGCTCTATAGATACTGCTTCTGGTTCAATAATAAAAACATTTGCGATTCAGAATACAGGAGGTACAACACTAACATTATCTGGGAATCCAACAATTTCAACAGGAAATGTAACTGACTATTCAGTAACTACGAACCCAGCAATTCTATCGTTACCCTCCGGAAGTTCTACGAGCTTTCAAATAACATTTAATCCAAGTTCAGACGGAGTTAAAACTACAACTGTTACCGTTTTAAGTGATGATGCAGATGAAGCTACCTATACTTTTAATATTAGTGGTGTAGGGTCAACTGAATCTGGAGGTACTGGAAGCGGAGGTATTTGTGGTTCGGAAACATTTACAAGCTCGAATGCACCCTCAGGTGGTTACGGAAATGGAAGCTTTATTGGAGATAATAATGTAACTTGGTCCTACATAGGAGCAAGAGATGATGAGGGATATGAAATCTCTGGGAAAGGTTTAATGTTGAGAAATACATCTAGTAAAATAACCTCTAATGCTGTAACTGGCGGAATTGGGGATTTTACAATGAGCTTAAAAAAAGGATTTACAGGCGGAGAAAATAGACAAGTAGCACTCTATGTAAATAATAATTTAGCAGGAACATCAATTGCATGGGACAATACGATAACACAAACTTTTTCGGTTACAGGTATAAATCTTACAGGAGATGTAATCATTGAGATAAGAAATACAACAGGCAAACAAGTTATAGTAGACGATATTTCTTGGACCTGTTATGCTGCAGCTCCTCAAGAAATTAATCTTGAAGGAAATGCAAATGCAATTCCAAATGGTTCAACTTCAACAAATACTGTCAATAACACCGATTTTGGTTCAGCAGATACTTCTTCAGGTTCTATTGTAAAATCGTTTACTATTCAGAATTTAGGTGGAAGCGTATTAACATTAACAAGCAACCCTACAATTTCATCAGGCGAAGCTTCAGATTTTTCGGTAACAAGCAATCCGAATTTAACGATTGCTCCTGGAGGAACAACAACCTTTTCTATTACTTTTAATCCAAGTACAGACGGATTAAGAACAACTACTATAACTGTTTTGAGCGATGATGCTGATGAAGGAACTTATACTTTTAATATTAGCGGAACGGGTACTTCTAATAGTCTTAATTGTGGTACAGAGTTATTTATTTCAGAATATTTAGAAGGTACTTTAGAAAATAAGTTTTTAGAAATTTACAACCCTACTGGTTCATCAATAAATCTATCTTCATATGACATTGTAACCTATGTAAATGGAGATGCTTCGGTTACAAATACACTTCCATTATCTGGAACAATAGAATCAGAAAGTACTTTTTTAATAGAAAATAGTTCAGAATCCTTATCTGTATCCGCAGATTTATCAACCTCTAATTCTGTGATGATCTTTAATGGGGATGATGTTGTGGCATTAAGAAAATCAGGTGTAATTAT
>ENA-OSET01004227-OSET01004227.1-sediment-metagenome-genome-assembly--contig:-NODE-4227-length-12831-cov-15.469029_pt1 | contig 12831 bp, 10 predicted proteins | sample MGYA00237882_ERZ534229 | MGnify/ENA primary metagenome ERZ534229 (study PRJEB26408, sample SAMN06266212) | sediment metagenome | isolation source: Hudson Canyon methane seep mesocosm | place...
AAAACAAAAGGAAAAGTTAAAGAAGGCGAGCCTCATGAGGAATACGACCCAAACTTTGAAAGTATATTAAGGTATTTCGATACCGAAGCTATTTTTACACAAAGAATTAAGTTGCTCTCCGAAGAGTCTACATTATTAAAAGGAGAGCTCCAGTTTATGGTGTGTAACGATGTTATGTGTTTACCTCCAGAGTGGGTAGATATTGCCGTGACTCTTCCAGGTACAAAAAAATCTGATGGCTTATTGTTTCTCTTTATGATTGCCTTTGTTAGCGGTTTACTGGCTCTTTTTACACCATGTGTATGGCCAATGATTCCAATGACAGTAGGCTTCTTTACTAAGCAAAGTCAAAACAAAGTTGTAGGTGTTCGAAATGCCATAATTTATGGTATTTCTATTATTAGTATTTTTGTGATTTTAGGTGTGGTCGTATCGGCAATTTTTGGTGCTGATACTTTAAATAACATGGCCACGAATGTATATTTTAATTTCTTATTTTTCATATTACTTATTGTTTTTGCAGCATCGTTTTTGGGGGCTTTTGAAATTACCATGCCCAATTCATGGATTAATAAGGCGGATTCGGCTTCAGATCGAGGTGGCTTGATTGGGATTTTCTTTATGGCTTTTACGCTAGTTTTAGTTTCCTTTTCTTGTACTGGACCTATTGTAGGCACTCTTTTGGTTCAAGCTGCATCTGGGGAGTCTTATGTTGGTCCAATTGTTGGTATGTTTGGTTTTTCTTTGGCTTTTGCTCTCCCTTTTGGAGTTTTAGCGGCTTTTCCAGGTTGGTTAAATTCACTACCTAAGTCTGGTGGTTGGTTAAATTCTGTAAAGGTGGTTTTAGGTTTCTTAGAGTTAGCGCTAGCCTTTAAATTCTTATCGAATGCAGATTTAGTACTTCAGTCACATTTATTGGAAAGAGAAGTCTTCATAGCCATTTGGATTATCATCTTTACATTGCTAACAATGTACTTATTGGGTAAATTAAAATTATCTCACGATAGTAATTTACCACATGTATCAGTTGGAAGATTGTTTATGGCAATAGTTACAGGAGCATTTACGGTTTATATGATTCCAGGATTATGGGGTGCACCTTTAAAGTTAATTAATGCTTTTCCACCACCAATGCATTATAGTGAATCACCTTATGGTGTAGGTAATACACAAGTTGGTTCAGTTGTTTCAGATCATTCAGAAGAAGATGGCCATCATTTAGGCCCTCAGGGGATTATGGTGTTCCACGACTACGATACAGGTATGGAGTATGCTCGTGAGGTGAATAAGCCCGTAATGCTTGATTTTACAGGTTGGGCTTGTGTAAACTGTCGTAAGATGGAAGAACAAGTATGGTCTGATCCAGCAGTAAAGAAGATTTTATCGGAGGAAATGGTTTTAATTTCTCTTTATGTAGATGAACGTACTAAGCTATCTGAAACAGATCAGTATGAAACTACCATTGCAGGGAAGACTAAGAAAGTGAGAACTGTTGGTGATAAGTGGATGGTGATGCAAGCAGAGAAGTATAAGATTAACTCTCAGCCTTATTATTTAGTTTTAGATCACGATGAAAATTCTTTAATTGAAGCTGCAAATTACCAAGATTACGGCTCAGTTGAGGTGTTTAAAGATTGGTTAGATAGAGGTTTGTCAGAATTCAACAAATAGGCTTAATTATTAATTCTAGAATTAATAATTACTAATTAGCAAGAATGGATACAATTCGCAAGGAATTTATAGAAGCGCAAGAAGTTCTTGCCTCTTTTATAGCAAATGATGAAAATTTACTCGCTATTGAAAAGGCGGGAGCTTTAATCGTTGACTCTTTTAAGAATAAAGGAAAATTGATTAGCTGTGGAAATGGCGGTTCTATGTGCGATGCGATGCATTTAGCCGAAGAGCTTTCTGGCAGATTTAGAGGCGATAGACCTTCTCTTCCAGCGATGTCTATTTCTGATCCTTCCTATATGTCTTGCGTAATAAACGACTATGGTGCAGAAGCTGTGTTTTCTCGCTATGTTGAAGGTATGGGCTTTAATGGTGATGTGCTTATTGCCATTAGTACAAGCGGGAATTCTGCTAATGTGATTAATGCAGCCAAAGTAGCAAAGGCTAAAGGGATGACAGTGATTGCGCTTACCGGTAAAACAGGTGGTGACTTAGCTTCTTTAGCCGATGTTGAAATTCGTGCGCCTCATTCTGACTATGCCGATAGAGTTCAAGAAATTCATATTAAAGTGATTCATTCACTGATTCATTATATTGAACAAACTATGTTTAATTAATAATTAGTCGTTTGTTCTTGGTTCTTGGACGTTGGTCTGTGTTTATTAGTTCTTGTTGAATTGGATCTTCAATTCTTCAAATTGACACATTTTCAAATTACCTATCGCCCCATTTAAATGTGAACATAAAAATTAGTCATCAGTCATTTTCAATTACTCATTAATCTTCTACTTCGTAGACTTCACAGCTTAAATATTGGCTTGTTTTTAAGAGGAAAATTTTCTCTAAAAGTTTACAAATAATTTTCGCTGTTTTCTCTGAATTGTCTGCTAGAGGTAAGAAATAGTAAGCGACTCCGTCATCTTGGCCATTCCCAGGAGTAGAGTCGAATTTAAAGTGGGAATGTGTAAATCGATCTAGTAGATCCTTGTCTTCTTCCACATCAAAACAAATCGAGAGGACTATGCCAAATTCACCATTTTCTGACTTACATTCCTCAGTCATATTGCGGTTTATGATTTGTAATATTTCATCTTCTTGATGAAATATAGAAATTACAAAAGCTTCATTATCTTTTCGAAAGCCTGCTAAAGCAATGTCGATGACTTCGACGAGTTGTGACGGGATGGTCATTATTTGTTGAATAAGGATATTAGTTTGTTGGCTGCAATAAAAGGGCTGATTTTACTGTCTACAACCTCTTTCTCTAAGTGTGCTAATTCTGATTTTACTTTAGGGTTTTGGTAAAAGTAATTCCCTAGTTGTTCTTGAATACTTTCATGTAACCAAAATTGGGCTTGTTTTTTTCTATTTTCTTCAAAGTGATTGTTGGTCATACAGTGATTTACAAAGGAAGAAATTGTTTCCCAAATATCTTCAATCCCATGGTTCTCGAATGCCGAGCAAGTAAGTACTTTTGGGATCCAATTATTCGTTTTTGCAGGGAAGAGGTGAATAGCTCTTTTATAATCGCCCACAGCCGATTTACTTTTGTTTAAATTGTCTCCATCGGCTTTGGTGATGGTAATGGTGTCAGCCATTTCCATAATACCTCGCTTAATACCTTGAAGTTCATCTCCTGCACCGGCAAGCATCAATAGTAAGAAGAAATCAACCATTGAATGTACGGCAGTTTCAGATTGTCCAACTCCCACCGTTTCTACTATGATAACTTCGTAACCAGCAGCTTCGCATAGTAAAATACTTTCGCGTGTTTTTCGAGCTACACCACCCAATGAGCCTGCAGTAGGAGAGGGGCGAATAAAGGCAAGAGGGTCTCTACTCAATTGCTCCATTCGAGTTTTATCACCTAAAATACTTCCGCGACCTTGTTCACTACTCGGATCAATTGCTAACACAGCAACCTTTTTACCCATCGAAGTAATGAGCTTTCCAAAGCTTTCAATAAAGGTGCTTTTACCAACTCCTGGAACACCTGTAATACCAATCCGAACTGACTTTCCAGTCATAGGCATACTTTGTTCTAGGATTTGTTGTGCCAACTCTTGATGTTCAACTTTTGTACTTTCGACCAAAGTTATAGTACGTCCCAACATACTGATGTTTCCATCTGCGAGTCCTTGAACATACTCTTCAGAGCTAAACTCTTGTTTGAAATGTGTGTGTTTAGGCTTTATCATTGCTAAACATATTTTCTAATGAAATACTAAAAAGCTCTTGTAAACTCATTCCATAGCATTGTGCTTGCTGTGGAATAATACTTTCTTCTGATAAGCCCGGAATCGTATTGATTTCGATTAAGAAAGCTTGATCTTTTTCGATGATATAATCCATTCGTACTATCCCTTTTAGATTTAGTGTACGATAGATGTTTTTACTAAGCGACTGAACTTGATCTCTGTTTTCGACAGTAACTCTAGCGGGTGTTATTTCTTCTGCTTTACCTTCGTACTTCGCTTCGTAATCGAAAAAGTCGTTTTCAGTGGTAATTTCTGTGAGTGGTAAACTAATGAGTTCACCTTCTTTTTCAATTACCCCACAGGTAACTTCTGTACCATCAATAAATGCCTCAATAATAACTTGCTCATCGTGTTTAAACGCATCTGCAATTGCATCGTTCCATTGATTAGGTTTTGAAATTTTAGAAACCCCAAAGCTTGAACCAGCTCTATTGGGTTTTACAAAACAAGGTAATCCAATCTGATTTTGAATTTCATCTAAATTATATTCAGCACCCTTGTTTAAGATTATTGCTTTTGCACTAGAGATATTAAACTGCTTTAATAGCGCATTGCACATTGCCTTGTTAAAGGTAATGGCAGCTTCAAAACTCCCGCAGCAGTTATAAGGAATGTTTTGTAAGTCAAAATATGCTTGTAAAATGCCATCTTCTCCAGGTGTACCATGGATAGCCATAAAAACTCCATCAAAACAAATCTTCTCATTTTCTGTAGAAAATGAAAAGTCATTTCGATCAACAGGGAACTTATGTTGACCTTTACTTACAGACCAATTCTTACCTTCTATATGTACTAAGTATGGGGTGTATTGTTCTGTGTCGATATGCTTATAAACTACATCGGCACTTTTTATGGAAATGGCTATTTCAGAGGAGTCTCCACCTCTTAGAATGGCTATATTTTTTTTCATATATAAATCCGAATAGAATCGATTGAAAGTTAAAGATTATAAGTTAAAGATTAAAATTTAGGTGAATCAAGCTAAAGGAATAGGATTGACTCAATTCTGTGTTGATTAAAAATCATAAAAGCTTTTACGTTTATTTAGCTTTAAATCTTGTAGTACAGCAGATTTCACATTGATACTGAGATTGTAGCTTTGGTGAAATCCGAAAGGAATCCAGTTGAATCTCATTTCCCAGCAATGTAAATCTCTATATAAATCTACGGAGGAGTAGGATATTTTTTTGCTATCAAAGTCATAACCTGAATGAAATCCAATCTTCCATTTTTCGGTTAATCGCACATTACCTTTAAGATTTAGTGTCTGATTAATTGTTCTTTCTAGAGCAGGTTTGTTGTAAGTGTACTTATAATTTACATTGATGTCCCAAGGGATGTTGAAATCCACATAATCATTTGGACTATTTTGAATCATATCCCATTGTTCATCGGATGTGTTTTGAGGCCTTTCAATGGGCTTAGATTTATCGGAGCTATTCAAACTCCAATCAATAGAAAAACTAAAGTTTGTAAGTCTACCAAAAGCTAGTTTTTCGTCCCAGGCATATTTATGAATCCTTGTCCCATTAGCATCAATTTGATAAGGGTTTATCGATCCATTAAATTTTATGTTCATTTTAGGCATTAATACTGTTCTTCCTGTGAAAGTTATGTTTGATAGGTTAAAGGAATCTGCAGCAAGGTTGTAATTCCCTCTGAAATTTAAGTTTTTAAATAAAGCTATTTTCTTGTATTCGCTAATCGAATCATTAGAGTTGATAATTTTAAGCTCAAGATTATTGTCTATACTTAAGCTGATGTTTCCAGATTTCCCAGAGGGAGCAGTACCATATATTCCTTGTTCATAATACGAATAAACATCGTTGATATCTCCGGATTGCTCTGCTAAACTCCAGTCATAATAACCCCATTTATCTTCACTGAAATCTGGTCTGTAACTGAAAGATAAATTTGGACTTATGACGTGTCTTATTGCTTTTATCTTTTTAGATTTAAATTGGTAGAGCCCATATATTTTGGTGTTCATATTTATGCTGGTTCTAAAGTTTCTCACAGCACGCATACCACCTATTGTATCCGTTTGGAGAATCAATGAGTCCTCATTAAAGTTCCAGTTTTGTTCAATTCTATTGAAATACCATTTTTCATTATAGTTAGCAGATGGACTAATATTGATGTATTTGAAAATTTTATACGAGCTACTAATGGGAATGTTATGTTGTAGACCATACTTCATTTTATTAAGCGTTTCAGGTTTAAATAATAAGCTGTCTGAAGACTCAATTTGATTTTTTGCATTTGCAGTATAATTCAGACTGATTTTCTCATACCATTTTTGTTTTCCAGAAGATTGTTTTCTCTCAAATGGGTTTACCCTATTCATGCTAAATGCAAGGTCGGGAAGGCTTAAACTTACTGTTTTATTTAAGGTGTTCTGACTATGTCTGAGGTTTGCTGAGAAATTGAAAGGTTTTCCTGGCCAAGAATAGCTATACGAAATATTTGAGTTAAGAGTGTTTTTTAGGTAGTCCTTATTTTGATACGTATTGAATTGATTAAACGTACTTGATCCTGCATTCACATTAGCGCTAAAACGTCTGTAGGGATGAGCTTTTGAGTCTTGTTTGTGATCCCACTTTATGAAAAAATCTCTTTTATCTTCATAATTAGATAAGCCTTCCTCTCCCAGAATATTTTTGGCATAACTTAAACTAAAGCTTCCACTATAGGCATATCTTTTCTTATAAGCACTTTGTGCCTTTAGTTTCCACGAACCTAGAGTGTAAATATCTCCTCTTAAAGCTAAATCCATATGTTCGTTTACCGAAAAATACCAGCCACCATTTCTAAAGTTATATCCACGATTTGGGGAATAACCATAAGTAGGCATAATAAATCCTGAACTCTGTTTGTCTTGCATAGGGAAGAATCCAAAGGGGATAAATAGAGGGGTAGGGATGTCTGCTATAACTAGATTTGCAGGTCCCGTAATGATTTTATTCCCCGGTATTACTTTAAGCTTTTTAGCCCCTATGTAAAAATGAGGTTCATCACTAGAGCAGGTTGTGTATTTACTTTGTTCTACATACATAGAATTATCGGCCTGTTTCATCAGTTGAGTACCATGAATGTATCCATCTCCATCTTGGGTTTTCATTCCCTTAATCTTACCTTTTTTAGTATTGAAATTATATAGAATACTCTCGCAGTAATAGGTTTTACCACCCTCTTTAAAAACTGGATTTCCTACCATATTTCCAGTGCTGTCGGGTAGCCCAATTGCGTATACGGTATTGTCACTCCAGTTTAATACAATATATTCGGCACTAAGTTCTATATCTTCGTAATTGACTTGTGCCTCATGGTACAAAAACACTTTCTTATCTTGTAGATTGATGATGCTTGAGTCTGTTGCGAAATAGAGAACTTCAGCAGCAAGAAATTCTTTCTTCTTTCCGATACTCGTACCTTGTGCGGATACATTGTATACGCTTAAAAAGTAGATGATTACAATTATTATTGTGCTGTATGAATACTTTACCGACAAAAGTGAATTTTCTTTTTATTTTTGTTTAAACTTATCAAGCAAAACTAACTAAAAAAAGTTACCAATTGTGAAACGAATTATAGCGATATTTCTTGCCCTATACTCAATACCCGTTTGGTCATATTTATATTCATCAAATTATAATATTGCGGTGAATAAAGTAGTTATTGATGCTGGTCATGGAGGAAAAGATCCTGGTAATTTAGGGACTGGTCGATACTCAAGTAACGAGAAAGATATTGCCCTCGATGTTGCCTTAAGGTTAGGAACTTATATCAAGGAATCTATGCCCGAGGTAGAGATTGTGTATACTCGAGATACTGACGTGTTCCCTGAGTTGTATGAGCGTACTGCTCTTGCAAATAGTGCAAAAGCAGATCTATTTATTTCAATTCATTGTGATGCTTTTACAGATGCCCAAGCAAATGGATGTTCTTCTTTTGTTGTAGGTGTAAATCATGGGAAACATTCTAGAGTAGCGATAAAAGAAAATCCGGTTATTAAAACGGAGGAAGATAAAATGAATTACGGAAATTTTAATATTTCAAGTCCAGAATATCAAATAGAGGTTTCCTTATATCAAAAAATGTACGAAAAGAATAGTTTGCTCTTAGCAGATAAAATTCAAACTCAGTTTAGAGAACGGGTAAATAGAAGAGATAGAGGAGTTAAGCGTGAACCTTTATACGTTACAAGTAGGGTTGCGATGCCTTCTGTTTTAGTCGAACTAGGGTTTTTAACCAACCATAAAGAAGAGGATTTTTTAAATTCAGAGCAAGGTAAGACTTATATGGCTTCAGCTATTTATAGAGCTTTCAAGGAGTATAAAGCAGAACAAGAAAGCGTTATTAAAGATTTAACAACTGTCCAGGGTGTTGTAAATGGTGATAAAGATGTTGTTGATAAAATTGACTTGTCATTGGTTACTGAAAAAGAAAACTTAACCTGTCTATCGGTTCAAGTATTTAGTTCTTCAAAAAAGCTTTCTGAACGAAAATTAAAGAATTTACAACAACCTTATTTTTTCTTAGAATCGGGTGTCTACAGATACTTCAGTGGGCGTTTTTCTAATTTAGAAGAAGTTAAAATACATCAAAAACATCTTGTAAATCAAGGTTTTAAAGATTGTTTTGTAGTAGGCGTGCATAATAATGTTAAGGTCAATGTTTCTAAGGCTGTAGAACTACTTAAATAATTTGTATTTTTGAAATTAATATAAAAACAAATGAGATATAGTAAAGAGTTAGTAATAGGTTTGACCACTGTAGCATCAATAATTTGTTTTATTTGGGGCTATAACTTTTTGAAAGGGAAAAATATCTTTACGGCTAAACGTGACTATTATGCTTTTTATGAGCATGTGCATGGTTTAGAGGTCGGACAGCCGGTAACCATTAATGGATATAAAATTGGTCAAGTAACAGATATTGCTTTTGATGCTTCTTTTGGTGGTGAATTATTGGTTGGATTTCATATTTCAAAACCTTTAGATTTTGGTGTAGATACCAAAGTGAAGATTTACGATATGGATATTATGGGTGCTAAAGGATTGGAGCTGGAAATTGGTTCTTCCACTATATTGGCAGCTGCAGGAGATACACTTATTGGTGATATTCAAATTTCATTAACCGAACAGGTTACAAAACAGTTTGTACCCATAAAGGATGGTACTGAACGATTGATTAGTGTTTTAGATTCTACTTTAAAATCTATTACAACCCTTACTGAAAAGGCAAGTCATTTAATTGAAGCTAATCATAGAAGTATTACTAGTGCTGCTGAGAATATTGATACTTTATCTCAGGTATTAAATGGACAACGTAAAGACTTTGAGGCAATATTAAAAAACATGTCGGTATTCACCAAAGACTTGGTAGAAAGCGATGTTGAAGGAGCTGTTACTCAGATAGAGCTGACAATGAGTAGCTTGGATACATTGTTGGTAAATGTGAATTCTGGAAGAGGTAGCTTAGGGAAACTGATTAAGGATAGAAAATTATATACGGAAATGAGTGAGTCTATGGCGCAATTAGAATTGTTGCTTGAAGACATGCGTGCTAACCCAAAACGCTATGTTCATTTTTCACTTTTTGGTCGTAAAAGTAGTGAGCTAGACACAATAAACTAAAAAACCACTTATGGGAATTTCTAATCTCATTTTTGCTGTTATCCTAGGAGCTGCAGCTTTCTTGTTTGGAAAGAATGTTTTAAAAATCAAACGCAATATAATGTTAGGTCGTGATCTAGATCGATCCGATCGATCTTTTGATCGATGGATGACTATGGCTCGTGTAGCCTTAGGGCAATCTAAAATGGTAGTAAGGCCTGTTGCAGGTTTTTTACACATCTTGGTTTATGTTGGTTTTGTAATTATCAATATTGAAGTTTTAGAAATTGTTATCGATGGACTAATCGGTACACATAGAGCTTTTGCCTTTATGGGGGTACTGTATGATTTCTTGATTGGTTCGTTTGAAATTTTAGCTTTTTTAGTTTTGGTGTCTTGTTTAATCTTCTTAATCAGAAGGAATATCATCCAAATAAAACGTTTCGTGATGAAGGAAATGGATGGATGGCCAAAGACTGATGCGAACCTGATTTTGATTTTTGAGGTTTTATTAATGAGTGCATTCTTGTTGATGCAAGGAGCCGATTTGAGTCTGCAGAGAATTGGCGCTGATCATTATATTCAAGCAGGGTCTTTTCCTATAAGTTCATTTTTGGCGCCTTTATTTGACGGTATGAGTATGGAGGCTGTATATGGTTATGAAAGAGGCTTGTGGTGGTTTCATATTTTAGGTATTCTAGTCTTCCTAAATTATCTACCTTATTCTAAGCACTTCCATATTATTTTGGCATTCCCAAACACTTACTATTCTAAGCTAGAACCTAAAGGGGCCTTTACGAATATGGAGTCTGTTACGAAAGAAGTACAGATGATGATGGACCCAAATGCTGACCCTTTTTCTAGTCCAGTAGAAGTTGCAGATGATGAAGAACCTCAGCGTTTTGGAGCCAAAGATGTTAATGATTTGAATTGGTTGCAATTGATGAATGCATACTCGTGTACCGAGTGTGGAAGATGTACTTCGGAATGCCCAGCTAATCAAACTGGTAAATTACTTTCCCCAAGAAAAATTATGATGGATACTCGTGACCGTTTGGAAGAATATGGCGCGAATCTAGATGAAAATGGAAAGGATAGTGAAGATGGGAAGTTTCTATTAGATGATTATGTATCACGTGAGGAATTATGGGCATGTACTTCATGTAATGCTTGTACACAGGCCTGTCCTTTAAACATTGACCCTCTTTCTATTATTTTGGATATGAGAAGGTACTTAGTTATGGAAGAGTCTGCGGCTCCAACAGAATTAAATATGATGTTTAGTAATGTAGAGAATAATGGTGCTCCATGGCAATTTCCTGCTGTGGATCGTTTAAACTGGAAAGACGAAGCTTAATATGGAAAGTACAACAACAATACAAGTGCCAACAATGGCAGAAATGATGGCAAAAGGAGATAGCCCTGATGTTTTGTTTTGGGTTGGCTGCGCTGGTAGTTTTGACGATAGAGCGAAGAAGATTACAAAAGCTTTTGTTAAAATTCTAAACCATATAGATTATAAGTTTGCCGTTTTAGGAACTGAGGAATCTTGTAGTGGTGACCCTGCAAAAAGAGCTGGTAATGAGTTCTTATTTCAAATGCAAGCTATGGCTAACATCGAAGTAATGAATGCTTATGAAGTAAAACGAATTGTGACTACCTGCCCTCATTGTTTTAATACCATGAAAAATGAGTATCCTGAATTAGGAGGTAAGTTTGAAGTTATACATCATACTCAGTTACTCCAATCTTTATTAGACGAAGGCCGTTTAACTATTGAAGGTGGCGCGTACAAAGGAAAAAAAATCACATTCCACGACCCTTGTTATTTAGGTCGTGCCAATGATGTTTATAAAGCTCCTCGGAATTTAATTCAAAAGTTAGATGCTGAATTAGTCGAAATGAAACGATGTAAGACTCGTGGGTTCTGTTGTGGAGCTGGTGGAGCGCAAATGTTTAAGGAGCCAGAGAAAGGTGACAAGGATGTGAATATTGAACGTACTGAAGAAGCTCTGCAAACTAAGCCGGACATTATTGCTACGGGTTGTCCTTTTTGTAATACAATGATGACAGATGGTGTGAAGAATAAAGAAATGGAAGCAGATGTTCAGGTCTTAGACTTGGCAGAAATGATTGTGACCGCAAAAGATTTATAGTATGTGGATTGATTTTGACAATCTTTCTTTAGAGAGCCGCGTTTGGGTTTTCCAGTCTGATCGAATTTTAACTATAGATGAACAAAAGGCTATGGATGGCCATTTAAAAGACTTTGTTTCTCAGTGGTCTACACATGGATCTCAGATGCATGCTTCTCATATCATCCTTCACAATTGTTTTGTGATTATCGCTGCCGACGAGCAAAAACAATCTGCTTCTGGCTGTTCTATAGATTCATTTACAGCCTTGTTTAAAAAATATGGTGAGCAATTTAACCTCTCTTTCTTTGATCGTTTTTCTATAGCTCATAAATCGAACACAGATGTTATTGTTAGCTCTTTAGATGAGTTTAAAGCCTCTATTAAACGTGGTGCTATCACTCGTAATACTATCGTTTTTAATAATCTTATATCCTCTAAAAAGGATTTGCTGAATAAGTGGGAGTTGCCACTACATGAATCTTGGCAAAAGAGATATTTATAAACTCAGCACCTATTATTCTAGAAGTATAAAAAAAACCACCGATAGGTGGTTTTTTTTATGAGTCAATTTATTAATGGACAAAAAAAAGGCTGTCATCAGACAGCCTTTTTTATATAGTTTAAATCTTCTTAGAAGAATAAGCTAAAGTTAACACCTAAGTTAAAGTCAGTTCCTTTAAGGTCATGAGACTCAACTAAACGATCAGCAGAGCTATAAACTTTACGCTCACCGTTCATAAATACTAGGTTCATGAATGGTTCAACAGCAAAATGCTCTCTCCAAACAATAGTATAACCTAAACCTAAATTGAAGTTTAAAGACTTGTCAGAGTTTTCAACAACTTCTTCAATATCTTGCCATTCCATTAAAGGGTTACCGTCAGCACCAAATTGAGGAATATCATCAATATAAACTTGAGAAAATTGCCAGATTGGTAAGAACTCTTCAGTACTCGCGCTCTTGCTACTTAAAGCAATTTCAGTAAATAGGTTGTTCGATACGTAGTAACGACCGAAAACACCGATTTCAGCAACGCTGTTGTTTAATTCGTAAGCTCCTTTGTCTGTATTATCACTTTGGAAGTTGATTAATGCACCAATAGCGATACCATCTTGTACAAAGTAACCTACTTTAGGAGTGATAGC
>ENA-OSET01004228-OSET01004228.1-sediment-metagenome-genome-assembly--contig:-NODE-4228-length-12830-cov-12.282051_pt1 | contig 12830 bp, 13 predicted proteins | sample MGYA00237882_ERZ534229 | MGnify/ENA primary metagenome ERZ534229 (study PRJEB26408, sample SAMN06266212) | sediment metagenome | isolation source: Hudson Canyon methane seep mesocosm | place...
GTGTTAATTTGAAATCAGTCATAATTGCACCCATCCTTCTAAGCAGTAGTGAGCTATGTTGTTATATTGCTCTCCAGCATCATCATAAGCTGGCCTTCTAACGGTTGAGATAATTGCTCCTTTAGCTTTCAATCTATTAATAGTCTTGGTTCACTAAACAAGTCGGGCAGCTCTGTCAGGTGACCTGTGAAGATGGTATGGGGGCTATTTGATATTGCAGGCACACAACTTAGGTACTGCCGTCATACTTATTGCGTAAATTCTCCCCCCCTAACCCACACGGTGTTTAGTCTAAGCTTAGTTTTTACTTTAACTAAAAAATCACAATTCCTGTAAATGTATTTTTAGCTAGTCCCATTAATTTCTGCTGCCCCCCCCCCAAATGGAGGGTTTTATTTGGCATTAAAACTCACTATTATGTGAAGTAAGTCACATATTTACCGCTCTTATGACATAAATGTACAATTACGAAAAAACATTCGGCCTCTAGCTTATAAACAAAGGTGGCTGATTAAATAAATATAAGGAAAATATTATGAAAAAATCATTATTTATAGCAACATCAATGTTGTTCGCTAGCTCTGCTTATGCGGTTCCAGTAACTTTCTTTGATACGATTACAGCTGGTCAGGCATCTTTTAATAGTACCGTTACTGGTACGGGTGCAACCGTAACAACAGATACCTTAAGTGGATTAACCTCTGGTAGCTCTTGGGATATGGGAGACTATACAATCTCGAACACCGATGGAACATCCACATCTGTATATAGCGCTTCTACGGATGGCTCTACAGGTCAAATGCTTGGTATAAACCCTATTTCACCTGGCCCTCAATCTGGCATTACATTTACATTTGACAACCCGATAAATGCTTTGGGTTTTGAAGTTGGAGACTGGGCTACTTGCTGTTACCTACCTTCGGATCTGTTTATTAGTTTTGATGGTGGTGCTACTCAACTAGTCGGTAGCGCATCAAGTGCGTCAGACAACCCAACTTATGCAGCACAAGGTAACTCTTGGACGGGTGGGAGTACAATTTTTATTGGAGCTATTGACGACACTTCAACCTTCACACAAGTGCTATTTTACGGGACTGGCTTTGGAGAGTTTTTAACTGCAGGCGGAACGATTCACTATTCAACTGTTGACTTGAATTCAGTTCCAGATCCAAGTGTCGTTCCAATCCCAGCAGCAGCACTCCTATTTGGCCCTGCATTACTAGGTTTCATGGGTTTACGTCGTAAGGCTAAAAACTCAGTAGCTTAAATACAAGCTTTAGCTGAACAACAAGAGGCCGTAGCAATTAAGTTTGTTACGGCTTTTTTGTATCTATTGATTCTGCTCTTCTTACTTAATTATTAACTATAGGGCTGAATGAATAACATCAATATATACAACATACAAAACAATTGAGTCCCACAGAAGCAGATAACGCACTTAATCACTATTCTGGTCTCACAGCGATAACAGGCTCGCAAGACATGCGCGCGATATTAAAAGCTTATGCTGCTGAAGGGCCTGAAAGTCAGCTTGCAGTAGACATGTTTCATTATCAACATCGGCGCATATCTTGCGGTATTTAGTTAAAATTGATGCCGTTATCTTGACCATTGGTCATCGGTGAAAACGCTGCCAGCATTAGAAGGCTAAGTTGTGACAAAATGAACACACAGGGGTTAGTAATAGATAATCAATAGAATGCTAAAGCCATTGATCGTAACGTTTTCGGCATCAATTCGAATCAATCTACTGTGTCATTAAAACCGATGAAGAATGTCAAATAGCACAAGAAGTAGCCGCTCAAAACCCTATTTTGTGGTAAAAAGAACACAAAAAAAACACTTCAACTAAGAAACTCATCTTTTTGTTGCAAAAGTGTTGCAAAAGATCTCCAGATCGGGAGAATACATTGTCAACCGAGTTCTACTCCGGTTACGAGAGAAACTTAAAGTAATCTATTAAGGTAAATAAAATGACATTTAACAAAAAATTATTAGCTGGTCTAGTTGCATTTGCAGCTGCATCAACTTCTGCACAAGCGGTAACAGTTGCTGCTAACGACGGTTGGGAATTAGGCGTTGGCGGTTCAGTAAACCAATTCTTAACATTCACATCAGATGATACTGCTGGTGGTCAAGATGAAACTCACCTACAAAACGGTCTTTTACCAGCATTCTTGAACTTTGATTTCAAAGCACCAACAATGAATGGTCTTGATATCGCAGCTCACATCTCTTTCAGCCCATCTACAAACCAATCTAGCTACGAAGGTTTTGAGCAACGTGAAGTTTACTTCACAGTTGACGGTTCTTTCGGTCAAGTATTAGCTGGTAAAGCATTAGGTCTTTACGGCGCTAAAAACATCTTAACTGACCAAACTTTATTTGGTGTCGGTTACGGTACTGGTACTGCTGACGGTACAACTACTTTAGGTGGTATCGGTCTTGGTTACGATTACGCTTCATGGCGCTCACAAGTAAAATGGACGTCTAACGACATGTCTGGCTTCAAAGTTGCTTTGGCAGCTGTAGATGGCGCTAATGGTTCAGTATCTTTATCAGGCAAACCAACAGGTTCTATAGAATCTGGCGGCACTTCAACTGATGAATTACGTTACGAAGCTGAATTAAGCTACGCTGGCGCATTTGACGGCGGTTCTTTCTCTGCATGGGTATCTGGTATGACTCAAGATGCTGATAATGCTGGTGACCATGATACAGATGCATACTCTGTTGGTGGTACAATGACATTTGGCGGCATTGAAGCAATGGCTCAATACTCTGATGCTGAAGCTGATGATGAAGAATGGTCACAATACCTAGTTCAAGCTGGTTACCGTTTTGCTGGTACAACTTTAGTTTCTGCACAATATGCTGAACTTGAAGATGACAATGCACCAACAAATGACACAGTTGATAAAATGACTGTTGGTGTTTACCATGACGTAAATGCTAACCTTAAATTGGTTGCTGAGTACACTAAAGTAGAAGATGACGATAGTAATGCTCTTGACCAAGACATCATCTCTTTAGGTGGTTTCGTATTCTTCTAAAGACTACTTAACAACTTAAAGTCTCAAATCTTATGATTTGATGCTTGATGAAAAGTTTAAGAAAGCCTCAGTCTTCGGATTGGGGCTTTTTTTTGCCTAATATTTATTCAAATTTTGCGTTAGCTATTGATTTTTTACCACAGAGACACAGAGTTACTTCAGCCGTGAATAGCTTGACCTGACAACATTCCGTAGGAGTGGCTTCAGCCACGAATGGACTTATCTATTTTCAACAATCCTTTGCTACAAGCAAGGCTTATTCGTGACTAAAGTCACTCCTACATGCCACATATAACCTAGCGTTTTACTCCCTCCACCATTTTACCGCTTCAACATAAAAATCTGATTTTTCTCTGTGTTCTCTGTGCCTCTGTGGTAGATTCTCATTTATCAAAATAAATTTGGAATCATCATGCCAACATCAATAAGCCATATTATCACCTCAATCCAACACAGCATTAATGATAATGTTGATGAAGTAACCGAACTAGATCGTGCGATTGGTGATGGCGATCATGTAATCAACTTACAACGAGGTCTCGAGGCTTTAGATAAAATTAGTGATGAACTTACAACACAAGATTGGTCAGCAGCCTTAATGAAAATAGGCATGACATTAATGTCTACAATGGGAGGGGCTTCAGGCTCTTTATTCGGCACTTTATTTGTCTCTATGGCTAAAGCAGCCAAAGACAAAGAGTTTAATAGTTCAACATTTCCAGAGATCTTTGCTCAAGGTGTAGAATCTGTTAAACAACGTGGTAAGGCTGATATTGGTGAAAAAACGATGTTAGATACGCTTATCCCCGTCGCCAATAGCTTGCTTGCAGATTCACAGGGCAATGTTGAATTCAATCAAATGCTCGATAATGTTGTTCAACAGGCTATTAAAGGCATGGAATCCACCAAAGATCTTATTGCCACCAAAGGCCGGGCCTCTTTTCTCGGTGAGCGTTCAAAGGGTCATATTGATGCTGGCGCTCGCACAAGCCAGTTAATGATTTGTGCCATTGTTGAAGTTTTGGAGCAGCAAGAATAATTCACAATTAAAATGTCATTCCCGCATGCTTTTAGCGGGAATCTATAAAATAAATAATCAAGGAGTGATTAATGAAGCAGCCTTGTGTTTACTTGCTAGCAAATAAAAAGCATGGAGTTATCTATATTGGGGTCAGTTCGGAGCTGATTAAACGAGTCTGGCAACATAAAAATAATGTCGTAAAAAGTTTTACCCAAAAATATCATGTTCACGATCTAGTTTGGTATGAAATTCATCAAAATATGGTCTCGGCCATTAGCCGTGAAAAAAGTCTAAAGAAGTGGCGACGGGACTGGAAGGTTAAATTGATAGAAAAGACAAATCCTGATTGGCTAGATTTATATCCCGACCTTATGCAATAGAATACTAGATTCCCGCTAAAATCATGCGGGAATGACGTGGAGGTTACAATGTCCTGTTATTCTCTGTGGTGAATTATTCTCGCTGCTTCAAAACATCAACAATGGCACAAATCATTAACTGGCTTGTTCGGGCGCCAGCATCGATATGGCCTTTTGAGCGCCCACCAAGGAAAGAGGCGCGGCCTTTAGTGGCAATAAGATCTTTGGTTGATTCCATGCCTTTAATAGCTTGTTCAACGGCATGTTCTAATAATTGCTCGAACTCAGCATTACTTTTCGCATCAGCAACTAAGCTATTTGCCACAGGTATTAATGTATCCAACATCGTTTTTTCACCAAGATCAGCTTTACCACGTTGTTTAACCGATTCTACACCTTGAAAAAAGATATTTGGAAAAGTTGAACTATCTAGCTCTCTATTCTTAGCAGCCTTAGCCATGCTGATAAATAAGGTTCCAAACAGTGAGCCTGACGCGCCACCCATAGTCGACATCAATGTCATGCCTATTTTCATCAAAGATGCTGACCAATCTAGTGTGATTAGCTCATCACTGATTTTAGCTAAAGCCTCAAGACCTCGTTGTAAATTGATGACATGATCTCCATCACCAATGGCTCGATCTAACTCGGTGACTTCTTCAACATTGTCATTAATGGTCTTTTGTAGAGCGATGATGATGAGGGGTAATAATGAAGTGCTACTTGTCATGATGATTCCAAATTATTTTAAATGTGGATAGTTAGTGCAATATACAGCAAGCGTAGGTATCAAATAAAGGCTTGTTTGTAGGAGCGGCTTCAGCCGCGAATGTGATATGGAGAAGCTAGAATGTTTTATTATTTAAAGTCTTTCGCGGCTGAAGCCGCTCCTACAGAACAAGGGTTAGTAAACAACAGGCAAAAAAAAGCCCCAACCAGAAGGCTGAGGCTTTTTTAATCTTACTTCTCAAGAATCAAGTCATACGAATACGATTTGAGACTTTAGGTTGTTTGTATTCGATTTAGAAGAATACGAAACCACCTAGAGAGAAGATGTCTTGGTCTAAACGAGTTTCATCATCATGCTCTGCTTTAGTGTACTCAGCAACCAATTTAAGGTTAGCATTTACATCGTGGTATACACCAAGAACGATTTTATCAGATGTATCATTTGCAGTAGCGTTTGATTTAGACTCAAGTTCTGCATATTGAGCAGAAACTAAAGTTGTACCAGCGAAGCGGTAACCTGCTTGAACTAGGTATTGGTCCCATTCGCCGTTACCGTTAGCATCTGTATCAACAGAAACTACGCCTACAGTATCTTCAGCGTCAGAGTATTGAGCCATTGCTTCAAAACCACCAACAACCAATGTTGCACCAACAGTCCAGTATCTAGCGTCTTCTGCTACAGCACTTTGATCACTTTTATCTTGTACTGCACCACTTAACCATGCAGTGTAAGAACCACCGTCAAATGCGCCAGCGTAGCTTAAATCAGCTTCGTAACGTAAATCTTCTGAATCTGCAGCTGAATTATTAGAAAGAACAGAAAGAGGACCTGTTAGACCTGCAGCTGTAGCGAGAGCGTTACCTTGTGGATCAACAACCGCAACAGCTACTTTGAAGCCGTTCATGTCGTTAGATGTCCATTTTACTTGTGAACGCCAGTCAGCGTAGTCATAACCAAGACCGATACCACCTAGAGTTGTTTGAGCGTTAGCGCCTGTTCCCCAACCCACACCGAATAGAGTTTGATCAGTAAGGATGTTGTGTGAAGAGTAAAGACCTAATGCTTTACCAGCTAAGATTTGACCAAAGCTACCAGCAACTGTGAAGTAAACTTCACGTTGTTCTAGTGCAGCACCTTGCTGTGCAAGAGTGTTTGTACCAGGACTGATAGAGATGTGAGCAGCAATATCAAGACCATTCATCGTTGGTGCAGTGATGTCAAAAGTCAAGAATGCTGGTAAAAGACCATCACGAACTTCTGAAGTGTCATCACCATTTGAACCGTTATCAGTGAATGTCGCGAATTGGTTTACAAGACCGCTTACGCCTAATGTCCAACCATCGTTAGCAGCAACTGTAACCGCTTGCGCTGAGCTTGCAGCTGCAAGTGCTACTAGACCCGCTAGTAATTTTTTGTTAAATGTCATTTTTATGTACCTTAATTAGATTACTTAAAATTCTCTCGTAACCGGTGTAAACTCGGTTGAAAGCCATTCTCCATGTTTCTGTAATGTTTGCAACACTTTTACCACAAAAAGCAGGAGTTTTTCGCCGACGAGTATTTTCTGTATTTTTTTTACCACAAATGTTGGCTGGGTATAACAGTGCTTGTGATACATCGTTTAAAAGTAAAACGATGGCATTATTGCCTGCACACAATCAAGTGCGGGGCGTAAGGCACCACTTTTGCTAAGTTTAGCCACTATAGCAGTTGTTTATATTGAGGGATTTATGCAGGAACGTTTTAATCAGGCCTTTTATAGTAATTGGCGAGCAAAATGTATCTTATGTGGTCATATCTAGCTGATGGCTTTAATTTGCCAGACCCTTTAGCCACTAGGATTTCAGATCCTTCAGTTGATGAAGATGATATCTAGAAAGACACTGGAATATACACTATCGGCATTCAGGTTTTGCATTGACTGGTTGACCTCAGAGCACATTACAAGCTGTGATCTGACATTGTTTAGAATTGATGGTTGCAATAACAGCTAAAGACCGCTTTCGCCCTGCAGCGATAGTCAGCTTATTTAAGCTCAGGAAGAAGGTATCGCCATAATTGCGTGCTTCCATATAGGCTATCTAGGCTGGGGATCGAAGCGGCATGATCATGCAGTCAAGCGGTTTTAAGTGGTGCTTTGCCACTATATAATATATGGCAATGGCTGGCTTGCATATGTTAATAAATATGCTAGGCTAATATTTATTAACTCTAAGAATTAGGAAAATAATGAAGCGAATAATGCTGTTTATTTTGACCAATATTGCCATTATGGCAGTGCTGAGCATTACATTGAGATTGCTGGGCGTTGACAGTATATTGGCCGAAAATGGTGCTGATCTTAATATTCAGTCACTCGTTATATTGTCCGGCGTTATTGGTTTTGGAGGTTCATTTATTTCATTGCTGATTTCAAAATGGATGGCTAAGCGAATGACGGGTGCAGTCGTTATTACCAATCCAACGACTAATATTGAGAAGTGGCTAATGAGTACTGTTGAAAAACAGGCGAAAATTGTTGGTATAAGAATGCCAGAAGTGGCCATTTTCCCAACGCCTGAGATGAATGCTTTTGCAACTGGCGCTAGCAAAAACAAGGCGCTTATGGCGGTATCTCAAGGTTTGTTAGACACTATGTCACAGGGTGAAGTTGAAGCAGTTGTTGGCCATGAAATGAGCCATATTGCCAATGGAGATATGGTGACTTTAGCGTTGATTCAGGGTGTGGTGAATACCTTTGTAGTCTTTTTATCGCGACTTGTTGGACATATTGTAGACCGTGTAATATTAAAAAATAATCAGGGTCACGGAATAGGCTACTTTATTACGGTAATGGTTGCTCAGCTTGTTTTATCCATACTTGCATCGACCATTGTGATGTATTTTTCAAGAAAACGAGAGTTTATTGCAGACACCGGCGGTGCTGATTTGGCCGGACATCAAAATATGATCAATGCACTTAAACGCCTTGGGCGTGTAGAGCCCGCAGCACTGCCAGAGCAAATGGCCGCTTTTGGCATTAATGATAAAGGCGGTGTTATGGCATTGTTTTCATCTCATCCACCTATTGAAGCCAGAATAGAAGCGTTACAAAATCGAGCTGTAGGTCGCTCTTAAAGTCGCACTTTTCTTTCGGCTTATTTTTCTTTGCTATAGGCCGAGGAATCAAAGGTTTTTCTCAAAGAAACGTATCGTCAAACAATCAATAAATGCATGGTTAGCGCGATTATTTGTTTACAGTTCAACACTGTCAATAATAATAAGGCGCTAGGCTAACAAGAGGAATGACCACTTTTGCTGGTGGATTCAACCGGTCGATGTAATATGCTAATATTTTATGCAAGTAAAAGGGCTGTTGCAGATCAAACCAAGATCTCCAATTTATTACACAGAAAGTCCTGATGAGGGCGCGTTGGAAGAAAGGTGAATCACGCCAGCCAATTGGCTGACTATTTGCTCAACATCATTTATCAATACAGCGGATCGTAGCAGAAACAGCGCCGGTTCAACGAAGTCGTTCAAGATTAGCTTTTCACGGGGTAAACGCGAAGAAATATCAAGAGACATGGCAGCTCAATCCTCCATGCGAACAATTTCAATTATGTCCAACTTCTCGCTCAGTTCCAACTGAAATGCTCAAGCTAGTGATCATTTAATAACGTTAATGATTTTAGTTGTTTCAGTATCCACTAAATCTGCAAGCGTCAGTGGTGCCAAATAATTTAAATATTGTTGCTGGGCATCCCATAAAATTCCTTTTAATTTACATGAACCAGAAATAAGACAAGGTGGATGATCACAGTTTATTGGATCTAGCGTATTTTCCATTAGTTCAATCACGGATTTTAGTGAGATTTTATTGGCATCGCAGCCTAATAATATGCCACCATTTTTTCCACGTATCGACTTAACCCAACCAGCATGTACTAATTCATTAACTATCTTCATAGCATGACTTTTTGATATGTCGAAGATGTCAGTGACTTTCTGAATGGTCGTAATTTTTTGTTGCATCATAGCAAGATAAATCAACGTTCTAAAAGCAAAATCAGTGTGTTTAGTTAACTGCATATAACGTCCCCTTGCCCATAAGATTAATAAAAACTAAATTATAAAGAGTTGCATAGTTAAAAGATACATGTAAAATGCATCATTCAAGATGCATGTTAAATTTATTATAAGGATTAAGATGTTAAGCCAACAGACAATTGAAACAGTACAGTCCACTATCCCGTTATTAGCGGAACATGGTCACACAATTACTGAAAATTTTTATGAGAAGCTATTTAAAGCTCACCCTGAACTAAAAAATATCTTTAATATGAATAATCAACAGAATGGAAATCAATCTCGCGCCTTAGCCGACGCCGTATTTGCCTATGCTAATAATATTACAAATCTGGAAGCACTTATTCCAGCAGTGCAGAAAATTGCACATAAACACACAAGTTTGGGTGTTAAGCCCGAACACTATCCTATCGTGGGTAAATATTTGTTAGAAGCAATACAAGATGTTTTAGACTTGCCAAAAGATCACCCTGCTTTAGTAGCCTGGGCTGAGGCTTATGGCCAACTGGCAGATGTATTTATCAATACAGAAGAAGGTTTATATAAAGCTAACGAAGAACTTGACGGTGGCTGGCGTGGTTTTCGTGAGTTTGTCATTGAAGACATTGTGATTGAAACGCCTGAGGTAAAGTCCTTCTATCTCAGACCAAAAGATAATGGCCGTTTACCTTTATATAAGGGCGGGCAGTATATTGGGATAAAAGTGAACCCAGAAGACTCTGAGTTTGAACAAATTCGTCAATATTCATTATCTGGAATACCGGGTGATACGCAACTACGTATTACAATAAAATCTGAAGTTAATGGTTTAGTGTCTAATCAGATCCATCAGAGTGCCAAAGGAACAGAGCTATTAGTGCAAGCACCAGCGGGTGTCTTTAACCTTGATCCTCAGGCAAAGAAACATATCTTGATTGCAGGCGGCGTAGGCATTACACCGGTTCTGAGTATGTTATATGAGGCATTAGGACAAGGCATAGCGCCTGAAAATGTCCTGTTTATTCAATGCCAGCGTGATAAACAACATCAAATTTGCAAAGATGAGTTAGCGCTATTGCATAAGGTTAACGGATTTCGCTACAAAACAAATTATATGGACGGAGAGGGTGGGGATAACAAAGGCTATTTAAATGCCAGCATATTAACTAAATGGCTAAGTGACGATAAGTTTGATATCGATGGTGATACTGCGGTTTATTTCTGCGGCCCTAAACCGTTTATGTCAGCCTTGAATAAATGCTGCATCGACTTAGGTTTTGAAGAAAGTAATATTCATTATGAAAGCTTTGGGCCAAATGCAGCCCTTTAAATTTAAACGCCTATTGAAGCATTTCCTTCACTGGAAATGGTTTGCTATTGCCGTAGTTATTGGTAGTGTCTTAAATTTAATTAATCAATCGGATGCTTTGTTTGGAGAGCCATCACTGCATTATCCAAAATTAATACTTACGTATTGTGTACCTTATTTTGTTTCGAGTATTTCAGCTTGGTATGCTGTAAGTAGTCAGTGATAAATGTGTACTCTAACGCTAAGTAGCAGCAACATGTTATGTTGCTAAGGAGCAATAGTTAACGTAGTGCTTAGCTATGTATCAATTGTTGATGAAAATATTGATTGTGCCACTGTAGACTTATTGGCATCAGCTAAAAATACGCAAGGCAAAGGTGCTCAAATATGAAACACCGTTGCAAAGACTTGATGCCAGTATGGAAGGTTTGGCATCAGAATGGTCTGCTAGGGTAGCCGAATGCGCTAAACAATATGGCGATAAAAAAGCTAAGTTATGGCGCTTTGAAGTTAAACGACTTATTAATTCATCGAATGTACGCAGTGCCTTCTTTCAAGCAGTAAGTAATTCCAGTTGGGCTATTTAATGGCTGCGGATTTGAATGCTAACGCTAAACAAGAACTCCGTATACTAGCCAGTTTGCATGGTATTGGCTTTATATTGCTCGAACCAGACGCCTTATCAGAAAGCCAAATTATGATCCCTGCAAGAGAGAAAGGGGATCTAGATTGGGAGTCGATTAATCATCTTGCAGAAGCGAATAAAGACTTTGTTAGTTACATTGAAGAAATAAAGGACTTTTGTTTAACAGGCAAGGCTAAATCGAGCGATTGGGATTAATTATTTAATTTAATAGTAAGCTTGCTTGCGTATTTAGCAGTAGATATTTTGATATATCCCCCGTCTTTAAGTGCTAGGGGTCTAGGGGGCACCTTCCTTCAGAAAACCGGCTGTAATTTTTTATTGAATTTAACTGTAATTATCTTGCGCGTCTGTTGTTTACGAAAGTCATCGGTGGCAAGTAGCTTATGAAGGTTAAAGCAAAGCCTAAATATGATGTTCTATGCTGGATGGAAAGGAATATATTTGGCGATAAATATGAGCAGACCATTGTTGAGTGAAGTTGAACAGATGCTTACACCAATAAAAAGCCCCGGCACTTAAAAAATGCTGGGGCCTAGATATTTAATGGTGGCTCGATCTGGAACCGAACCGGGGACACAGGGATTTTCAATAACAAGTTCCATCTAAAGAGTCTTTACTAGTCAATTTCTTGCAGTTAACGGCCATTAATAAAAAAGTTCACGAGTAGAAATAGAATAGCCTAAAACTAATAGCTTTATAAATAGTTAACTTAGCAAGGACAGCAATATTGTTTATGGCCTTACAAACTAGATTAATAGTATATTTCATCGATAATTTTTTATTGTCAAATTGATACAAATAATAACTTAGACTGGGAGTGTTTTGCTTGGCATACTTTGAGTGTACTTCTGCTTCCTGAAAACTGCAGCTAGGTATATAACGGATTAACTAAGCATTTGGGAACATAACTATGAGTAAAAATACTTTCAATTCTAGTGATTTTGGAAAAACTAATTCTGATATTAGCGTAAAGTTACCGGAGCGTTTGCTCCACAAAAACATAGAGAAAATAGCAATCGATTCAAAGTTCTCGAAAGAACGCAATCATGCAGTACACATTGTATCGCTTCCGACAAATTGTATAAGCATGACTATCGGTCATTTATTGCCTAGTGAACAATCCAATCGCCACCGACATGCATATGAAACAGTGGCTTATATTTTAGAAGGCAAAGGCTATTCGATAATTGAAAATCGAAAAGTTGTGTGGCAAAAAGGTGACGCTATTTATATTCCGAACTGGGCATGGCACCACCATGTTAATAGCGATTCTAAAAACCCCGCTAAGTATCTAGCAAGTGAAAATGCACCCATGCTGCAAAACCTTGGGCTAACGGGGCTTAGAGAGGAGTCTTCCTAGTAACGTTAAGTAACTTACTGTGATAATTATTTTCAGAACATATCATCTCTCGGGAACTTTTCATGCTTTTTCAGTGGTGTTATGAGAAGAATAAGCCTTACACAAAAGATATTATTTATCACACATGGTTTCAGGAAATCATTCCCGTAATCATGCCGATGATTCAATATCAAAGAGGGTATAAAATGAAGCTGAAAATATTATCGATTGCAATGATGGCTCTTACCACTACTGGCGCAGTAATGGCTGACGAAATTGCAACAATGCAAGAAAACGAAAATAACTGGGTATCTGCTGCAGGTAAC
>ENA-OSET01004230-OSET01004230.1-sediment-metagenome-genome-assembly--contig:-NODE-4230-length-12825-cov-13.557421_pt1 | contig 12825 bp, 12 predicted proteins | sample MGYA00237882_ERZ534229 | MGnify/ENA primary metagenome ERZ534229 (study PRJEB26408, sample SAMN06266212) | sediment metagenome | isolation source: Hudson Canyon methane seep mesocosm | place...
TCTGCAATTATTCAGATCGTACATCCCTATACACTGGATACCAGCAATCCCTGCTGGTATGACGTGGGTCCCAGTGTATTGCATTTGGCTGAAGCTTATGGGTAATCAGGATTAATTAAGCAAGTTGCCAAACTTATTCCGTGTGCACTCCTGAGGAGGTATGAAAATGAACAAAGCTGATTTAGATTTTGTACATGAAATGGTCGTTCAGCTTGATCAGTCAATTGCCTCATTAACAGAGGAAGAGGAAAGGATTAAAAAAAAAATAAGTGATGATCGGCTCGAAGAGTTAACAGAATACTGGTTAATGGAAATGTCGGAAGAAGAGTCCGAAGAGCTAAAAACGACTTTTGATTACTGGGATAAAGTCCTGATTCGGACTTGGGCGCATTTGCAAAGAGCACATGATGTACGCGTTAAAGCCGGACAAACCCTGATGAGAAACAAAACAATAGATTGAATAGGATTCTATCTATTACCACTTAAATACCACGCAGGTAAAGCAATGCCAATAAAGATTATTTATGATGAAGAAGCCCGTATAAAGTTTATGAACGGGATTAACAAGGTAGCAAATTCAGTTGCGGTGACCTATGGAAGTGCTGGGCCAACGGTAATGATTGAACATATTGCTGATGGCTTAACCCCTATTTTTACCCGAGATGGAGTCACTATTGCACGCTCAATCTCCTGTTATGACCGGGTAGAAGATTTAGGTGCGCGGATGTTACGGGATGTGGCCGGAGCCGTTTCAAGAAAAGCGGGAGATGGCACAACAACCGCTATTATTTTGGCTCAAGCGATAGCAGAACAATGTATGCCACGGATTAAGGCAGGCTTTCACCCCGTAAGGTTAAAACAGGGGATGGATATGGCACTCGCTGTTTTGGAAAAAAGGTTAGAAGATAACGCTCTCAGGGACGTAGGCAATGACTGGATTGAAAAGATATCCTCTATAGCAACAAAAAATGAGCCTGGTGTTGGTAAGCTTTTAGCGAAAGCGTTTGATGCATTGGGTGTTACGGGATCGTTAATTTTTCAGTTAGGAAATGCGCGGGAAGATGTGCTTGAGATTGTTGATGGTATTCAATATGAACAAGGTTATTTATCACCTAATTTTATTACCGATAAAAATCGGGCTGAAGCGGTTTTAGATAACCCCTATATCTTGTTTTATGATCGGGAAATAAGTGACCTAATGGATCTAATCCCTATTCTTGAAGAAGTAAAGATAGAGGGGCGCTCACTGTTGATCGTTGCTGAAAATGTGGTCGATAAAGCATTATCAGGGTTACTACTTAATAATGCTAAAGGTATCTTTAAAACAGTTGCAGTTAAACCGCCAGGGTTTGGTGATAAGCGAATTGATAGGCTAAAGGACTTAGCTTTAATGACAGGTGGCGAAGCAATACTGGAACAGTCTTTTACTAAGTTAGAACATGTTGCTCTAGAATCGTTGGGGCAAGCTCGCCGAGTCGTCGTTACAGAAGGCAATATCTGCATTATTGGTGGTAAGGGTGAGCAAAAGAAAATAGACCAGTTGATGAATAGTCTTAGACATGAAGCAGAGGTCATTCTGCAAAGAAAGCCAGGACAAGGGTCACCTACTGGAAATAGCAACGATCTGGAAGAAGTTGAAGATCGGTTGGCACTTTTAGCAGGCAAAACCGGCGTTTTTGAAGTGGGCGGAACAACTGACGTAGAAATAAAGGAACGCATGGTACGCATTGAAAATGCTTACATGTCATCAAAAGCGGCATTGGAGTGTGGTGTGATGCCAGGTGGTGGTGTAGGTTTATATAATTTAGCTAAAGAACTTGATGAATTAATTATAGAAGACAGCGACCAGCAGCAAGGTGTTGAGGTTGTAAAGTATGCATTAATTAGACCTTTGTTAACGATAGTCTCCAATGCCGGTTTAAATGCTGAAACAGTCATTCATCAGTTGATGCTATCAGAAAATGACCGAGTTACGATTGATACACAGACTAATCAATATGGAGATTTTTTAAAATTGGGCGTGATTGATGCGGTCAGAGTTTCTCAATTAGCGTTACGCAGTGCGATAGGGGTTGTGGGAACCTTGATCACATCTGATGTGGTTATTACTACAGCGCCTGATTTATCAATAATGGCTGGCTATTCACCGGAATGGGCCGCTGCAACAAGAGAGGATCCGCGAGCAGATTAGGGCTGCACCAAGGCTAAAGTACCTCCTAAAAATAGTTATTAATTTTTTTGTTACGTTCTACCTTCAGCTCACTAGTTGAGCAACTATATTCTGTTATAGAATAAGGCCATGCGACATCATGTCACATGGCCTCTTTTTTTTAATCTGTTATTGTTATTAGTCCATACTAGTTTTAAGTTTGTAGTCAACAATGGCTGCTTACCTTACCCGTTACACCGATATTACTTATTGGCGAAGTAATTAACAAGGATAAAATGGATATTTCACTCAAAATCCCTCGCAAAATTAAAATAGTTCAGGAAGCCTTTAGTCTTAGAAAATCCTTTGATCTTGAAATGGATCGTCCGGTTCAGGCTTGGCAATGGATGGTTCAGAGTCGTTCAGTTCCTGAGCAAGCTGACTGGGTTCGACCCGATGTTTATCATGCCTGGCAGCGGTGTTTACAAGATTACAGTTTAGTTCTGGGGAATTATGCAAACTGGGATAAGCACTTGCTGGGGATTCAAACGCAAAATAAGAGAGGCGAAGCTAAAAAAATCGCTGAACAAATAAAATTGTTAAGCCATAATTTCCAGATCTTTTTAAAAGAGGCTGGCGTTATGATGGTTGTGGTTGCTCCTAATGGAGCCCTTGAATATGTTGCCGGAGAAAAGCATTTTTCGGGGGCGTTGCATTTATTAGATCAGATCAAGCAGATTAATTGGCATGAATCGGTATTTGGCAATAATGGCGTAGGGACAGCGCTGGAATTAAAAAGACCCATTGCCTTTCAGGGAATGGAGCACTATTTAAGTGTTTTGCATCCGTATACCACTGTTGGCTATCCGTTGCTTGATGACTCTGGAGAGTTGCTTGCAGTGATTGGGTTGGTGAGCGATCATCAGGAGCGCATGAGCTCTCTTTTTGCATTTTTACATATGATTTGTGTGCTGCTGGATACTAATCTCCCCATCGCCCAAAGCCAAGAAGCGCAAGTTAGAGTGCTGGAGAAGATAGCTTTTCGACCCGCTAAAACAACAAACAATCTTGAAGCCTCGTCTTTTATAGCAGAAGAGCTGAAAGGCTTTGTTAATAAATCAATTAAGCTGCAGCAACATAAAATCCCCATCTTAATTACGGGTGAGTCGGGGGTAGGCAAAGATCACTTTGTCAATTTACTTAAAAATGCAGGCCCCAGAAAAGACCAGCCGCTTGTTGCCATTAATTGTTCTTCAATTCCCAGTGAATTAATCGAAAGCGAACTATTTGGTTATGAAGCCGGAAGTTTTACGGGGGCTAAAAGTGGCGGTAAACCAGGGAAGTTTTTATTGGCGGATAAAGGGATATTATTTTTAGATGAAATTGGTGATATGAGTGTTGATTTACAATCGACTTTATTACGGGTATTAGAATCATCCAGTTTTACGCCTGTTGGCGGGACCAAGCCCATTAATGTTGATGTGCAGATTATTGCCGCTACTAATGTTAAGTTGACAGTAGCAATTGAACAAGGAAACTTTCGGCGCGATCTTTATTATCGGCTTAATGGAGCACAAATACATTTACCTTCTTTACGTGAAAGGAGTGATAAAAAACAAATTATCCATCATATTTTGCAACGAGAAATAATGGGCTATGATGGAGAACATGAGATTAAGGTCTGCCCTACTGTTATTTCATTATTTGAACAGCACCCTTGGCCAGGCAATATTAGACAACTGATCAATGTGGTTAGAGCTACAATCTATACTGCAGCCGATTCATTTATCACCCAGCATGATCTGCCGATAGATTTTATGAATGAATTAAATGCCAGCAATCAGCTATTTGCCATCAGCAATGAAAGTAATACAATAGCTATGTCTGGTTCGAAAAGTATGAGTCTTGCAGACTGGGAAATGCATGGAATTAAAATAGCATTGGATGAGTGTGGCGGAAATATATCTGTTGCTGCAAAAATTCTTGGGATTACCAGAACAACTCTGTATAAAAAAATAGACCGATTTGGACTAAATAAAAACAGAGAAGAGAGTATGGCAAGTTAGCAGCCTGTCCGAGAATATATAGGGGCTTACGGAGGTTTTAAAATGGCTGAAGTTTATGGCTAATTAGGAAATATTAATTAATGAAAATAGCACTATTAGCAGGGACTCAATCAGGTTGTGGTAAAACCACGATAACATTGGCTTTACTGCAATATCTAAAAGCTCAAAAGCAGAATATTACTTGTTTTAAAGCAGGCCCTGATTTCCTTGACCCTCTTTGGCATCAGCTGATCACCGAACGGACATCCTATAATCTGGATACTCGTATGGTGGGGTTGGAACAATCCAGACAGCAGATAAATAAACAACAGCGAGGCCTTGATTTGGCTTTGATTGAAGGTGTAATGGGGTTGTTTGATGGTCGTAGCGGTGTGGGGTTGGATGGCTCCAGTGCTGATTTGGCAAAAGGACTGGAATGCCCTGTTATTCTGGTGCTTAATGCCAAGGGCATGAGTGGTTCAATTGTACCTCTGCTGAGTGGGTTCAGGGATTATGCTGAAAAAATGGGGGTGACTATTACCGGGGTTATAGCGAATCAAGTGGGTAGCCCTCATCATGCCAGTTTATTAAAAAACTTTTTGCTAGATCATGAAATGCCACCCTTGTTAGCCTGGATGGAAAAGGATGTGCCTGCTTTGCCTGAGCGGCATTTGGGGTTAATTTCCCCCGATAAAGAGGATATGCCTGATTTTTCAGATTTTTTCCATGTTGATAAGCCTGCTTTACTCGCAGCATTTTCTGATTGCTTTGCTGAACATCAGTTCATAGATAAAACTGAAAAAATGTTAGCGGGTAAAACAATAGCGATAGCTAAAGATGCGGCCTGTTGTTTTATATATCCTGGCAATATTGATTGTTTAACCGAGCAAGGGGCCGAACTGGTGTATTTTTCTGTGGTAGCGGGAGAGCCCGTGCCAGAAGGTGCTCATGCAGTCTGGCTACCGGGTGGTTATCCCGAGTTATATGCAGAAGCATTATCTGTTTCAAAAAGCTGGAATTCAGTTAATCAATTTATACAGGCAGGGCATCCCGTGTTAGCTGAATGTGGTGGAAGTATGCTTCTGGGTGAGCAATTGACTGACCATAATGGAAAGGTCTGGCCGATGGCGGGAATTCTGCCTTTCCGATCTAAAATGCAAAAAAAGCTAGCTTCTTTAGGGTATAGAGAAGATGTTAGTGGCATGAGAGGGCATGAGTTTCATTATTCGCTGAGGGAGAGTGAAACGGAGTTTGAAAGCTGTTTTCAGTGTTCACGAGGGGATAAGGGGATTCGTTATAAGAATCTGCGGGCATCTTATATGCATTGGTATTTTGCCAGTGCGCCAGAGGTGCTGGCTTTGTGGTTCAGCTAAAACCGTAGAGACGTAGCATGCTATGTCTCTACAATATTTAGCCAGCCATTAATATGGCCTCCAGCAGGGGCATGATCAGCCCAGTGGACTATGCCTGCTTTTCATCTTAGTTCAGTGCCAGCAGGAAAAGTAATAGCAAAACAAGGGCTGTTAATTGTGGTAGAATTCTGCCATAAATATTGATTAACCAAAGGGTAAGAACATGACTCAAAGCGCTCCCATTAGCCAACATTCAACCAGCGTATCAGCACAAGCTAAAAAAACTCAGGTTTTGCTGGCTGCTCTATTAGGGCTTAGCGTTTTAACGGCTGTTGGTTTTGCACCTGTTGAAGTCATTCATAATGCTACGCATGATACACGTCATAGCACCGGTTTTCCTTGTCACTAATAGTCAATGAGCGAGAGGGAATCTGTACCCTCAACAGCTTCTTGTCAGAGAGAGCTGGAAGGTATCGTTGTAAATAAAGTCAACGTGCATATTAGCATCAGTGTAGATGCGTAGCCGTTGTTATAGTTATAGAGCTTTAATGCCGTACCAAAAGAGCGTTTCAGTCGAGTGTTTGACAGATCTACGCTGTATATTTCATCCAGTAATAAATGGATAACGAAGCCGAGTCCCATAAATAGACCATTTAGCCAGGCAAAGAATAGCTGTTGCTGAAATAAGTAGAAGCTAATATTGCTTGTTAGCAAGGTAAAGAACAGAGCGGCTAACAATGAGTGAAAAACTCCTCTGTGAACCGTTAGTGTTTTAAACAGGTAAAGCAAGCCATAGCGGACAGTTAGAAATGTAGTTGATGCCAGGATTAATAGCTTTAAAGATACGCATTTCCCGGCCAGAGAAGAGAACAGGCTGGCGATTGAAATAGAGCTGATATGACAAACGCCATCTTTGTCGGGAAACAGCTTATTTATTTCCTGTAACAGGCCTTCCCCAGAGAGTACAGTAACGGTACTCAGCAGTGCTAGTAATAGAAAAACAACCCTGACTTGCCTGGTATTGTCTGAATCAATATCGGGTAATAAGCCCCCGATTGTTCCTATAAAAACCAGCCAGGGTGTATCAACCCAGTTTATTAATTGCTGATTAACCGCAAATAAGGCAGCACTGCTGCTGCCCGTAGCAGCAATAAATAAATGGGTATTAAAGTTTGCCACGTAGCGTGTTTTTCCTGACTATTATCTTTGGTGGTGAATAAACTCGGTTACAGGTTTATTTTGTAAAAAATGTTCTGTAATAATCTTGTCCAGTTTTTCACTTGATATATCGTAATACCAGACACCATCAGGTTGTACGCAGAGTAAAGGGCCTGATTTACAGGTGCCGAAACAAGTGGCGCGCGTTTTTTTTACCCGCAACGCCCCTTTGTCCAGTCCTGCCGCTTTTAGCTTGTCTTTAAGTTGATCGTACAGCGCTTGACCCTCTCCATTTTGGGTGCACCTGTCGCCTACACAGACTAAAAGATGACGGTGGTAATCCATCATTTTCGGTTTGATTACTTCAGTCATTTTCTGGTTCCTGTGTTTCTCGTTTTCCCAGTGATTGCCAGTGTTGTTGAAAAGCGTGTAAAAGAGTGGGATTAAATTCCCCCCCTTGCTTAGTGAGTAACACTCGAAATACTAGAGCACCATGCTGATCAATAAAGTGCAGGCCATAAGATTTATCTTTTCGGCTGGCAAAATAAGCTGTGCTAACTTTGCTCCAATCTATATGCAAATGGAAGGCATCGTTTTCAATACTTAGCCAGCTGGTTTTTTGAGTAAAATCTTCGCCATGTAAAAATAATTCAACCACCGCACCTGATTCGGTACGCACAACGCCGCGTAAACGGCCCCATGCTTTAGATGCATTAAGTGCCTGTTGCAGATTGCCTGAATCAATTTTTGCGGCTTGATAGCTTAAAGTATTTTCTTCCGAGGCTTGAGCTATAGCAGATAACACTTCACCCACAGGGACATTAAAATAATCGGCCGCTTTTTCCCAGCTTAGTTCAGGGTGTTGATTGAGATGTTCTCTGGCACAGGCTTTCCAGCCCTCAAGCCCCATAGATAAAGAGCGTCCCGCTTGCTCACCCTCTTTAGCTTCACCCGTTAGTTCATTATATTTGTTGGCATAACCACGAGGGGTAATCATTAAGCCGTGTTCAATATAAGTGGAAGAGTTGCCAATTAAAACGGTAGTCAACATGCCGATATCCTGATTGGCCATTTCATCCAGGCGCACCATCTGTATCGCCTGTCTGCGGCGATAAGCTGATTTAACAATGGCGACAGGCGTGGCTGGATCTCGGTGTTTTAATAAAATATTTTGCGCCTCAACAATTTGTTGAGTACGTCGGCCGCTTTTAGGGTTATATAATGCCACCACAAAATCTGATTGTGCAACCGCATCAATTCGGCGGGCAATGGTTGGCCAGGGGGTTAATAAGTCAGACAGAGATATTGAGCAAAAATCATGAGTTAACGGTGCGCCGACCAGAGAAGCACAGGCTGATAATGCGGTACTACCAGGGATTATTTCTACTGTAATTTCATTGTCAGGTGTCCATCCGGCTTTCAGTAAAACCTCGTAAGTCGGACCAGCCATGCCGTAAACACCAATATCACCAGAAGAAATCAGTGAGACTTTTTTGCCTTGTTTAGCTTGTTCATAAGCTTCAATACAACGGTCAATTTCTTCAGTCATGCCTTTTCTGACAACTTCTTTACCATCAAGCAGGTCTTTAACTAATTTGATATAGGTTGAATAACCAATAACAACATCGGACTCAGCAATAGCACTTTTGGCTCTGAATGACATATGTTCTTCGGCACCTGGGCCGAAACCAACTAAGAATATTTTTCCACTCATGATTTTGGGGTTGTTGGGTAAATAGGGGTAGGGTGGGCAGTGCCCAGCCTACAATTTTACGATTGAAACGGTGGCATTTTTACCATCACTACCGCGATGTTTAAATTTTTCAACCAGCAAGTTATTCATATCAGTATTGGCAGCCAATATGGCTGCAGCTTCGGAAACAGAGGGTGTCCCCATATATTTTAAAACCACAGCGGATGGACTTGGAACCTTTATTTCAGCTAATTGTTCAGCCGTATAAAAGCTTAAAGGCCATTGATATATTTCTGCCAGTTGTAATATAGCTTGCTCATCATTTTTTTTGTCTATTGTAGCGAGTTGCTGCACCGCTTGTCTGTTTAGATTGATAGAGTTTAATGCCTGATCAATCACATCTTCCAATGTTTGTAATGGCGTACCTCGATCACAACCAATGCCTAATACAACTTTCATACCTTGGGTCTATAAACAACCAGTCTTTCATCCAGTTGTTTCCATGTAGCATCTGGTATTTCTTTATGGGTCACCCATAATAGTGCTTTAAAGTGGTTTAAATCGACCTCTTCAAAACGATCAAATAAATGAATATTTGAGGGTAGTGGAGTAGGGCGAGTCCACCAGTTTTTTTCGCCAGCTTCCTGGATAAAAGCCACAGGCTCTTCATTCACTACATGGGCAGATACGCGGGTAATATTGATTTTTGGGGCTTCAACTTTCCAGCCCAGTTCACGCCCTAAAATATCGACAGGAATGGTTTTTCCTACATCTGAAGCAGTAGTTAATACAGGGGTACCTTGAGTTAATGCCGCAATTTTTTCAGCATAGGCATTGGCTCCACCTACATGACCTGAAAGCACAGGAATCACAAACTGACCTGCATCATCAACCACAATAACACCAGGATCTTCATCTTTAGATTTTAAGTAAGGCGCAATAAGACGGACAACAGCACCTAAGGAAACTAGAAATACCAGTTGATCGTAATCCGTAAATAGTGAGGCAATTTCGTTACGAAAAGGGCCTGAATAGGCGCGTATATTATTACTAAGTCCTGTCATTAACGGGGCAAACTTTTCAGAAACAACAATATCGGCTTCAGGTAGTTTTTCGGCTAATGATTTAACCTGTCCTGCACCATGCTTGGTAATGGCGATAAGAACAATTTTGGGTTCTGTTGTTGTCATTTTAGAAGGCGGGTAAAATAGAAGGATTATAACCTAGTATTTAAGTCGGGAATAGCGTTGTGTTTTTATTAGCGAGATAAGTATTCATTGAGGAGGTTATTTTCTGAAGGATCAGCATGCGTACGTTTAATATTAAGGATTTCTTCCAGATTGTTATTAAACAACTCAACTATCGTTGGATCAAAATGCTTGCCTGATTCGGAATTAATTAACTCTATAGCTTTGTCAACAGTCCATGCGTTTTTATAGGGCCGCTCCATGGTTAAAGCATCAAAAACATCGACAATGGCAACTATGCGGCCATAAAGGTGAATATCATTCCCTTTTAGTGAGCGAGGATAACCACTACCATCCCATTTTTCATGGTGATTTAAGGCGATAATGCTGGCTTGCTGCAATAGCTTGTTGTTTGACCTGCTTAATATTTTTTCACCAATTGTGGTGTGTTGCTTCATGGTTTTCCACTCACTGTCGTCTAAGCTAGCGGGTTTTAGCAATATACTATCAGGAATACCTATCTTACCGACATCATGCATAGGGGCAGAATATAATAATGATTCGGCTTCTTTATCATTCATGCCCATAGCCTTCGCTAAACATCGAGAATAATGACCTACGCGAAGTGTGTGCATGCCTGTTTCAGAGTCACGAAATTCAGCTGCATAACCTAAACACTCGATAATTTCGATTTGCGATTCTTTAAGTTCCTGACTGCGTTGTTCAATGGCATTTACGATTGATTTGTTATAACTGTTGAGTTCTTTAACAGCAAGATAGTCTGTTAATAAGTGATGTACACGAAATAAAAACTCATTTTCATTAAAAGGTAGATTGATAAAGGCTTTTATTACTTTATCAATGGCTGGAATGCTATGTTGGTCTTCACTTATTAGAAGAACGGGGGGTAAGTTGCCAGCAGCGCAAAAAGTTTCTATTTTTTTGCTAAGTTCTGGAGTGGTTAAATTTTCAACAGGGCTGATAATGATCAGGTCAGGAGACAGTTTAAGGTATTGCTCCTTTGCAGTTATGACATTAGTACAGTGTTGCACATTTTGATAATTGTTTGCTTCAAGTAATGTTCTGATGTGATCAATCTGTTCGGCAACAATAAGCAAAATAGTGGCATCAGTACTAAGGTCTTGAAGATCGTCTATCATTGCCATCAGTTAATAGTTGTTAGTATTTATTGTTAAATGAATGATTATGCTTAACTTTAGCTGTTTTTAAGTGGTTTGCAAGAATAGCCGTTTTTATCGACTATACAATAGAAGCTCTAACATATAAAATTTTGCTATGTAACTGTCAGTTTTTACAAAAAAGTGGGGACTAGATATGAATAACTTGCAAGGCTTATTGAATACCATAGATCTTCAAGGCTATAAGGCATATAAGCAACTCCTGGGTAATTATACCTTTCCAGGTTTTTTGTTGATAATTGATCATGTACAAGGTGACCCCTTTGCCTATCCCTCTCGTTGCCGTATTGTTGTTAAAGCAACTGATATTTGGTTTTCTGAATCATTATTTAATACTCGGGCTAGAAAAATTGCACTGGAGGATTTTCTTGGCCGTAGCTTTAGCCATGCAATAAAAAAACAAGTACAGGGAAATAGAGGGGATGGCATGAGTGGAATAATGACCATTGCCTCCTATGGACAAGAGATTCTGGAACGCAATGCGGTGCTTATTGATAAGGACGAAATTGAGTTTCGTATGCAGATAGCACTACCAGCAGAGAAGCGTAGAGTAAATGCCAGGCAGGCAAATATTATGTTATTTGAGGAGCTACCCGCCGTTGTGGCAACTGCGCTGGAGCCGCTTAAAATAGATATGGACAGGGTGCAGCAACATATTGATTCAGTAGAGGACCAGCAAGCCTTACGAGAGCAATTATCTGAGCAGCAGTTAGTTGCCTTTGTGGCAGATGGGGCGCTTTTACCTCGATGCAGTGGTATTGATGATAGGCCCTTGGAAAAAGCCATTGCATTTAAAGCACCAGAATCTTTAGTCGTCATACTCAAGCAGCCCCATGGCGGTGAAGTTTCTGGGCTAGGTATTCCAGAAGGCGTGACATTAATAGTTGGAGGAGGTTTTCATGGTAAATCCACTTTACTACATGCCCTGGAGCGTGGGGTCTATGATCATATAGTTGGAGATGGACGAGAAAAGGTTGTTAGCCTTTCTAGTGCCGTTAAAATACGCGCGGAAGACAGGCGGGCTATTACTGAGGTTGATATTAGTCCTTTTATTAGTCGCCTTCCCCAGGGTAAGGATACCCGTCACTTTTCCACTCAGGATGCCAGTGGCAGTACCTCTCAAGCCGCTAATATTATGGAGGCATTAGCTGTTGATAGCCGCTTGTTGTTGATTGATGAAGATACCTCGGCCACTAATTTTATGATACGAGATGAGCGTATGCAGGCATTGGTTTCTAAAGAGAAGGAACCGATTACCCCTTTGCTGCATCGCATCCGTGATTTGAAACAGGATAATGGCGTCTCTGTTACTTTGGTGATGGGTGGTTCAGGTGATTTCTTTGCCGTCGCTGACACGGTGATTATGATGGATAATTATCAGCCCAAAGATGTCACTGAAGAGGCAAAGGCGTTGGCGCATGATGCTATACCCAAAGGCATACAGTTTCCGCAAATAAAAGCCAGTTATCAGCGTTTGCCAGTGGCACAGTGTTTAAGTCCTGAATATCTAAGAGATAAAGAGAAAATTCAAGCGATAGAATGCAGAGTTTTACGTTATGGTCAGCTGGACATTGATGTGTCTCAGATAGAACAACTGGTTGATACAGCTCAGTTATCGGCTATAGGTTATTTTATGCGTTATTTTTATCTACAGCTTAGCAATGATGAAATGGACTCTATTGATATAGTTAAGGGCTTGGTTAAAGCATTAGCTGATGCAGAGCAAAAAGGCCTGGATTGCCTTACTCCTTATATTATGGGCACACTGGCAATGCCACGACTGCATGAATTAGTCGCCACCGTTAACAGAATGAGGAACCTGCGTTTAACAAGCGCTAAATGACAAGCTCACCGCGGTTAATTGTGGGGCGAAGGCTTTAGCCTTCATTTGCTATCAACTGAAACATACGAGGCTAAAGAGACTGTGAAAGTATTCTCATTCAAGCTTCAGACTTTTTATACAAACCTTCAATATCTGGATCAAGACATTCTTTACCGAGATGGAGTGTGAAGCTTGCATTACTGGCGCTCTAAAGTATCTG
>ENA-OSET01004231-OSET01004231.1-sediment-metagenome-genome-assembly--contig:-NODE-4231-length-12822-cov-7.743821_pt1 | contig 12822 bp, 14 predicted proteins | sample MGYA00237882_ERZ534229 | MGnify/ENA primary metagenome ERZ534229 (study PRJEB26408, sample SAMN06266212) | sediment metagenome | isolation source: Hudson Canyon methane seep mesocosm | place...
GAAAGGAACAGTCATAAGGTTAGAGAATTATTAAAACAATATGTTGTAGGGTTTACCCCGCAATGTGCTAATGAAGACTTGATGGCTGAGCCAGTCAGGGTGAAGCCAATGAGGCCCTTGACCAGTATTGAGTCCAGAGTAAAAAAATAATAAAAATTCTTAGGATTATGGCGTGTTGATGGGGTAAATAAGAGGCTATAATCGACATGGAATGTGGTAACAATATTGACACTGCTAGGTTGGCGAGAATTACTTGGAATAATTGTTTTGAGATGAGTGCTGGGTATGAAAACGCAACTTAGAAAGGTGGGTAATTTAATCGAATCAATCATTCCGGCAGCAATGGCACGGGGACTATTATTGACCGCAGGTTCAGAGGTTGATATTGAATTAAAAGCGGGAGTAATCGTGTTAACGTCTCTAAAGAGAGGGCTGAATAGGCTACCTAATATAGAGGCACAATTAATGGTAGGGATTGATGCATTAAGTGTACACGCTGATGAAATTTCTAAGCCTTTGGGTAAGAAATAGGCTGATTAATGGTGATGGCTGTGCGTTTTCTAAAAGCGGTGATGATTATTACTTTGGGTCGTGGGCGCTTAGTTTTTCCAAAGGAAGAGTTATGGGCATCCTGGTTTGATGAGGGGCAGGTTAGTGAAGATTTTATGACAGACAGAGAGCAACCTTCTGATCAGGAAAGGAGCGCTTGGGCTTTACGATAGCCTGATAGCAGGGCTGCCCGCTTTTGTGGCTTAGTGCTTGTAAGTAATAATTTATCTGAGTCTGAGCGCGTTGAAGGCTTGCAACTTGCGAATTGGGCGTTGGGGTAAGGGCGTTTTAGGTTGTTTTCATTTGTAAAGCTGTGTTAAGTAATCCTTTTCGGCGTGCTAAATGGTTGGGTGATGAGTGCTCAAAATATTTCGTTATGGGGTTTGATATGGCCGTGATCAGTGAGAAATTTGCAACCCAAGTCGATTCTGACTTGCTAGCCGCTGTGCGGCAGTTGGCGCATGATGAAGGTCGGCAAATTCAGGCAATTGGCATGATAATTCCTGCGCTGAAAGCTTCTTCGCGTTATTAAAACGCGAACGCATTTGTCGCAAAATTTATAGAACTCGTGAAAAAGTAAAATCTGGTGTATTTAATTATATTGAGTTGCTCTACAATTCAATATAGCGTCTATAAAACTAGGGGTGATTCAAGTTAAGATAATGTCGGTATTACCGTTAATTGGACGTGAAAAAGAATTATTTATCGATGATCTAGAGTGCAATAAAGTTCATCTGGATAAAGCTATATCCTCGTCATCCTTCTTGGTACTAGGGGCTGCGGGTTCGATAGGGCAAGCGGTAACTAAAGAGATATTCAAACGTAATCCAAAGAAGTTGCATGTTGTTGATATCAGTGAAAACAATATGGTTGAATTAGTCCGCGATATTCGCAGTTCTTCTGGTTATATTGACGGAGACTTTCAAACATTTGCATTAGATATTGGCAGTATTGAATATGATGCTTTTATAAAAGCAGATGGTAAATTTGATTATGTGTTAAATTTATCCGCACTAAAACATGTACGCAGCGAAAAGGATCCTTATACTTTAATGCGTATGATTGATGTGAATATTTTTAATACGAATAAAACACTTCAGCAATCTATTGAGAATGGCACAATAAAATATTTTTGTGTTTCAACAGATAAAGCAGCAAACCCTGCTAATATGATGGGCGCATCTAAGCGTATTATGGAAATGTTTTTGATGCGACGAAGCTTGGATATATTAATTTCAACGGCTCGATTTGCTAATGTTGCTTTCTCTGATGGTTCCCTTTTGAACGGATTTAGTCAACGTATTCAAAAAAAACAGCCGATTGTTGCACCGCAAGATATTAAACGTTATTTTGTGACGCCTAAGGAATCCGGTGAATTATGTTTGATGAGTTGTATCTTTGGAGAGAATAGAGATATTTTCTTTCCTAAGTTAAGTGAAGAGTTGCATCTAATCTCTTTTGCTGAGATCGCTATTAAATATCTTAAAAACTTGGGATATGAGCCTTATCTTTGTTCATCAGAAGATGAAGCGAGAGAATTAATGGCGACATTGCCAGATGAAGGAAAATGGCCCTGTCTATTTACTGATAGTGATACAACAGGTGAAAAAGACTTTGAAGAGTTTTATACTGATGATGAAACCTTAGATATGGATAGGTTCATAGGTCTTGGGGTCATTAAAAATGACGCTGATTTTAATGATGAATATTTGCATGATTTTGAACAAGCTATAGGTGAACTTAAAAGGAAAAAGGAATGGTCAAAAAAACAGATTGTTAAACTATTTTTTAAAATGATCCCTGATTTTGCACATAAAGAAACCGGTAAATATTTAGACGGTAAAATGTAATGGATGATGTCTTTAGTGACATCTTTCAATTCATTCGTCAACAGTAAAAAAACGGATGCTTTTTTACCATTACATGAGCTTGTTTTTTGGTAATTAAAAAAGTATCTTAATGAATGTATAGATTTGATTTTTGTTTCTTCGGTTGGAAAATTTGTCGATTTATTTGAACAGATAGTTGCGGAATACGTTGGTGTGAAATATGCTGTCGCAACTGTAAACGGTACTGTCGCACTTCATGTTGCGTTGAAACTAGCAGAGGTTGATGCCAATAGTGAAGTCATCACACAACCCCTTACCTTCATAGCAACTTGCAATGCCATTAGTTATTGTGAGGCTAAACTTATTTTTGTTGATATTTTTATTAATCGTCCTATAAGTACTTGTCTGCTGCAATGACACATAAGCATTAGTAAATATGGGGGCCATAGCCGGTCACATGATGGGTTGCGTCGAACGGTGATGCGGCAAATAAAATTGGTACTTACATGGTTGCGGTGCTCGCCAAGCGGCATGGTATACCACTATTATGTCGCTTGTCCGTTGTCGACAATTAATCTTACTATTATCGATGGCGTCGATATACCCATTGAGGAGCGGTCTGCCGATGAAGTTACTAGTTTCCGAGAACGTCAATGGGCAACGTTGGGGGTGTTAGTATGAACCCCAGCATTTGATGTGATGCCACCCTAATTTATTACAGGTCTAATTGCAGAGAAGTGTGTCGTCCTTCAACCTAACTTGAAGAGCGTGGTGACGCTAATTTGAACTTAAAGTAATCTACTGTAGCCACAAAGAGTCTATGAAAAAATACATCCAAAGCTATGTTAGCAAGTTGTCACATGCTCTTGAGCTGGATGCTATGCAACAGATTTCGGTCTTAGCTGAAGGTTTGCTAGAAGCTTGGCGCGCAGGTCGATCTATTTATCTCTGTGGGAATGGGGGTAGTGCGGGGAATGCCATACATTTAGCCAATGACTTTATTTACGGCGCTGGGTTGAAAAATGAAGGCGGATTGCGAGCAGAAGCTTTAAGTGCTAACGCGGCAGTATTAACGTGTCTTGGCAATGATCTGGGATACGATAGCATTTACTCAGAGCAGATCAGAATTAAAGGTAACCCGGGTGATATTTTAATCGTACTTTCAGGAAGTGGTAATTCTGCCAATGTGGTAAAGGCGATTGAAACAGCCAATCAACTCAGAATGAAAACGTTTGCTATAGTAGGCTTCACCGGTGGGCGCTGCAAAGAGCTTGCGCAATACCCTATTCATTTTGAGGTTGATGATATGCAAATAGCTGAAGATCTACAGCTTATAGTTGGGCATATATGTATGCAGTGGCTTTACAATCAAGATTTATCATTACCTAAAGGCTAGTGAAGTGAAGTCTGTTATTAAACAGCATGCTAAGTAAAAAAGAGATAATCATCGTAGGCGGTGGCATAGTGGGCTTAGCTACAGCTCTGCGTATAATGCAGTCTCAACCAGGGATCCGTTTAACCTTGATCGAAAAAGAGGCGTCGATAGCACAGCATCAGACAGGTCATAATAGCGGGGTGATTCATTCTGGGCTTTATTACAAACCCGGCTCGCTCAAGGCACTTAATTGCCGAGCTGGCTACCAAGAAATGCTGGACTTTTGCCGGGAGCAATCTATACCACATGAGATATGCGGTAAGATTGTCGTAGCAACTACAACCGCAGAATTATCTGGTCTAGAAGAGTTGCATCGTCGAGGTGTAGCTAATGGACTAACAGGGCTTCGGTTTTTACAGTCTGCCGAGATTCGTGAAATAGAACCTCATTGTAGTGGTCTCAGGGGGTTATTTGTCCCGCAAACAGGGATTGTTGACTATGGTGCAGTAGCGAGAAAATATGCGGAGTTACTGACAAGTCTAGGTGCCGATATTGTCCTAGGAGAGAGGGTTGTTGATATAAATCGGCGAGGTAAGCAGGTTGAAATTAGGGGTGATTCACGCGCTTGGACTGGGCAAGTCGCGGTGATCTGTGCTGGGTTGCAATCGGATCGATTGGCGCGCAAGTCAGAGCCAGATTTACCTTTGCGTATTTTACCTTTTCGCGGTGAGTACTATAAGTTCACCCCGGCAGCGCCTAAATTAGTGAATCATTTGATTTATCCAGTTCCCGACCCTGCATTCCCATTTCTTGGCGTTCACTTTACTCGCATGATAGGCGGTGGTATAGAGTGCGGGCCCAATGCGGTTTTTGCTTTTGGGCGCGAAGCCTATAAAAAAACAGATTTTAATCTGCGAGACCTTTCGGAATCGCTAGCTTGGCCTGGGTTTAGAGTAGTGGCTGCAAAATACTTTCGTACTGGGTTAGGTGAGTATCACCGATCGCTCAGCAAACAGGCTTTTGTCAAAGCATTGCAAAAGCTGATTCCAGAAGTACAAGCACAACATCTTGAACCCGGTGGCGCGGGTGTTCGAGCCCAAGCTTGTGATCGCCAAGGTAACTTATTGGATGATTTTAATATTCGTAAAGATGGGAATATTATCCATGTATGTAATGCACCTTCACCTGCGGCAACAGCATCGCTGGTTATAGGAAAAACCATTTCAGATCATGTAAGACACTTACTTCATTAACACATATAGAAAAAAGCTATGAAAATACTTGTTACTGGAGGAGTCGGTTTTATAGGGAGTCATTTGGTTGACGCCTTATTTAGTGTTAAATTATGACGTCACGGTTCTTGATAAATTTAGTACGGGGTTGTCGATAAAATTTAGTGCATGTTATAGGTAGAATGCGGTTGTATGACTAAGATACTTACGTAAATAATACATAAAGTTAAATAAGGACGAATGATGGAAGATAAATTTTCAATTGATAGCCATAAGCTGATTTACCACCCCAAACGTGTTGCCCAGTTAATGGATGTAGGTAATGACTGGAATAAGGCCAAAGTGGTTTACCCAATTTATCTTGAGGTCTCTCCAGTAGGAGCTTGCAATCATCGTTGTACATTTTGCGCTGTCGATTATATTGGCTATAAAACAAATATGCTTGATGTTGGTGTTCTTAAGGATAGATTGCCAGAAATGGGCCGGTTGGGTGTCAAAAGCATTATGTATGCGGGCGAAGGTGAGCCGATGCTACACAAGCGTATTCATGAAATAGTCAAGGCAACTAAGGATGCTGGAATAGATGTTTCATTCACTACAAATGGGACGGTGATGACTGAGCAGTTTATAAACGAAGCGCTCCCATTGGTTTCATGGATAAAGGTATCAATAAACGCCGGGACTGCGACTACTTATGCTCAAATTCATCAAACTAAAGAAAAAGATTTTCAAAAAGTCATTGATAATTTAAAGCGGGCAGTTGAAGCTAAGAGGAAAAAAAATCTGGATTGCGTTATCGGTGCACAGACCCTTTTATTACCTGAAAATGTAGATGAAATGGGAGAATTGGCAGAGATCTGTCGAGATGAGATAGGTTTGGATTATTTGGTTGTTAAGCCTTATTCACAACACCTATTCAGTGACACCCATAAATACGAAGACATTGACTATGCGCAGCATCTTGCATTGGCAGAGCAGTTAGAGTCATATAACACTAAAAACTTTAACGTTGTCTTTCGTGGTCATGCAATGAAAAAGTATACAGAGTCAGACAGATATCAAAAATGCAATGCAACACCTTTCGTGTGGGGCTACATTATGGCCGATGGATCAGTTTATGGGTGCAGTGCCTATTTATTGGATAAGCGCTTTGAATATGGCAATATCAATGAGCAGTCATTCCAAGCAATCTGGGAGGGTGAAAAGCGTCAAAAAAGTTTTGAATTTATTCGTCACGAGCTTGATATTAAAGACTGCCGTCGTAACTGTCGTATGGATGAAGTTAATAGATACCTTCATTCCATGTTAGAAGATAAAATACCTCATGTTAACTTCATTTAGATAATTCACTAATTTTATGAAAGCACTAGTTACTGGCGGTTGTGGCTTTATTGGAAGCCACCTTGCCGAAATGTTGCTTGGCCTAGGTCATGAGGTTGTCATTCTTGATAATTTGGCCTGTGGGCGCAAGGCAAATATCAAAAGTTTTAACAACCATCCGCAACTCTCATTTCATCAAATTGATATTTGTGATCGAGATGTTCTGCGTCCTTATTTGCAGGGCGTTGATTGGGTATTTCACATGGCTGGGCTTGCTGACATTGTGCCTTCAATTGAGCAGCCAGACAATTACTATCAAACCAATGTGACGGGCACGCTCAATGTGCTGCAATGTGCATTAGATGCGGGGGTAAAGCGGCTTGTTTATGCAGCATCTTCTTCAAGTTACGGCATACCGGATATTTATCCCACCCCGGAGACATCGCCGATTGATCCGCAATATCCTTACGCTTTAACGAAATTCATGGGTGAAGAGTTGGTATTGCACTGGGCCAAAACCTACAGGTTACCGGCTGTTTCACTCAGGCTTTTTAATGTATATGGGCCTCGGTCACGGACATCGGGGGCTTACGGCGCTGTGTTCGGTGTGTTTTTAGCTCAAAAACTGAAAGGGAGCCCTTTTACCGTTGTTGGCGATGGTACTCAAACTCGGGATTTTACCTATGTTACTGATGTTGCCGCGGCTTTCATTAAAGCGGCGCAATCAGATGTCAGTGGTGAGGCAATTAATGTGGGCAGTGGCAATCACTACAGCGTTAACCGTCTAGTTGAGTTGCTGGGTGGTCCTGTAGTATATATACCCAAGCGCCCTGGTGAGCCTAATTGTACTTTTGCAGATACCAATAAAATTAAACGATTACTTGCGTGGGAGCCCAAAGTGGCATTTGAAGATGGGGTTAGCAATATGCTTAGTAGCATTCAAAATTGGAATGATGCGCCGGTTTGGGATGCGAATACTATTGAAAAAGCAACTACGACATGGTTTCGTTACTTAAAGGAAGATTGAAGTAATGCTAATTGAAAGTAATCTATATTTTAGTTTTGTATGGCACAATTTGCTGGGAATATTTAATCGTGCAAGTTGAAGTGACGGCGACTAGTAAACAGTCAGGTCATCTTGGGCTGTTACGCTCAATGTTACGAATCAGGCGTGTTGAAGAGGCGATTGCGGATCGTTATGCTGAACAGGAAATGCGTTGTCCTATGCATTTGTGTATCGGACAGGAAGCTATTGCCGTTGGCATATGTGCAGCCTTATCGTCAAACGATATGATGTTTAGTAATCATCGAGCGCATGGTCATTATCTTGCCAAAGGTGGTAATTTGAGTGCCATGCTTGCAGAGTTGTATGGTCGATCGACTGGTTGTTGTGGTGGGCGTGGTGGATCTATGCATTTGATTGATTTGGATGTTGGCTTCATGGGGGCTACCCCAATTGTCGGTGGAACAGTGCCTCTGGCGGTAGGCGTTGCTTGGGCGGCGTCGTTAAAGGCCGAAAACCGGATTAGTGTAATTTTTTTAGGTGATGGTTGTTTTGAAGAAGGGGTTGTTCATGAATCCATGAACTTTGCCGCACTCCATAATCTTCCGATACTTTTTGTTTGTGAGAACAATAAATTCTCTGTTTATACGCCCTTGGGTGAGCGGCAAGCAAGCCGACCTATTTATCGAATAGCGGAGGCTCATGGATTGAGCTCTTATGTTGGTGATGGTAATGATATTGAAGAAGTATTTTCTCTTGCCACAAACGCAGTTGATAATGCTCGTCAAGGTAAGGGGCCGCAATTCATCGAATTGAGCACGTATCGCTGGAGAGAGCATTGCGGGCCAGATTTTGATGATCATCTTGGTTATCGCGTAGCACATGAAGTTGAAAGTGGGCAGAAAGATTGCCCTATTGCAAAATTCACAGCTAGACTCAAACAAAGCAATATATTGCTTCAATCTGAAGTTGAAAAATTTGAAACGGAGATAACTGAAGAAATATCAGATGCTTTTAACTTCGCGCTTTCAAGTGCAAAGCCGTCTGCTAAAGATGCAGGGGAGAGAATTTATGCCTAATTTTGTGAATAGAGATATTACCTACGGGCAAGCGATTCGAGAAGGCCTTGACAATGCAATGGACAGAGACCCAAACGTAATTGTTATAGGAGAAGGGGTGCCAGATCCCAAGGCAATTTTTAATACTACCGCAGGGTTACGTGAAAAATTTGGGGCTCAGCGTGTTTTTGATATGCCGCTTTCTGAAAATGGTATGACAGGGATATGTATCGGTGCAGCACTTTCTGGCATGCGTCCAGTAATGATTCATCAGCGGATTGATTTTGCCTTATTGGCGATGGATCAGTTAGTGAACAACGCGGCTAAATGGCACTATATGTTCAATGGTAAAATATCTGTGCCAATGGTTGTGCGTGTGATTGTAGGTCGTGGTTGGGGGCAGGGGCCTCAACATTCCCAAAGTTTACAGGCAATGTTCGCACAGGTGCCTGGGCTAAAGGTCGTAATGCCTACAACTGCCTATGATGCAAAAGGGATGCTAATTGCCGCAATCGAAGATAATAACCCAGTGATGTTTATTGAGCATCGATGGCTACATCAAATTAAGGATAATGTACCTGAGGAATATTATCGAGTTCCTATAGGTTTGGCTAAGGTGATGCATGAAGGTGATGCTGTTACAGTTGCGGCTTTTTCTTACATGGCTGTTGAGTCTCTTATAGCGGCAAAAGCGCTGATGAGTTGTATGGGCATCAGTATTGAAGTTTTAGATATGCGTAGTGTGAGCCCTTTGGATGTAGCAAGTGTGTTGACTTCTGTTCTAAAAACAGGGAGGTTGATTGTTGCAGATACTGCATTTCATTCAGGTAGTATTGCAGGTGAATTGATTAGCCAGGTTGCTGAGAAATCTTTTGATGCATTAAAAACTAACCCTGTGAGAATCACATCGCCCAATCATCCAACGCCTACGTCACATTTTATGACGGAGCACTATTATCCTGATCCGCGAACCATTGTTGACACAATAGTTGAAATGCTAGAAGTTGACAGAAATTTGCCTAGTTATCAAAAAATGTGTGCAATGGTGCGCCGCGATGGACCGCATGATACGCCAAATCGTGGTTTTACTGGACCATTTTAATAGTTACTATGACGTATTGTTAAAAGTTTCTTTATAGAAAATAGTCCTGATTGATGTCGCCGATAATAAAATGAAGTTTACAAACATAAATACACTCTACTTAATGTCTTATTTACCTATTAAAAATTCAGTACAGTTTCAGGAAGTGTCATTATGTTTTTAACTGAATCAGAAAAACACATTTCAAATGAATATCTAACTCAGGGCTACATCATTCGTCCAGTAGCTGATTTTGAAGCACTTGCATGGATGCGTAGTCAATTTATCCGTTTAATAGCCGATGCGCTAGAGGTTGATGCGGATAGCAGGCCTGAAGACATTCTGAATCAGATTCATCAAAAGGTGCCAGTAGCAGAGCTCAACAATTTTCGCCTAAAAATTATTCGTGGTTTTAATGCTATAGAACAATTTCGAGAAATGTATTTTCGAGTTGCTCGCCCCTATTTAGAAAGCTTGGTCGGTAATGAGTTGGCCATGCAGTTGCGGGTTAATCTGAGTATCCAGTTACCGGGAGATGAGAGTTCATTATTGCCCGTGCATGCCGACACGTGGTCGGGTGATTCACCCTTTGAAGTCGTAGTCTGGCTGCCTTTGGTAGACTGCTACAGGTCTAAAGCTATGTATATATTGCCACCAGTGGCTGATGCAGAATTAAGTCAGCAGTTTGTTGAAAGTGCGGGAAATAACAGTGAGGATCTTTATCAGTCTATACGAGGTGAAGTTAAATGGTTGGATGTGGGCTATGGTGAAGTGCTCATTTTTAATCAAGCGTTACCCCATGGTAACCGTATCAATGAAGAATCCGAAACACGCTGGTCTATGAACTGTCGTTTCAAAGGTGTGTTCACCCCCTATGGTGACAAAAAGATAGGCGAATTTTTTGAGCCGATCACTTTACGTGCGGCTTCTAAAACTGGTATGGCGTACCGCCTTCCCAAAGTATCATGAACAAGGTTCGGGGCTATATTTTTAGCAGGCCGTTTTCGGGTGAGCGTGTGCCCCAGCATGTACAAAACTTGGTCATTCGAGATTATTGTGAGCGTAATGGCCTTCAGTTTTTGCTTAGTGCGACAGAGTACGCGATGCCAGGCTGCCACCTAATGTTTGAACAAGTGTTGGGCGAGTTGGCTGAAATAAGTGGGCTAGTTGCTTACAGCGTGTTTCAATTGCCTGAAGATGGTACGCACCGTAAAGTGGTATACGAACAAATTCTAAATCAACAAAAAGTCCTATATTTTGCAGTCGAAGGTTTGCGTGCCAGTACCCGGCAAGAGTGTGAACGAATCGAAATGCTCTGGCGTATCCGCCTCACTTTGCCGCATTGTGCACAAATCTATCCATAGGCACTAAAAACATGATAACTCACTACAATTCATCTAAGTTCCTGTAATTTAAAGAGTACCTTAAAGGCATTGAGCAAGGGTGTATTGTCGCGCCAGTGCACATTCGTGATAAGCCTACTAATCGCTGTAATCATAATTGTTGGTACTGCGCTTACCAAAAACATAGCGATACAAGAAAAACTTATCGCTTGATCAAGGGCATTCATATCTTGTATAGAAAGGAATGAGTAATGGGAATATTAATAGATTTACTAGCGGATTATCCAAAATCAAAACGTAATATTGAAGAAAGGGGTCTTCAAAAGACTGATGATGATAGGGCTGTCGCTTGTAAATTCGGATCGGAGTTTTTTGATGGGGATCGGCGACATGGGTATGGGGGATTTAATTATGACCCGCGGTTTTGGCAACCCGTTATACCTACTATTAAGAAGCACTTTGACTTAAATTCAAATAGTTCATTGCTAGATGTAGGTTGTGCGAAAGGATTTATGTTGCATGATTTGGCGAAGATTATTCCCGGTATGGTCGTTAGAGGTATGGATATTTCGGAGTATGCGATTGGGCATGCAATAGAAAATATGAAGTCCTATGTTCAAGTTGGTGATGCTAGGAAGCTGCCTTTTGAGAACCGCTCTTTTGATGTAGTTATCTCGATTACTACTCTTCATAATTTAGATCGGAATGGATGTGCTCAGGCATTACGTGAGATTGAACGTGTAGGTCGAGGGAAATCTTTTATTACTGTTGATGCATATCGTACCGAAGAAGAAAGGAAGCGAATGGTTGATTGGAATCTAACAGCAAAGACGGTTATGCATGTTAATGAATGGGAATGTTTTTTTGATGAAGTTGGTTATACAGGTGATTATTTCTGGTTTATTCCTTAATGAATTCGAAGTTTAAAAAAGTGCTCAATGAGTAGTCATGATTTTTTAATTGACTACTCGGTTAAAAGTAATGGTTAAACTATTTATTGTAGGTATTGTGTACATGTCAGATAAGGTCTTTGACAAAGACATAATTTATTGATGATTATCTTATTAAGAGGGATTATTTGAAAACTGTTTTTGTTTCAGGGTCGTTCAACGTTCTACACCCCGGGCATTTACGCTTGTTGCGTTTTGCAAAGGAATCTGGAGATCGCTTGATTGTTGGGGTTCAATCAGATCGCCTTGCAGGCAATGCCGCTCATGTGCATGCGCATCTTCGTCTTGAAGGCTTGCAAAGCATTGCATGGGTCGAAGCCTTTTTTGCCTATTGCGTCATCAATGGCGAAGCACTGTTTGACCTGATCACCTATGGTATTCGTCTTCTTCTCGATGCGCTCGAGCTGATTTTTGTCAGCACACCCTGGATCGTTGTGGCCAGCTTGATCGTTCTGCTGACGTGGCTAACGGCAGGCGTTCGCACAGCCATATGGTCTGGTGCTTTTCTTTCCTATATGGGGTTGCTGGGCTTTTGGGAAAAAGCGATGACCACCCTCGCGCTGCTGGGAACAGCCGCTTGCCTGTCAATTGTCATCGGCATTCCCTTGGGCATGTTTTGTGCGCGTCGCCACCGGTTTTATTCCTTTATCCAGCCAATCATGGACTTCATGCAGACCATGCCCGCCTTTGTCTTCATGATCCCTGTCATTGCGTTTTTTGGTACCGGAAAGCCGGCGGCGGTCGTTACAACAATGATCTTTGGTGGAACACCCGTTGTGCGCCTGACGGTTCTGGGCCTGCGCGGAGTACCGGAAAACGTGCGCGAGGCCGCGATCGCTTTTGGAGCGAATAAATGGTATCTGCTGACACGGGTTGATCTGCCCCTTGCCAGCCCATCAATCCGGGCGGGGATCAACCAGACGATCATGTTATCGCTTGCGATGGTCGTCGTCGCATCACTGATCGGCGCAAAAGGCTTGGGCGAAGACGTGCTGGAAGCTTTGCAATATGCCAACGTTGGTCAGGGAATTCTGGCAGGTTTCTCGATCCTGTTCTGCGCGATGATCCTCGACCGTATCGTG
>ENA-OSET01004232-OSET01004232.1-sediment-metagenome-genome-assembly--contig:-NODE-4232-length-12821-cov-39.533035_pt1 | contig 12821 bp, 17 predicted proteins | sample MGYA00237882_ERZ534229 | MGnify/ENA primary metagenome ERZ534229 (study PRJEB26408, sample SAMN06266212) | sediment metagenome | isolation source: Hudson Canyon methane seep mesocosm | place...
TAGTTATAACAATAGTTAATAATATTCATTGATAGAATATTATTAACTGATAAAATTGTCACCTTTTAAAGCCAAGTCGAGTGAACAATAGCTAAGATGGAATGGGGATATACACTAGCAGGACTCTTTGTCGGTACCATGATCGGAATGACTGGTGTGGGTGGAGGATCATTAATGACGCCTATTCTTATTTTCGGTTTTGCTGTTCAGCCTGCGATAGCGGTGGGAACAGATCTCTTGTTTGCTGCTATTACTAAATCAGGTGGCATTTGGGCTTATTGGCGTCATGGTGTTGTTGATTGGAAGGTCGTTAGGCGTCTTGCATTAGGAAGCTTGCCTGCATCATTAGTGACTTTATTTTTCTTAAGTCGTTCTGGTGTGGCTGAAGGTCAACATAGTGAATTGATTACCTCAGCCTTGGGTGTGGCATTAATTTTAACGTCAAGCGCCTTATTACTTAAAGGAACCATCACCGGTATTTTACGCGCTCGGACAGATCATCCTGTGGTGAGTGCTTTATACCGTGTTCGTCAAGATGAAAAACATAAAGCGACAGCAACAATTGTCACTGGCGCATTTTTAGGTGTGATGGTAACCATGTCATCAGTAGGTGCTGGTGCATTAGGTGCAGTAATATTATTATTTCTCTACCCTAAAATGAAAGGGGTGGAAATTGTCGCAACAGATATCGCCCATGCTGTTCCATTGACCGCTATTGCTGGATTAGGGCATTCAACCGTAGGTACGGTGGATTGGTCCTTGTTATCATACTTAGTATTAGGTTCATTACCTGGTATTTATATTGGTAGTCATTTAGGAATAAAAATATCAGATCGTATAATGAGACCTTTATTAGCAATTTTATTGTTACTGGTGGGGGCAAAATGTCTATTGTAATTGAAACACATAATCTCACTTTGTATGGCTGTCCCATGCATTACATTAAAGCACGCGAGTTTATTCGTCCTATGGCGGTAGATGAGACTGTTTTATTGGAAGTGAATATGGGTGATGCAGTAGATGAAGTATTAACGAGTCTGCGTCATGATGGACAAAGCTGTGAAGTTGAATCTGAAGAGGCTTCAACAGTATTAATTAGAGTGATTAAAAGAGTATGACAACTATTAATGAAGCATTAGCCGCTAAGGTTGAAGCAGTAAAACAAGTATTAGCCGGTATTACAGCTGATTATGACACCGCTACATTAGCAGCCAGTTATGGCGCTGAAGACATGGTGTTAATGGACTTGATCTGTAAGTTTGCACCAGAGATTGAGATCTTTACGTTAGATACAGGACGTTTGCCAAAAGAAACCTACGATGTGATGCAAGAAGCTAAAGCACATTATAATCGTGACGTTAAGGTATATTTTCCTGATGCCGCAGATGTCGAAGCTTATGTGACTCAGCAAGGCCCCAATGCATTTTATGATAGCGTTGAGTTACGCAAGCAATGTTGTGGCATTCGTAAAGTTGCACCATTGAAACGAGCTTTAGCTGGTCAAAAAGCATGGTTGACAGGAATGCGTCGTTCGCAAGCTGTAACACGCAGTGAATTGCCTGTTTCAGAATATGACGAAGGTTTTGGTTTACAAAAATTCAGTCCATTAACAGATTGGTCAAATGGCGATGTATGGGCTTATATTAAAGCCTTTGATGTGCCGTACAATAAATTACATGATCAAGGTGTCGCCAGTATTGGTTGTGCGCCTTGTACACGAGCGATTACAGCGGGTGAAGATATCCGTGCGGGTCGCTGGTGGTGGGAAAATCCAGAATCAAAAGAATGTGGGCTTCATGTGAAAGCCTCAACGTTAGATAAATAGAATGACACTGTCCTCATTCGTCATTTCCGCATGTATTAAGCGGGAATCCATAAGGCTGGACAATAGATTCCCGATAAAAGAATTCGGGAATGACGGACTTTATTTTAGAGTAGAAATATGACTAAAAAACTAACACATTTACAGCAGTTAGAAGCTGAAAGTATCCATATCATGCGTGAAGTGGCAGCGGAGTTTGATAACCCCGTGATGCTGTATTCCGTAGGTAAAGATTCAGCCGTGATGTTGCATTTAGCAATGAAAGCTTTTGCACCAGGTAAGCCGCCATTTCCATTACTTCATGTTGATACAACATGGAAGTTTAAAGAAATGATTAAGTTTCGTGATGATCAGGTTAAAAAGCTAGGTTTAGAGTTATTGGTTCATAGTAATCAAGAAGGGATTGATGAAGGCATTAACCCTTTTGATCACGCTCGTTATACCGACATTATGAAAACAGACGGTTTAAAACAAGCCTTAGACAAATATGGTTTTGATGCTGCCTTTGGTGGTGCTCGCCGTGATGAAGAAAAGTCTCGTGCCAAAGAACGTGTTTACTCTTTCCGTGATAAAAATCACCGCTGGGATCCGAAACAACAACGTCCAGAATTGTGGAATATTTATAACAGTAAAGTGAATCAAGGCGAAAGCATTCGAGTATTCCCTCTATCTAACTGGACGGAGCTAGATATTTGGCAGTATATCCATTTAGAAGGTATTCCGATTGTGCCATTGTATTATGCGGCAGAGCGTCCGGTTGTTGAACGTAATGGTTTGAAGATTATGGTGGATGATGATCGTATGCGTCTAAATGAAGGCGAAGTACCGAAAATGGAAAAAGTACGATTCAGAACATTGGGTTGTTATCCCTTAACCGGAGCAGTAGATTCTAATGCTGAAACCTTGCCAGAAATTATTCAAGAAATGTTATTAACCACCACATCAGAACGTCAAGGTCGTGCAATTGATCACGATGAAGCTGGATCGATGGAGAAGAAAAAACAAGAGGGCTATTTCTAATGTCTACAGATAGTAACTACCAAACAGATAGTCTTATTGCTACTGACATCGACGCTTATTTAAAGCAGCATGAAAATAAAGAAATTCTACGTTTTTTAACATGCGGTAATGTGGATGATGGTAAAAGTACTTTAATTGGTCGCCTTCTTTATGATTCAAAGATGATCTATGAAGATCAATTAGAATCTATTACAAAAGACAGTGTTAAATCAGGAACAACAGGTGAAACAGTTGATTTAGCTTTGCTGGTGGATGGCTTGCAAGCAGAGCGTGAGCAAGGTATCACCATTGATGTAGCTTACCGTTACTTTTCAACAACAAAACGTAAATTCATTATTGCTGATACACCGGGTCATGAACAATACACTCGTAATATGGCAACTGGTGCGTCAAATTGTCAGCTAGCTGTTATTTTGATTGATGCTCGCTACGGCGTGCAAACTCAAACTCGCCGTCATAGCTTTATTGCTAATTTATTAGGCATCAAACATATCGTTGTCGCTATTAATAAAATGGATATTAAAGACTATAGCGAAGATGTTTATAACGATATTCGTAAAGAATACAGTGAATTTGCTCGTGAACTAGAAATGGAAGATGTGCACTTTGTGCCACTTTCAGCTTTGGTTGGCGATAATGTTGTAAATAAAAGTGTCAATATGCCTTGGTATCAAGGTGAAACACTCATGCATTATTTAGAGAATATCGAAATAGCCGCTGATGCAAATACTGATGATGCACGTTTCCCTGTGCAATACGTTAATCGTCCAAACCTAGACTTCCGTGGTTATTGTGGCACGCTTGCTTCAGGTCTTTTGAAGCCCGGTGATGAAATTACAGTATTACCATCTGGTAGTGAAAGTCGAGTTAAATCTATTGTGACCTATGAGGGTGATCTGGAAGAAGCGATTCCGGGTGAAGCGATTACCGTTACTTTAGAAGATGAAATCGATGTGAGTCGTGGTGATATGCTTGTTCACCGAAATCATCAACCTCATGTTGCTAGTCACTTCAAAGCAACTGTTGTGTGGATGACTGAAAAAGCACTAGTTGCAGGTAAACAATATAACTTCAAAGTTGGCGTGAGTGAAAGTACAGGTGTTTTAACATCGGTAGATAGTCAGATTGATGTGAATACCTTAGAAGAAAATGATGCAAGTGAATTAGCGTTGAATGAAATCGGTCAATGTGAATTTTCACTCAATAAACCTGTTGTTTTTGATGCTTATAAACGTAACCATAGTACGGGTTCATTTATTATTATTGATCGTCTTACTAACGTTACGATTGGTGCCGGAATGATCACCGAAGCGGTATCTAGCACACAAGCCCAACAAGTGACAAATTCCGGTGAGTTTTCTGACTTTGAAGTTGAACTAAATGCTTTGGTTAGAAAACACTTCCCTCATTGGGATGCTAAGGATCTTAGTAAGTTACTGAAGTAAAACTAAAGTCTAAGTAGGGCTGCCAGGATGCAGTCCTACCGTATTTATTAGGAATTAAATATGGTTATGTGGAAAGGCTGGGGCTTATTGATTATTGGTTTTGTTTTTATGTTTGTTTTGCCGATAGAGCTATTGGTTGAACATTATTTTGGTGTGGGACAATATAAAGCATTATCTTGGCCTATCCCATTGGCTATGCTGTTAGGTGCCATTCCAACTACGATTGTTGGCGTTAAGCTCAATAATAAGCCTGCAAGAGTATTGGTCGATGCCGAAACTGGCGAAAAGGTAGAAATAAAACTAGAGCATTCACTTTTCTGGATACCGATGCAATATTGGGGCATCCTCCTTTGTGGATTCGCTCTATTGATCTATTTAAAGAATATTGGCTTTATTTATAGCTAAAGCCTGACTCCAAAGCTGATATTTCTGTTCAAAATTCATTGTTGCATGAGCAGGGCTAGTGGAAGGTAGGCGAAGCATAGGGAGTGCCGCTAGTTGTTCGTTTAATGTGGGTAATACAAAGCGATTAAACACTTGTTCAGCTTTAGTGCCATTAAATAATATTTTCTCAATATCGAGATGATGTTGAAAAAAGAGTGTGAAATCATTGGCAGTCATACTGCTGGAATCAATACTTTGATCTAAACTACCTTGTCTTTGGCAGGCTTGAATTGAATCCCAAACAGCAAGATGATTTTTTATTAATAACTCACAACGTTGTTGATAAGTCTTATTTCTATCAATATCAAATACCGCACACATTATTGGCCAGAAGGCATTACGTGGATGGGCATAGTATTGCTGTTGTTCAAGCGACGTAATGCTTGGCATTGACCCCAATATTAGAATACGGGTGTTACAATCTGAGATAGCTGGAAAACCAGACTCTAATGATGGTGCATCACTCATTTATTGATAGGTTTTACCTTGGTGTTTAATCCAGCCATCAATGTGTCGCCCTGCTGGATCATGATGTGTCCAATGAATTAAGCCACCTTTATTATTCCACTCATATTCACCATAAACGGAGATCGTATCGCCTTTTTGTATGGCATTAATTCGCGGTGCTAAATCAATATTGTGGACAATGAGTAGTGATTGACCGCTAGTGGTTTTGATAAGAAACTTCTGATGGCGGCTACCATCGAGATCATCGGCAAGAAGTTTCAATACAGTACCTGTGACTTCTAATTGAACATCACTACGCTGTTGTTGAGTTACTGTTTCAAGAGTAGTGAGTGTGACAGGAACTGATGTAGCTTTTTCTGGTGAATAATCACTGGCAAAATAACCCAGAATGGCAAAGGCTAAAATAAGCCAGATACGTTGTTTTTGACGCGATGCTTTAGACATAAGGTATATAGCCCTAGAAGATATGCAACAAGCTTACATTGGAACATGGCTCTATTCAAAATAAATAGAGACTGAGGGAATCATTTGAGTGTTAAATGGACTGAGGGATTACGAATCTGGTTTTAAGAATTAAGAGTAAAGTGCTTTAGAAGATAATCATCTATTAATATAGCCATTTATAATTTCCAGTTATAAGTGATAATCGCATATAATAGACAATCCATATCGAGTGTAGAGATTTAAATGTATCAGTACGATAATTACGATCAGGCGATGGTTGACCAGCGGGTAGCACAATACCGCGATCAAACACGTCGTTTTTTAGCGGGTGAATTGACTGAAGAGCAGTTCCGCCCATTACGGTTGATGAATGGTCTGTATGTTCAGATTCATGCACCAATGTTACGCGTTGCTGTGCCATATGGACTGTTGTCCTCGAAGCAAGTACGTAAAATGGCTGATATCTCTCGTCGCTATGACAAGGGCTATGTGCATTTTACAACACGTACTAATATTCAGTTGAACTGGCCAGCATTAGAAACTGTGCCTGATATCCTGGCTGAATTAGCATCAGTACAAATGCATGCTATTCAAAGTAGTGGTAACTGTATTCGTAATACAACATCAGATCAGTTCGCTGGTGTTAACGCAGCTGAAATAGAAGATCCACGCCCTTGGTGTGAAATTATTCGCCAATGGTCAACATTTCATCCTGAGTTTGCCTATCTGCCTCGTAAGTTTAAGATTGCTGTCATTGGCACGGAAGAAGACCGTGCTGCAACAAAGTTACATGACATTGGCTTACACCTAGTTAAAAACCATGAAGGTGAAGTTGGTTTTGAAGTATTAGTTGGTGGTGGCTTAGGACGAACGCCTATCGTTGGCCAACAAATTCGCCCTTTCCTTGAAAAGAAAGATTTATTGTCATACTTAGAAGCTATTTTGCGTGTTTATAATCGCTTAGGTCGCCGTGATAATAAATATAAAGCTCGTATTAAGATTACTGTTCGTGAACATGGTATTAACCATATTCGTGAATTAGTTGAAGCTGAATGGGTGCAAATCCGTGAACAGCTTGAACTTGATGATAAAGAAATCGCACGTGTTAAAAGTCACTTTATCGAACCTACTTATGAAGCAACAGCAGGTAACGATGAAAGCTTTGCAAAAACACTGGCAGAAGATGCTGCTTTTGCACGCTGGGTGAAACAGAATGTCGTTGACCATAAGGTATCAGGTTATAAAATTGCTTATATTTCATTAAAAGCTCCTGAAGTAGCACCTGGGGATATCTCTGCAGACCAATTAGACCTTGTTGCTGATTTAGCTGATGAATTTAGTTTAGGTGAAATTCGTGCAAGCCATAATCAAAACTTATTATTAAGTGATGTTAAACAAGGTGATTTATATGCCTTATGGTTGCGTTTGCAAGCAGAAGGTTTAGCAACAGCAAATATAAATACACTGACAGATATGATTTGTTGTCCGGGTTTAGATTTCTGTGGCCTAGCAAATGCAACCTCAATTCCGTTAGCAAAAGAAATTAACGAACGTTTTGATGATCTTGATTACTTATATGACTTAGGTGATATCAAAATCAAAATGTCCGGCTGTATGAATGGCTGTGCTCATCAAAGTGTAGGTCATATAGGTATTCTTGGTGTCGATAAAAAAGGCGAGGAGTGGTATCAGTTCACGCTGGCGGGTAGTTCAGAAGCAGATGCTGAAATTGGTAAACGTTTAGGTCGAGCTATTCCGAAAGATAAAGTGGTCGATACTGTCGTCACATTGATTGATGTATTTAAAGAATTACGCCATGAAGATGAATTGTTTTTAGCAACGGTTCGTCGTGTTGGTGTTGATCCGTTTAAGGAGCGTGTTTATGCAGATAATTAAAGATCGTGAGATTGTCGAAGATAATTGGCTGCATTTAGATGATGAAGCTGAATTAGTAGCAGGAAACATCACTGTTTCATTAGCACGTTGGCAGGCGGAACATGACAGTATTTCAAAACATGAAAGTGGCTTAGGGTTGCGTCTGACAGGCGAAGATCCATTAGAAGAAATTATTCCAGACTTGGCGAATTTCTCATTAATAGTGTTAAATTTCCCTGCATTTACTGATGGACGTTGCTACTCTTTTGCTCGGTTATTGCGTGACCGCTATGGTTATAAAGGTGAAATCAGAGCTCAAGGTGATATCTTGCATGATCAACTGTTCTATATGACACAGTGTGGTATCAACAGCTTTGAAATGGCGAATGAACATCGTATTGCCGATGCTTTGCCAGCATTCGATGATTTTAGTGAAAGCTATCAAACAACGGTGCCAAAACCTGACCCGCTATACCGTCGTAGATAAACTTTTTCTGACAAACTAGAAACTCAATATCCCAGCATAAGCTGGGATATTTGTTTTAGGCTATTAAAAAACAAATTTGCACACACTTTAAAGTTATTTGGGTATAGTGACGATAGTTAAATATAGCTTAAGTTTAATCATGAGGATCTCTTCAGTGGCAGTATATGCGATAGGTGATGTACAAGGGTGTTTTAATGAGTTATTAAAACTACTTGATGTCATTGAATTTAATCCTAAAAAAGACCAAGTATGGCTAGCGGGTGATTTAGTAAACCGTGGTCCCATGTCGGCAGAAGTCTTACGTTTTGCCAAGGACTTAGGTCCTGATCGCGTTAAGGTTGTGCTCGGAAATCATGATCTACATTTGTTAGCTACAGCTGCTGGAGTAAATAAGCATCAGCATCGAATGGATACTATGGATTCTGTCTTAGATGCAGATGATTGTAATGAATTAATCACCTGGTTACGCCATCAACCTTTATTTCATCATGATGCAGATTTAAATTTCAGTATGGTACATGCTGGTTTACCTCCCCAATGGTCGATTAAAAAATCACTCAAGCGTGCGGCAGAAGTGGAAGCTGTTTTACGAAGTGATGACTGGCGAGATTTTTTTAAACATATGTATGGCAATAAGCCTGATACATGGTCTAAAGAACTCAAAGGTTGGCAGCGATTACGTTATATAACAAACTGTTTCACTCGACTAAGATATTGTCATAATGATGGGCGTTTGGCTCTAGAGTTTAAGGGCGCGCCTAAAAACAAACCTAAGGATGAATTACCCTGGTTTGAAATGCCTAATCGCAAAACACAAGATGACAAAATAATATTTGGTCATTGGTCAACTTTAGGAACAGGTCAATATGGCAATGTTTTTTCCACTGATAGTGGAGCGGTGTGGGGAGAGCAACTGACAGCAGTTCGGATCGATAAGAAAAATCCTAAATGGTATGTTGCAGATGCAGATCCCGCTGGCTTACCTCATGCTAAGAACAAATAGCGTTCAAACAAGCAAAAGTTCGTCAAAAACAGTACAATAGTCACTTTTTATAGTCTCGGATAAATCAAAACAATGAGTAATATCACAACATTTTCTGGTGATTTTTCAGCTAAAGGTATCAAAGTGGGCATCGTAGCAGGTCGCTTTAATGACTTTATTGTTGATAACCTAATTTCAGGCGCGATTGATTGTTTAGTACGCCATGGCGCAAGTGAAAGTGATATTGAATTAGCTCGAGTTCCTGGTGCTGTTGAAATTCCATTAGCTGTTCAGCGTATGGGCCGTACCGGTAAATATGATGCAATTATTGCTCTAGGGGCGGTTATTCGTGGTGGTACGCCACATTTTGATTTTGTTGCTGGTGAATGTTCAAAAGGCTTAGGTCAATTAACATTACAACTTGATATTCCAATTTCATTTGGTGTGTTGACTGTTGATACTATCGAGCAAGCTATTGAGCGTGCAGGTACTAAAGCCGGCAATAAAGGTTCAGAAGCAGCAATGGGGTCTATTGAAATGGTCAATGTGCTTCGTCAAATTGAGAGTGCATAATTAATGGCTAAAGTTTTACCTCGTTCACACTCACGTGCCGCTGCAGTTCAAGCACTTTATCAAGCATTAGTTAATGGCAAGGAATTAGCGAAAGATGAGCTTGACTTTGTTACTGCTGAAAACTCAGAAAAGATGGATAAGAAATATTTCACCATCCTTGTTGAAGGTGTTTCAAAGGAGATTGAAACATTAGATTCTGAATTAGCTTTTGCAGTTGATCGTAATTTATCAGAAATTGATCCTGTAGAAAGTTCAGTATTAAGACTCGCAGTGTATGAGTTCATGCATCGTCCAGAAGTCCCTTACCGTGTTGTTTTAAATGAAGCGGTTGAATTGGCTAAAGCATTTGGTGGCGAAAAAGGCCATAAATATGTGAATGGTGTATTGGATAAGATGGGCTCTAAATTACGTGGAGTTGAATATAAAGCTTCAAAGGCACGTCGTAGTAAAAAGTAGCATAATCATTTGAAATTCATAATTGTAGGTTCGACTTTAGTCCAATATATTGGCTTGAAACTCAATCTACCGATTTAAGGTGACCTGTGAACGAATTTTCACTGATTAAACACTACTTCGAAAATCTCAGCCCCAAACGTCAGGATGTTCTATTAAGCATTGGTGATGACTGTGCCTTATTACAATGCCCCGTTGACCATGTTATTGCCGTTTCTATTGATACCCTAGTTGAAGGTATTCACTTCTTTGCTGATGTTCCGCCTGAAACATTAGGTCATAAAAGCTTAGCTGTTGGTCTGAGTGATTTAGCGGCTATGGGTGCAGCACCAGCTTGGTTTACGCTAGCGCTAACCTTACCAGAAGCGAATGAAAACTGGTTGCAGAACTTTTCTCAGGGCTTAGCTAAGCTAGCACAGCAGCATAATATTCAATTAGTGGGTGGAGATACTACCCGCGGTCCTTTATCGATTAGTATTCAAGTACACGGCTTTGTAAAACCTGAACAAGCATTACGTCGTAGTGGTGCCAAATTGGGTGATATGATTTATGTGACGGGAAGTTTAGGTGATGCAGGTGTGGCATTACAGCGACGATTAAATCAATGGGATGATGCTCGTCTAACTGATGATGATAAAGCTTATTTTCAGCAAAGATTAGAACAGCCCAGCCCGAGAAATGATATAGGTCAGGCTTTACAAGAGATTGCTTCTTCAGCGATAGATATATCAGATGGTTTATTAGCTGATCTTGGCCATATCCTTGAAAAAAGCAACGTTGGCGCGAGGCTCGATTTAAGTAAACTACCTTTATCTTCAGCGATGGCTAAAATATCGAGACAGGAAGCCGTGCAGTTTGCACTTCAGTCTGGTGATGATTATGAACTATGTTTTACCGTGCCACCACAACATTTTTCAATAATGGAACAACAGTTCCAAGGACAATGTACTAAAATTGGCATGATTACGGATGATGATGGACTCTTTTACATTAATGAGAGTGATGAATTGATTAATTTAACAGAGGCAGGAACAGGCTATGACCACTTCAAGTGACAAATATACATTCCGTGAGTTGTTAAAACGTCCAGCCTGCTTTTTAGGCTTAGGATTTGGTTCAGGCTTAGCACCCAAAGCCCCTGGTACATTCGGAACTTTGGTTGCCGTTCCAATTTATTTATTGATGAAAGACTTACCGTTAGCAATCTATTTAGCATTAGTGATTATTGCCTTTATTGCCGGTATTTGGATTTGTCAGAAATCAGCTGAATGGTTAGGTAAAGATGATCCAGGTGCTGTGGTATGGGATGAGATTGTTGGTTATTTAATTACTATGATTGCTGCACCAGCTGGCTGGCAATGGTTAGTATTAGGCTTTGTATTATTCCGCTTTTTTGACATTTTAAAACCATGGCCAATCAACCTTGCCGATAAGGCTATTCATGGTGGCTTAGGCATAATGGTTGATGATGTGATTGCGGGGATCTTTGCGCTGATCTGTGTGCAGTGGTTATATCTGGTTTGGCCAACAATTCAATTTTAGAGTGATTATTTGCAAATAAAAGAAAAGTAGGGCAATGTTACCAGCGGTCAAATTTGAAAAGGATTTTCAAGATGAACGCAAAAGGATTAACGCTTATTGAATTAATGGTCGTTATTAGTATTATCGCCATTTTGGCGTCACTCACCGCTCCTTCTTTCACCGACATGATTCGCAGGCAAAAAGTCAGCGGTGAATCCAATGTTTTATTTTCTCTTGTTTATCTCGCGCGAAGTGAAGCCATCAAACGAAATAGTATAGTCACTATTTGTAAAAGTAATGATGCCGATCAATGTGGCGGCAACTGGTCGGATGGCTGGATAGTGTTTCAGGATAACGATGAAGATGGCAGCCGTGATGCTGGAGAAATGTTAATTTCTTCTGGAACGATAGGAAATGATTATCAGTTGAACTGGACAGCTTTTGGCTCAAATAACTACATTCGTTTCACGCACAATGGGCTGACCCTAGCACAAAATGGCACATTTAAATTATGCCCAGCTGATAATGATGCTAAATATGCTCGAGCAGTTGTTATTAGTAAAACTGCTCGAGTTAGAATCCCTAAAGATGATAATGGCAATGGAGTTTATGAAGATGCTAGTGGAAATGATTTAAGCTGTTAAAGTTACCAGCAGTTATTCCCACCTGAAGCTGTGTAAGTTTCTGCCCCTGCTGCAACTGTTAAAGTGAGTGTGCCACAGCTATCACCATTTTGAGGTGTTCCTGTATCAATGGCTGCGGTTACCGTGTAAGAGGTTGATGTGGCACCGTCAGCAATATCAAGGGTGTAAAATCCTTCTTTAGATGCTACGTTGTCTGCAGAACCATAGTTTAGATCAGTTAAGTCACTCGTATAGCTTACATTGTTGGCCCGCCACTTTTCTTGCTCAAGCTGTATGGATAAAATTCCAGATTTTGCATCAGCTCTACGAGCCTTTTGTATATAACTCTGGTAAGCAGGTAATGCGATAGCTACCAAAATTCCGATGATGGCAATAACCATCATTAACTCAATTAATGTGAAACCTTGAAATTTTTTATTCATATATGGTGCCTTTACTATAGATTTATCTTGCCTAGAGCTTAACAATAGACTAAATAATAAGCTTAGTCACCCATTTTAGTGTGATATTTCACACGGTTTGAGTTAAAAAGTAGCTATTGACTCTATAAGGGAGCTATAATCAAAAAATCTAATTAGAAGACTAAATCTATGGTTATGGTTCAGCAAAAAAAAAAAGGTTTCACATTAATTGAATTGATGAT
>ENA-OSET01004233-OSET01004233.1-sediment-metagenome-genome-assembly--contig:-NODE-4233-length-12818-cov-58.359469_pt1 | contig 12818 bp, 16 predicted proteins | sample MGYA00237882_ERZ534229 | MGnify/ENA primary metagenome ERZ534229 (study PRJEB26408, sample SAMN06266212) | sediment metagenome | isolation source: Hudson Canyon methane seep mesocosm | place...
GTGGATCTGGAATTGAAGAGAAATGTTCGATGATTGAGGCGCTAGCTGGAAGGTTCATAAACAAATAGTGTCTATAAACCGTTATTTACAGTGAAATGTCAATCAGATTTTAATGCGATTGCCCTGATTGACCCCTTGATTTCTCTTGATTTTCTGATATTCTTGATATTAGGTCTCAACTAACTCTGCAATTTTTTTTGCAACAATTTCCATTGAATCTTCGGAAGTGTCCAAGCCTGTTCTAGAAGCTAGCATGGGACTGACATTTCGTAGAGCGTCATAAGATGTGTCGTGCACGATGGGAATGAGCTGATTACCTGCCAGTAGAGTTGAAAGCTCCTTGTCGGCGACACTCTCTTTTGGTAAACGTTCCAGCATTGCAGGGGTCACTAAAACAAGACCTATTCGGGAATTTGCTAAGCCCTTGTCGATGGCACGCATCATTGGCACACCAAGTCCAAGATCTTTTTCGCTGAACCAAACTTTGACGCCAGAAGCCTCAAGTAAGTCGTGCAACTCTTTGGCCGCTCCTTTACGGTCGCCCCAAGCATGACATAAGAAAACATCACGAAGTTCAGGTTGCAACGCCGCTCGAGTCTCAATGACGTTCCGGATTGGTGTGAGTGACTGAACTTGAGCAGATGTGTACGACACAGACGAACCTGATTTTGACCAGCGAGGCCTTGAGCTTCCGCTAGACCTATTACCACTGCTACTGCTGTAGCTACTACTGCTATATGAAGGATAGGATGGGCTGTAGCTACTATAGCCTCTACTTTTGTAACGGCATGCTGGGCAGTTTGCGGCTGCGGCCGATGAGCTATGTCCACGTACTGGTGCGGTGCATATTGCCATATCATTTATCTCCCTATTTGATGAAGTAGTTCTAACTATTACTTATCAGGTACATTTGCCCTGAAAATCGGGCAAAACTCCCTTAACCAAGGCTTTTGAGTTTAGCACTAGCATAGATTGTGTGAATACAACCTATGCTAAACGATGGCTAAATTAGTAATCGTTTAGCAGCAATGCTTACTGCCTTAATTAAACTCTACCACTACCCACATTTAGAAATTTTGGTAGAAATATGTAAAGTTAAGATCCAGTATCCCTTGATTAACTTTTATATACAATAGCTTGAGATAGTATCTATTGTGTCAGTATTAGTCAGAGTGTAAAGTTATTTTGGGCCAAATATGTAAAGTTAGAGGTAAACACAGCTAGTCTACCAGCACCTGTGATTGGTAGGATATTTCCTGTACATTTTTTTATAAAGCAGGTTCAGTACATCATTTGTAGCTATCATTTTTCCTTCAAAATTTTTTCATCAATTAAAGATAGTAATTCAGCAGTTGTTACTTCAAGGCCAATCGCTAGTTTACAAATATTACGTAACGAAAGGTTTCGCTTTCCTCGCTCTACTTCACCTACAAAGCTACGTGCTATATCACAATTTAAAGCTAGCTTATCTTGAGCAATCCCTTTTTCTTTGCGAATTTCGGCAAGTCTCTTCCCGAAAAGGATGTTGTACTCATCAGTCATAAAAAAACCAGTAATTATTGAAAAGCTATAGTAAAAGTTTGGCGTATATAAAGACACGCGATATTAGGGGACGCTAATTAAAAGGACGCTATATACGTGGAGTTTTGTTTGTCGCTGATGTATACTTTAACCAAAATATATCAAGAAATTTCGGATTATCAGTCACAAGTAAATATCTTAAAAGAATATTTTTGGCTCTTCCATATTTCGCGGGGTAAAATCAACATGTAGTTTTGCATGCAATGCAACATGCATAAAAATTTCTTTAGTCAATTGATTTAATAAGGGATTTTATGGGTTACGATTTACCTAAAATACCTACTAATCCTAGATGTAGTGATCACCCCACGAAATCGGGAAGAGCCATATTTTTCATATTAAATTTAAAATAAATACTAATAACTCTACATTATAGGTATTTGTGCCTACTGGAATAGTTAAAAATTAATTAATACCTGTTTAGGAGGGAACTAGCAGCGTTCGAACCCGAAGTAGTCATAGAGAATGGGACTAATCTTGAGATAAATTATTCTAATGGCGATGAACACAGTTACTTAATTGGCTTTATCCCAGAGTTCTTTTTTAAATTTGAGAGATATCTGACTTTAAATTATTGTTACAGTTTTAGGTTTACAAATATGACCCTATCAGAAGATATGATTTTTTATTACGACAATGAGGCAGTGCCGCATTTACAAGATTTTATTATTAGAATTATTGTTGAAAGATATTACGCCGGCGATAATATTGAAAAAATAACTAAACTTTATCTACAAAATAAATCAGACATAGTCTCGCAACTTCCATTTGTCGTTAATGATCAAGTTTGTGAGTTTTGTCAAAAAAGGCTTGTTCAACGTTTTTTAGATCGAACATTTAACCAAACACCGCTTGGCCGGCCATTTTGTATATCTTGCGTTTCTCAGCCCCACTATTTCGGTACATTTGGGCTGCATTATGAAGTGGCATATGAAGAAATATGTGTGGGGAACTCAATAATATCAAAATTTATCGATGAGCAATCACGCAATATTTTACCGTATTGCAGTGAGTCCCTAGAGTTCGAAGATTTATTGTACCTTGCTGCTCTGATTGATGCCGCAAAGAAAGTGGATTCAAAAGTAGTATATGGGGTTTTACAAACACCAGATATTACTACAGGGCTTCATGATGATATTTTTAAGTATTTTTTTGATAAAGGAATCATTTATTATCACAAGGATTTTAATCCTAAGGCTTTTTTACTCGAAAATAATAAGTTAATAAATATTAATAATTTTAAAGTTAATTGGGGTATTAATTTCCCTACGGACTTTAACTGTATGTCAGAGCTGAAAGGTTTCTATCAAGACCCATCAAAACTTGAATTATGGAGTTCTGATATAAAAATACAATGGGCTTGTCTCGCCCTTGTAGAGTGTCTGGAATTTTATGAATTTACCGCTCATCAATGCAATTTTGAAATTGAAATAACAGTGGAATGTAGTGATTTAATCACTGATATGCTTAAAATTTTATCTACGGGCCAGTGCTTTAGACTTATCGAGGATAGCTGTAGAAGTAGTCATATAGGTGAGGTTGAATCAAAAAATCAGTTAGGCGAGTTAAGTCTTACGAAACTACGAGAAATAGCTATACATCATATAACCAATCCAGATTTAGAATTACCATGCCGTCAGAGGCCTGAAGAAATACCAAGAACACGAATGAGTATCGTTTTATTTAATCACTATTTACGATTTAATGATGATAATGCTTTTTATGAAATACCAAAAATGGTCGATGAAATAGAACATTTAAAAGTAGATCATTAAAACGATGTCAGAAAATAAGATTTTGTTTGCAGGTGATCCGCATGGTTGCTTCAAAAATATTATCAGTTCCGTTCAAGAATACAGTCCTGATGCAGTGATTATTTTAGGGGACTTCAACCTAAAGGCACCGCTCGAACAGTACCTTGAATCAATAATAGATAAAACGAATATATACTGGATTCCAGGAAATCATGATTTTGACAGTGTTGCAGAGTATGAATATTTATTTCACTCACCACTTGCTGACTACAATTTACACCTAAAAGTGATAGAAATTTCTGGCATTAGAGTGGCAGGATTAGGGGGTATCTTTGCTGGCAGGATTTGGATGCCTAGTGAAATTCCGAAATGGAAAAGTAAACAACATTGGTTGGACTTCATGCCCACCAATATAAAAAAAATTCCATTAAAAATGGATAATGCGATTTGGTTTCATGAGTTTGAAACGATGAGGAAAAAAATTCGAGCGGATATTTTAGTCACACATGAAGCACCGAGTTGCTATCCGCGTGGGTTTCAAGTGATAGACGAACTCGCTACAGCTATTGGAGCCAAGAAGGTATTTCATGGGCACCACCATACTTATTATAATAAAGAATTAAATAATGGAATTTCAGTCACGGGAACTGCATTAGGTGGCGTGGTTAATTTGTTAGGTGAGCAATTAAGGTAAGGTGAAAACACAATGGTGCATAGTATTCCAAAGCCACTCTCGCTTATGCTTGCCAGCGCTCCACAATCCATTAAGCAGCTTGCTTTTGGTTTATATAGGATGCTGAAAATAGCGCGTAATGAGGTAGAGATGAACAGTCAATATATTAAACTTGATCTATGAAAATATTTTTAACATCTGATATTCATACAGAACGAGCGCATAAACGATTTGTTCCAAATTTTGATTATCCTTATTTGCGCTTTGACTATCCTACAGAAGCTGATGTTATTGTGTTGGCTGGGGATATAGGAGAATGGGTCAATGGGATTGAATGGGCAAGACATCGATTTAAAAATAAAGAAATTATTTATGTTCCAGGAAATCATGAGTATTATAAATCTGACCTGACAGTGCTTGAGGAGCTTCGAAGTAAAGCAAAAGAACTTGATATTCATTTTTTAGAAAATGACTCTGTTGTTATCGGTAATGTAAGATTTCTAGGTACTACATTATGGACAGATTGTAATGATTTTTCTGCTGCCGAAGTTGATGAATCACAAGCATCTATAACTGATTACAGTGTAATAGGTATTACAAAGTGGCTTGCTGACAAAAACAATAAGTTAGTTGAGCCACTTAAATTATTACCCATAACGGATACAAATAAACATGAATTATTTACCCCCCTGATTGCTTATTTATTGCATAAAAATTCATTAAAATGGTTAGAGTCTCAGTTACTAACTATTTATGCTGGTAAAACAGTTATTGTTACGCATCATGCACCATCTTTGCGATCATGTGGAGATAAGGTAAATTACAGTTATGCATCAAACCTAGATCGATTTATACGATTATATGCAGGTGATATCGATCTTTGGTGTCACGGTCATATTCATGCCCCCGTTGACTATGAAATATCTGAGGTGCGTATTGTGAGTAACCCAAGAGGCTACCTGCGTGGGAGTAATAGTCAATTTATGCCCAATTTACTTATTGACGTATAAAAACAAACTAATGATAAGGTAAATATCGTTTTAAAGGAGGAAATATTGATGACGACCCAAATGCCTCGTTTTTTAGATATTGAAGCAAGTTCATTAAGTAATACTAGCTACCCCATAGAAATAGCTTGGTCTAATGGACAAGGAAATATCGAAAGCTACCTAATCAACCCTAATCCAATTGGAGAATGGACTGATTGGGATTATTATGCCCAACACGAAATTCATGGTATTAGTCGAGCTATGTGTAGTGAAAAAGGAATCCACTCAGAACTGATGTGTCAACACTATTCAGGACACAAGTTTACACAGCTTTTTGTTAAATCCCATTCTGCCGAAAGCTTCTCAATATATTCTTTTTGTCTATTTAAAATAACTTCCTCATCCCATATATCTTTGGAAAGAACTTGAGTTGTTATTGCAAAAGGAGAAACACCTTTTACTTTAAAATATGAATTCTTCTTTTTATCAAGTTCATAATTCTTTGCAGAGCTATTTTTGGCTCGAGATAATAAAGCTAAATTACCAAGCCTATGAACCAAACTTCTGCGTTTTTCTTCATCAGGTATCCAATTGATCCATTCGCTAGAAGACTCTGGGGTTTGTGGAAGAACATGCTCTACGGTTATCACTTTATGATTATACTTTGCTGAACTATCAGAGAGAATTGAATCAAGCCTAAGCAAAATCATTAACCGAGTTCTGGTACTTTCATAAACATTGCCTTCTAAGGCTGTTAAGGTTTTATCAATTTCATTATTGGATAAATGAATAGGAGACTCATTTTCTAAAACATCTTTTCCAGACTGTATCCAATTTAATAAATCTGCATATCTCTTTATTCTGTAGTTAATGTTCTCACGAAAAATCATCATACAAGAAGCCAGCCTTTCGAGTTTTTGTAAGAAGTTTAAAAGCTTTTCTGGCTCATTTCTATACTTTGATACATAGTTAATAGCAGGAGGTATCCAATCTGAATTATCGACTTTATTCAACCAACCTAATACAAGGTTAATGCTTTCAGCTTTTTCTTCACTAGTGTAGTTTTCGTTAAGAATATTGGTATAGGCTTCTGAATATGGGACTAAAATATCATTTATAAATTGCTCAGGGTTTTCTTTTGGTTTTACATGAGCATTGAATTCTTTAACTAAGATACCTTGAGGTTTTGACCTCCTATATACCATACGAATATGTGAAAAAAGATCACTAAAGTTATCCCTGCCTATACTTTCTTCTATATCTTCCCATTTGTCTGTATATTTTTGTTTTTCAGAGTCTTGAATTGAACCAATAATGTTAGATTTCAGTATGTCTGTAGCAGTAAGGTCTAAACCACGATCATTCATTACTGAAAAAAATTCTATAAGCCGAATCTATATCTGGTGTTGCAACAACAACAAGGTAACATCCTATTAATATAAATTGAGTTAATCTAAAAAGCTCTTCTTGTGGTTCGTCTTTAAGATAATTGTATATACACTGAGCATTTTGTTTTATATTGGAAGGGCTATCTTTAAGTTCTTCTCTTGACTGAAATAGATCTCTTAGCCCACTTTCATGCTGAATATTTTTCTGGAAAAAATCACGGTCTCTTGGTCTAAGTAATATTCTGAAAGTATCTTTTGTTCTTAATAATTTACTTCCTTTTTGCCCAAGGTATTTTGTGATTTCATTTTTTACATCTTGATCTTCAACCAAGTACCGTAAAACTGAGAAAAGAATTGTTAATGTTGTAAGGCGTTGTTGACCGTCAATTACTTCTGACTCTGACTTATCAGCTTTTACAAGAACAATACTTCCAAGAAAATAAGGATTAAGTGTTTCTATATCCCCTTTTTTCCCTTTAATATAATCTTGTAAGTCCATAACCAACTCAGAAGCTTGTTCAGTTGTCCAAGAATACGGACGTTGATAACTTGGAATTTCAAATAAATAGTCATCACAGAATATCTTGTTTATTGGACACTCATGTGCCGTTAGTGATTTCTTTTTTATTTTTTCAGTCATTTGATTAAGTTTCCATTATTTTTCTGAACATGACGATTTTAGCCGTCAGCTTGATTTTTTTGTTATAAATTACGGTAATAACCCTTGAATATTAGAAATCACTGATGAATTATTACCTAATCCTCCTCGTGATGAAGGATGAGGTATATTTAAAACATTTGGGATGTTAGCTGCATTTAAAAAATTAGCTGCAAAATGACCACAAGCAATTATTTTTAAGGGTTGCGTTGATATTCGTGGGGTATTTAAAACTTGATTCAAACGAATAGAGAAATTCCAAATTAAATACTTTTCCACAAGCCCTTTTGGTTGATAGTTGACTTGGGTCTTTTTTTCTAAACGTGATTTTATACTACTTAAATATTGAATACGTTTATAGTCACTACCTGTTAGTCCACATGGATAAAATTTAGAATCCATAGGAAAACTTGAAGAATTAATTATACCTAAATGTGGGTAGCTATTACTTTTGATTTGACACCCTAACGGAGTTGTTGAATTAAAACTATTAAGGAAGCCCGAAGTTTTAAAAAATGCAGATAATTTTTTACCTGATGAACCTGCAACTGGATGTGAATGTATAAACTCATCAGTATGGGGAGATTCTAAAACAAGTAATACATTTAATTGGTTTGGTGATATAACCAAGTCTGTTACAGAATATTGCTTTAAACTCAATTTTTCTCTCCCAATTTTATTACTTTATAACGACAAGCTCACATGACGCTGGCAAGTGTACACTGAACTCTGACAACGCACTGAGCTTTGATATAAAATGACCTTTTTAAATGAACTGCGCTGCCAGCGGTCAGGTGGAGCGCCTTGTTATAAGCCCTTTTTTCAACACGACTAATTTTTGTAAAAGTTAACTAAAAGATTTTAGGCTCTTGTTGGACTCACTATATTCCTCACCAATCATATAAGTATCTGACTTTAAAGTTTCATCAATATTTTTTGTCGCAAAAATCAATTGAAAATCCACTTCATAACTAGATAGTACTTCAACTACAATTTTTTGAAAATTCTTTGAACGGTCATCTTCCATCCCACCGTTTTCAATGCCATCAAGAACTAAGAATCGAGGTAGTCTTACATACCTTTTATCAAGTGCTGCCATCAATAGGGCAACATGAAAAGCATTATTTAATAAGACAGTTCCACTTTCAGAAAACGCTGTTTTTCCGTTCACTGAAACACTGTTGGCTGCAAAATCAAACTCTGCATAACTTGCATTTTTAAATTCTTTTTCTGCGCCATTGTCTTTTCTAAGCAACTCACAAAGCTTTTCTGATATTAGCGCACTAATTTCAGGCTCGCGCTTAATCCTTTGTTTACCAATTAATTCTATTTTATCCTTGAGGCCATTAACTTCTGACTGGGTAGAGTCCCTGTCACTACGCAACTCAAGTAAAGACTGATGTAGTTCAGCTATTTTATCTAATGTCTGAAGCTTTTCTTCTAGTTCTCCTGTTTGTCGATAAAGCTCAAATAGCTGTTTTTCTTTACTTGCGTCAATTGAACTCATAGTCGCAGTTACTTTACTAACTAGCTTTCTGAATGAGGTTCTTAATTCCTTTCGTTTAGCTGTAAGTTCCGTTAGTTTTTGTTTTTTCTTTTTCAATAGTCTCTCAGATTCACGAAGTTGGATTTCAATTTCATTCTTCATTCTGAGAAGGCTATTTGAATTATCTTTTGATTCTTTCGGCTCACCACATAGTCCGCAGCATTCCTTGTTTTTTTCTTTAAGAGGCTTATGGCAGCTTGGACATGAAGAAAACTTAAACCCATCAATTAGCCCACCAACCTTTATCGAATCTCTTAGAGCGCACTGTTTATCTAAAAGCTCCGATACGAAATCTTCAGAATCAAGTATGTTATAGTTCAATTGTTGAATTTCAGTTTCTACTTCTAATAATTGATTTCGAAGTGCAACGCTGTTTTTTGCCGAAGATTCTGTTTCCTTTTTTTCGGCACTATATGAAAATAAAGACTCCTCTTTAACCTTTATAATCTCCACATTGATAGAGGCTATTTCATTTAAAATGCCAGTTTTTTGCTCTTCAATGGTTTCGAGCCCTTCGCCAAAAGAAGTTTTACCAATAACCGACTGAATAGCTTGAAGTTTAGATACAACCTTTTGCAGTTTCTTCTCTTCTTCAACGAGCTTTATTTTTGCATCATAAAGCTCGTTGTCGTACAGGCCTAATAAGTATTTACCTATAGATTCCCTTTTAAATGCCGAATCGAAAGGCTCATTATTAAACAGGGCGCTAGAAGTATTTGATTGATCCGCGTAAATAAGGCGATATATTTGATGGAGGGTTACATTATTATTATTTGCATCCGCTTTTGCTTCAGGCAAACCAAGAACATCAAACATTTGTTGTGAAAAACTAGGCTTACTACCTATTGCATAAGGGTGATTAAACCAACTTGTTAGGGACGAAACTAAAGCTGTATCTAATTCCGAAAAACAAAAGTCCATTGATTGCTTATCTGAACCATTATTTTTGCGTCTAATGGTCACGGGGCTACCATTGATTCTTAATTCCACATAAATATTGTCACATAGTCCCGCTTCGTCTTTCCAGTTTGGGACTTCATATCCAAGCCCGTACATTAACAGTTGAATTACCGAAGTCTTGCCGGAACCATTTTTTCCAAATAATACATTGACGCCTTGATGAAAAACTTCGTCAAAAGCAATTTGAGAGCCTTTTTTTACATATAGTCTCTTAACACTCAAAGTTGGTTTAATTAACATCGTACTTATATTCCATTACATTTATTATTTTTTTTAACCCATCAGAGCCTGTAATAGGAATCGAAATTAAGTTTTCTATGACGAAATCAATTGCCTGACTAGATATACTATTTTCTCTTGATTCAGCTAACTCTTTTAATTCATATGGGATGTTTTCGAGCAGAACTTTATATCCTGAATGATTTTTATACGACTGTAAAATACCTAAATCCACAAATCGCTCAATAACCACACAATGCGTTTCTTTCATAGCATTGAAGAGGCTCTTTGGATCAAAGCACTGGTATCGATTTTTATAATTTTTAAAATCTTTTTTGTCTGTAAACTTATCTCTTGGTACAGACAACTTATGTATATGAGCAGGATTTGCTATTAAGAAGTCAAATAATCTTAGAGCTTCAGCCTCTACTGTTTCTGCTTTCCAAGCAGCTAATAATGCTGTCATGCGAAGCAGAGTGTGATTTGCATCTAACGCTTTGTTGTATAGAAGCATTATTTCCACTCCAGATGGCAGTTTCCCGTTAAAAAATAGACCATTCCATTGATTTGGCGATTAAATATTTCAAGAACGTTTTCACCTAGGTGGGCTTGAATTTCTTGCTCTAAGTGTGTTCTAAAGAGCTGTTTAAGAGCAGATTCTTCCTTCACTGTAAGTAACTTTCCTTTTATGTTCGCGTTAAAGATTGACTCTACTTCTGCTAGTAGGTAGGTAATTATTTTCTGAGCAGACTTATAATGCTGATTTCGAATAATTAGCTTGCTTACTTCTTCCTTTAGTTCTTCTCCAGTATCAATTAAATAACCGAAACCTGCATCCTCTAGCTTCTCGGTCAAATCCCTAATATCGTAGTTTTCATTACTGTAGTGTGTTAGCTCTTCAATAACCACATTAGTTACTTGATGATTGGATTTTTCCTCAACATATTTCTTAGATAAGAAATCCATTTGCGTAGGACTAGGCAAAATATTAGTAACTTTATCTCGTCCAACTACATCCCTGCCCGCAGTGATATTTCTGAGCCAACTTAACATCTACTTTTGAACCTTATCTCTACCAACAACGTCCCCACCAGCTTGAATATTTTTAAAACTACTTTTACTACCACCTTTAAAGCGCATTACGACCTTAATGCCAAGCCCTAATACAGCAAGAACAGCGACAGCTATTAAGCCAATTGTTAATAAGTTATTCATCTCTTTACCTTTTCAAATTTTCCAATGTAATCTTTTAACCAAACACATTGAGATATAAAGCATTGTTTCAATAAGCACCAAGTGCATACTTTAGAGCAAGCATTATTTTCTCTAGTGAGTGTGGTGTCGAATTAACGCTTTAGATATACACTCTGAATTTTATAATCATTAATAAAATCAGGATGATTCGCATCAAATTCAACATCATCTGCGCTATCATGAAATTCGGGATGCAAATTATTACCAGTAACAAAGCTTCTACTTTTAGTCGATGCAGATCTAGGAGGGTTTTCACATTGCCCATTAAAGTAACGTTCCAACTCCGCATCACAAGAATAGTGAACTGGATAGTCATCGACACTAGTTGAATCATAATAAACGGATGAACCAAAATGATTGACTATTAAATCCATGACTGCACCTTTAATTTCGACTGGGTTGCACTCAAAAAATTCGCTTAGGTGTCCTGTACTGAAATGAGGTATTCTTTTATAGTATTTTTGTAGTTCAGTTAATAAAAACTGTTCTATTTCATCAATAGAACCACTTTTAATTTGAAACGCACAAAAAATAACATATCCTGGGTTTTGCGATGAAGTGGATCTAGTTGATAAAACATTTTTGGTCTTCCCGATTTTTGACCTGTCCTTGTTGTTTACATCTGCACCTATATAAATTCAGTTTAACCCTTCATCAACAAATCGGTCATTCTCATCAATTTTCACTTTAATACTCTCTCATAATCGTAAATATATTCACAGTATCTAGGCTCAATCCCTCTTAGTAGCATAACACCCAAATCACTTGACGTGAAAAGAGGCGGAAATTTTGCGATAGCAAAAATTTGTGACGCTTTTTACGGTCAAGTGGATTTGCTAGTTATATGCTGGTATTAATAACTAGCGCCTGAGCTAAAGCCACCACTGTAACCAGAAGAATCAAGTGTAACATTTGATACTTTAAAGTCACAATTCCCATAAATTTTTGATCTCTATTTCGGCACTCACTTCATTATAATTACAATACTCTACCATAACATAACAAGTATCGGTTACAATGAGATTAGACCTTTCAATAGCTCTTTTGACTTGCTTTGCTAGAGGTTATCAACCCCTTATATTTCAAACTAAGTTGAACGTGAAAATATCAAGCTGAATTAGCGAAATATATATTTGAATACCAATACTGAAGACAACCATATACCATCCCGTACCAACGGAGGCCTGCTTATCTTTGATATCAATGCTCAATGCCTCACCAATACTTCCAGCTGCAAACATAACCATACCTAAGCCCATACATATTACCATTGAGACCTTTGCCCAAATATCAGAATACGAAAAACCAAAGAATATTGCTAATATCATGTATACAATTCCACCCATCCAAATATAGAAAGGCGCACCCATGGCTAAAGCCACCGTATAGCCATGAATATTTTTATACTTTTCTGGTACACTCAAGAATTGATCAGATAACATCACCGCTGCAGTAAAAGCTATTAACTGACTGTACAACCCCAAAACTGTAAGATATTGAGATTCTGAATTAATATTTCTAAATACAAATGCAAAGGCAAAACCTATAGTAATAAATAGTGTGGAAAGAAGTACAATGCGCCTTTCTGTTATTTTACCTTCCTTCTGTATCTTTCGGACTTCCTGAAGAAGTTTATCAGGCTCTTCATTCATCTGTTTTGTCTCTGATTCTTGCGTCAATCTATCCCCCTCGATGTTACTGGTAAATTGCTAGAGGCCTATAACAAGTTATTGTCTCGATCCAGTTATCATACACTCTAACTCCAACCTTATGTAAGCAGCACCTATGAAAGTCAC